>ERZ808240.1406-NODE-1406-length-30068-cov-17.819512_pt1 | contig 30068 bp, 33 predicted proteins | sample MGYA00521084_ERZ808240 | MGnify/ENA primary metagenome ERZ808240 (study PRJEB31516, sample SAMN03275571) | gut metagenome | biome: mammalia-associated habitat; material: feces | host: Papio cynocephalus | place: Kenya | collected 2012-08-06 ... | reverse complement strand
TTATACACTTACTTGACACTATTAGGGCTTATTAAAAATTGGAGAAAATAAAAAATCTTCCTAAAAGGAAGAAATATAGGCATATTAACGTAATTTGATATCATATATTGTATTAGCACTGTTTTCTAAAGTTTCAGGATTTTCAAAAAGATATTCTAATAATTTAAGAGATTTTGCAAAGTAAAATCCATCAGCGATTCTCTCATCAATTGTAATTCCAACATCTAACATTTTTCTTATCTTAACTTTACCATCTACTACTTTAGACTCATCTTCAATCTTACCAAAAGTGATTAAAGCCTCATTAGTTCCAAAATCAGTTAAATGATGATATATAGCACCGCAATTAATTGAACCTAAGTTAGATAGTAGAGCACTTTGATAATAAATTAAGTTTTCAGTAAGTGATTCTGGAAGTAGATCATGATTATCCATAAATTTAAATATTTTAATAGCAATATATCTAATAATTTTTGGCATATGACCTAAAACATTTATTAAATCATCAGTGTCATTTGTTTTATTGTGTCTTAAATTACTTACTTTCTTACTCGTTTTTTCACTAATTGATTTTAAATTATCATCTTTTTCAATTTTTATAGATGTAAATACTTCTTCAGAATGATCAGTGAATTCTTTTTTAGCTACAAAACCAAGAGAAATATATTTACGATCATAAAAAGTTTTATTAATTATAAATCTATTAAGTAAAGGTCTATTATAAATTAATTTTCCTATAGCAATACAAAAAGTATGAAAATATGTTAAATTTTCATATTCTTTTTTCTTTTTTAATTTGTTAACATATTCAACTAAATTAGTAACATCTATTTTTGCTGATATATATACATCGGAATCACATCTTTTTGGCATAATTTCTAACATTAAAGTATGCATTCCATCTAAATTTTTAACTTTAATTCCATCTCTTCTATTCATTTTATTCTCCAATCTTAAAAAATTATAACATATAACAAAATTATATGTCTATTTTCTAAGCAAAATTTATAAATTTGTGCTATAATAGGTTTGTTGGATGGAGGGAATTATGAAAGTTTATAAAAAAGAATTACCTAAAAACGTTAGAAAAATGTTTAAATATGAAAAAGGTGTTAAGGTAAAAGTTTTAAATAGTTTATACTATGGAAATAAGAAACAAAAATAGTTTCTTTTTTCGTATGAGTTTGGTAAATTATATATAGTTTGGGATGATGTTTAATGGATACAAGTAAATTTTCAAAATTTATAAAAGAATTAAGATTAGAACGTGGGCTTAGTCAAGAACAACTTGCTAATGAATTATTTGTTCATAGAACAACTGTTAATAAGTGGGAAAATGAAGATATTATTCCTCTTAATGATAAATTAATTTTAATTGCCAATTTTTTTGATGTTTCCATCGATGAATTATTAAATGGTAAAAGAAATGAAAGAAATATTGATACAACATCTACTAATAATACTTTGGTCACTCTAATTAAATCTAAAAGTAGAAGTAAGAAAGTTATTATATTTTTAGTTATTGGATTATTAATTGTATTATTAACATTTTTACTTTATTATTTTGTGAGTACTTATAATTCAGTAAAAGTTTATATGGTTTATGGAGAAAATAATTCTGTCAAAACTAGAGATGGATTACTAGTTATGAATAAAGAAAAAGTTTATTTTAGACCTGGTAATTTTTATGATAAGAAAGATAATTTAATTAGTGTTGATATCATAAGATTGTATTATTATGATGAGAACGAGAATGAGGTGATATTATTTACAGGAAGTTCACATGAATTATTAATGGAATTAGAACAGTCTCAAGAAACATTTATGAACTTAATAAATAATAAAAAGGAATTTTATCTTGATGCTTGTTATAATAAATCTTGTACTAAAATTAAACTTGATTACTTTAATGATTTTAAAAATGATAATTTGATGGTTAATAATTTGAATAATGAAAGTATTGTTGGAGTAAGTACTAAATGTAATAATAAAGATGATTTAATAAAAGGCTTAATTAAAAATGGTTTTAAGCATGACAGTGAAATTGGTTATTACTATTTAAAGGAATATGATGTAGAATATTATTATTTTCCAAAGAAAAATATGATAAAGATTATATATGAATTGTTTGATTCTAAACATTTTTCGTTAAATGTTTATTTAGATAAAAATTTGTTTAAACTACATAATTATCAAGAGAATACTGATTTATCGATAAATATTAATGATATATCTAACAATAATTATGACATTTATTTAAGATATTATAATAAATATTTATCCAAGTATTTTGAGGATTTTTTAGAGGTGTGAATGACTTTCACTACCTTTTTTTGTTTAGATGCGTTATTGTTGAACTAGGAAAGGAGTGTGATGTATGTTTAAACTAGTGAAGTTATCTTTATACCTTATTTGTGCATTATTTGTAATTAATGTATTAAGCATTAATGTCCATGCAGACAATGTATACTATACAAATGAGAATGGGGTTAGTATGACAGAAGAACAATACAATTTCTTAGGTGAGTTATATTTTGATGGCTATCAAGAGTATATTACTCAAGATAAGTTTAATAAGTATTTAACTATGGGATTATATGATGAAAAAGTTATTAAGAAAGAGACTGAAGATTTTGAAACTGGCGTGGAATCACCTCAAGCCTTAATTCATGAAACGACAGCGAAAAAATTGACTCTTGCTTATGCTTGCAGTGGAAAATATTGTACCATGGTTACTACACTGGAATGGAAAGGAACTCCAAAGGTAATTAGTTATGATGTAATTGGATCATATTTATATGGTGATATATCACGCGTTATAACGCCTACTACTATTTTATACTGGTCTGGGGAAGCAATTGAATATACTGATCGTGTATATTATGGTAATGGATATGGTTGTACAGCTTTATTACAAAATAGTTCAACAGCAATGACTATATCTCAAGATACAGATGTTTATGTAAATGGCGATGGAACTTTTTATTCTTCATATCAACATGCAACTAAGAAGATAACATTAGAAACTAGCAAAAAATATACAACAGGATATGGTGGATATGGCGGTGTATTCTTCTTCTATGGATCTGCTGTCGGAGTCTACGATCAAATGGGTGGTGTAAATGTACACTTATCATAATATGCCCGAAATAGATGTGCTTGGTTGTCCTTTAGCCGAAAAGAAAAAGGTCGTTCGTTTAAATGATATCTTCAATAAAAACTGGACAATGGTTTTTACTAGAAGCGATGTAGAAAGGCGCTTCTAGTTTTTCTTTGTGAAATTTTTCTTTATGAAGATACATATTTGTGATATGATTATTTAGAGGGATATAGATGAAGAAAATAATTATATTAATATTAAGTATTGCCTTATTATGTGGTTGTACTAAAATTGATAATAATAATATAGAACAAATTATAAATAAAGTTATATCTAGTAAAAGTAATAATGCTAATCAATATAAAAATGGTTATAAATTTTATTTACCATCTAATTTAATAATTGATAAAATTAATGAAAGAAATATAGTGTTTAGAGAAGATGATCTTAAGTATTATATGTTTGTAGATATTGTTAGTTATTATCATAAAGTAGAAAATAGTTATAAAGTTAAAGATAATGCTTATATGAGTAAGTTAATTAATTATGATAATAAGAGTGGGTATATTGAAATAAATGAAAAAAATGATAAATATCTAATTGAAATAATGTATAATTATGCTAAAATAGAAGTGATAGTAGATAGTAATAATATTGCTAACGCTATTGCAAATAGTTTAATTATATTATCTTCTGTAGAGTATAATGATGATATTGTTGCAAACTTACTTGAGGAAGATGTACTTAACTATAGTGAAGAAAGTTTTAATATATTTGAGACTAATTCAAATGATTCTAACTTTTTAAAGGTAGTTGAAGAATATGATAATTATAATGAAGATGAAGTACCAGATTATGATTTAATAAAGGAGAATAACTAATGAGTGTTTTTAAGAAAATAAAAGATGTATTATTTGATATTGAAGAAGATGAAGAAGAAACTACTTATGAGAAAAAAAGTATAGTAAAGGAAAGTAATCCAATAAAAGAGGTTAAAATGCCTGTTGAAGATAAGGATGATGATGTTGTTAGTGAGCCTCCTAAAAAGACAAGTAATTTTAATTTTCCTTTAGATTTTGATGATGATTTACCAACTAGAAGTGATAAAGATTCAAGTGTTAATAAACGTAATAGTTATTCACAAACAAGTAGTAGTAGTTTTTTTGATGATGATTATGATGTACCTAGAAGAAATAGAGATGAATATGTTGTAAAAGAGCCAGAAAGAAAGAAGGAACAACCTAGAGATTATTCTAAATTCTTACAATCAAAGAAAGAAGAAAAGAAAAAAATATTTACACCATCTCCTGTGATTTCGCCTGTTTATGGAGTTTTAAATCAAAATTACACTAAGGATGATGTAATTATTAAAACTGATACTGGAGTAAAAGGACCAAGTTTAGAAGATGTTAGAAAAAAAGCGTATGAAAAGAAAAAAGAAGTAGAAAATAAAAAGGTAGAAGATGAATTTGCTGAACCTTTAAAGACATTAGATGAAATTCTTATAAGTAACCAAGAAATTCAAAAGGAAAAAATAATAGAAAATGATGTTATACCTGAAGTTCCTGAAGAAATTACTAAAGCTGAATTTATAAGTGAAAATGATAAAGTTGAAGCTACTGCTGAAATGCCTAAAGTTGAAGACAAAAAAAGTGAAGTAGAAACAAAAGATGATGAAGATGATACTTTAGAAAAAGATTTATTTAACTTAATAGATTCTATGTATGAAAATAAGGATGAGGAGGAAGAAGAATAATGACATTAATGGAAATATTACCTGTTATTATTTATATTTTACTTATTATTTTATTAATTATAGGTATTATTTTAGGAATAAAACTTATAATTACAATAGACAATTTCAATTATTTAATAGATGATGTAACTAAGAAAGTAAAAAGTTTAGATAAGGTATTTAATGTATTTGATTTATTTACCAATAAAATAGGATTTCTTACTGATTATGTTGCTAATTTTGTAAAAGGAATTGTTAATAAAATTGTAAGTTTAAAGAAGAGAAAGGAAGAGGAAGAAGATTATGAGTAAAAAAGGTGGATTATTTGCAGGACTTGCAGTAGGAGCTACATTAGGATTATTATTTGCACCAAAAAAGGGTGAAGATACTAGAAAGGATTTAGTTAATAAGATGAAAAATCTTTGGGAAAAAGCTAAAGATATAGAATATGATGATGTAAAAGAATCTATTGAAAAATCTATTAATGAAATTCAAAAAGAATTAAAAGATTTAGATAAGGAAAAAGTAGTTTCTATTGTTAAGAAAAAGGGAAAAGAAATTGAAAAGAAAGCTAATGATTTATATAATTTAGCTATTGAAAAAGGAACTCCTGTTTTAGAAAAAGCTGCGTCTGATGTTAGAAAGAAAACTATTGAAGTTTTAAATGAAACTGTTGCTAAATTAGAAAAAGCAGAAAATAAAGCAAAATAAAAGTAACTTTTTATAAGTTATTTTTTATTTTGGTTGATAATAAATTTTGCAATTACTAATATTTTTAGTGTTCTTAAATTATTGGAAATGTAATATATAATTGATACAATAATTTTGATAGTTTTGAAAAAAATATGTTATGGAAAATAAATTTAAAATGACAAAAGCTGATAATATTTTTTTGCTAAAAGAAAGTTAATAGATAACATTTATAAAAGCGTAAACTTGGAGGGAATAGCTGTTATTTTTGCAGGTACATATTCATTTATGACCAATGTTAATACTGGTAATATTTCAATTGATGATATGTTAATACTTAAAGGGCTTAAAAACGCATTGGAATATGTTTTAAATACTATAGATGAAGAATTAACGGTTGATTATATAAAAAAATACATTTTCAGGTATGTAAATGATAAAATATTTTCTACTTGGAGATTTTAGAGATAAAGTTGTTGGTGTAACTAGAATCTCTTAGAGACCTAGATTACCAATTGAATGTAATTATTAAAGTGAATTAAAAAATATAATGTTAATTTCAAATGAACTAGATTAATGTATAAGATTTTTTTTTGGATTCAAAGAAGTCAAATGTTTTTAGATGGAAATAAAAAAGTGGCGAATTTAGTTTCTAATAAAGAAATGATAAGATGTGGACAGAGAATTATAACTGTTCCAGTAGAAAAATTGGTGAGTATTGTATTATTAATTATTTATTATGAGACAAATGATATGAAAAAAATTAAAAACTGGATTAGAAACAATTGTGTTGATGATATATAATTTACTAAATTTAAATTTTATTGTATTTTGATTTAAATTTTGTTGAATTTTGAATTGACTATTAAATGTGCAAGTGTTATTATAATTTACAAGTTATGGGGGAATGACTTATGTATGAAAGTAAAAAAGAAAAATTTGATTGGAAAGGATTAATAATTAAAATTCTTATTATACTTGCTGTCTTAATATTATTTTTAATGATATTTCCATTAGGTGGTAAAAAGAAAGATAATTATAGTGATAGTTTTAAAAATAATTTAACAAAATTAAAAGATGTTGGTGATAGTTATTTTGATAATGATAATTTACCTAGTGAAGTTGGAGATTCTATTAAAGTATCTTTAAAAGATTTAATTAATAATAAAAAAATTGATACTTTAAAAGTTGGTAAGACTACATGTAATGAGGATGATAGTTATATTAAGATTGTTAAAAAATCTAAAGGATATGAACTTGAAACTACATTAATTTGTGGTGATGAAAAAAATACTTCTTATAGTTATTTAGGATGTATTGATAATTGTGAAGGAGAAACAACAACTACAACAGCAACTACCACTACTACTAAAAAAACTACAACAACTACTAAGAGGGTTACTACAACAGTAAAACCTACAACAACAACAACTACGCAAGCAAAATTTGCTGTAATCTTTAATAGAAATATGGGATCAGATGTTACTACTGTTTATGTTAATAAATATAGTATAGTTGGAAAACCTGTTGATCCTGTTAGAGAAGGCTATGTGTTTGCTGGTTGGTATTTAGATGGAGAATTATATGAATTTAATACGCCAGTTAAATCAAATATAGTACTTATTGCTAAATGGGTAAGAAAATAAAAAAAGTTAGAATTTAATTATTCTAGCTTTTTTCGTTGGTTTTTAATTCGAATAAGATATCTCTAAGTTGCATTGCTTTTTCAAAGTCAAGTTCTTTAGCTGCTTTACGCATTTCATTTTCAATTGTTTGTAAATCTTTTTTACTGGCTTTTTTAGTGTCTGTATCTTCTTTAATTTCATTTGAAATAAGGTCTCTAACTTCTTTTTGAACTGTTTTAGGGGTAATTCCATGTTTTTTATTAAAGTCTTCTTGAATTTTACGTCTTCTTTGAGTTTCGGTTATCGCTTTATCCATAGATTCGGATATTGAATCAGCATACATTATGACATGACCATTCTGATTACGTGCAGCTCTACCAATTGTTTGAATTAAACTACGTTCACTTCTTAGGAAGCCTTGTTTATCAGCATCCATAATAGCGATTAAACTAACTTCTGGAATGTCTAATCCTTCTCTTAATAAGTTAATTCCTACTAATGTATCATATTTTCCTAAACGTAAATCTCTAATTATTTTTAATCTTTCAAATGTTTTAACTTCGCTATGAAGGTATGCAACTTTCATATTTAAACCTTTTAAATAGTTTGTTAATTCTTCAGCCATTTTAATTGTTAAAGTTGTAATTAAAACTCTTTCATTTTTTTGAACTCTTATATTTATTTCATTGATTAAATCATCGATTTGGTTTTTGGTTGGTTTAACTTCAATAGTTGGATCAAGTAATCCGGTAGGTCTAATAATACTTTCAACAACTTCATTATTAGTTAGGGATAATTCATAATCACCAGGTGTTGCGGAAATATAGATGGCTTGATTAATTTTTTGTTCAAATTCTTCAAATTTTAATGGTCTGTTGTCTAGAGCACTTGGTAATCTAAAACCATAATCTACCAGTGTTTGTTTCCGCATTCTATCACCATTATACATTGCTCTAACTTGAGGTAGTGTAACGTGAGATTCATCAACTACTAAAAGAAAATCATCTGGAAAGAAATCAATTAAAGTAGATGGAGTTTCACCTTCGTCTCTTAGTGCAAGATGTCTGGAATAGTTTTCAATACCATGACAAAATCCGGTTTCTTTTAACATTTCAATATCATATTCACAGCGTTCTTTAATACGCTGGGCTTCGATAAGTTTTCCTTTTTCTTTAAAGAATTCAATTTGTTTATCTTTTTCTTCTTCAATTCTTTTAATAGCCTCTTTTAATTTTTCTTCGCCTGTAACAAAGTGGGAAGCAGGGAAGATAGTTATATTTTTTAGTACTTTTATAATATTTCCGGTTAAGGTATCAAATTCACAGATGCGATCAACTTCATTACCAAATAATTCAATACGAATACCATTTTTTCTTTCATTTGCCGGGATGACATCAATAATATCGCCATTAACTCTAAAAGTACCACGATGAAAATCTATTTGATTTCGTTCATAAGTCATAGATACTAATCGATCAATAATAAAGTTTCTACCAACATTATCTCCTTGTTTTAAAATTAACATATTATTTTTATATTCTTCTTTTTCGCCAATACCATAAATACATGATACAGATGCAACTACAATAGTATCTTTATAATTAATTAAACTTGAAGTAGCTCCATGACGTAATTCATCAATTTCATCATTAATACTAGAATCTTTTTCAATATATGTATCTGTTTGGGGAACATATGCTTCTGGTTGATAGTAATCGTAGTAAGATACAAAATACTCAACATGGTTTTCTGGAAATAACTCTTTAAACTCACTATAAAGTTGGCCAGCGAGTGTCTTATTGTGAGCTAAAATCAAAGTGGGTTTATTAGTTCTTTCAATTACATTAGCAATCATAAAAGTTTTACCAGTACCTGTTGCACCTAGTAAAACTTGACTTTTTTTACCTTCGTTTATTCCTTTAACTAATTTATTAATAGCTTCAGGCTGATCTCCGGCAGGTTTATATTTAGATATTAATTTGAACATAAATTCCTCCATAATTATTTTGAATTTTTGAGTATATATTATACTAAGTTATTGTTAATTGCAAGTATCATTTATTTTTAAAGGAATAGTATAAGTTATAGTAGATTCATTTTTCTTTTGTAATTCAATTTTGATATATAATTCATTTTTATTATAGTCTAAACAAGTAGATTTATAATTATCAACATGATAGGTTAAGTCTTTTAAATAATCATTTAATGATAAATTATTTTTTTCTTTATTTGTTATAATAATTTTTTCTTTATTGTTTTCGTTTTGATATAAAGTACTTGTTATTGTATCGTAGATTTGATCTTTATTTAATCCACAGTAATCTATTTCAGAAATGAATATTGCTGTTTTATCTTTATTATAGGCAATAGTTCCAGATAAATTAAAATCATTACAGGTTGTTTCGATAGTACGCATTTCAAAGTCATGGGGATGATTTCTAGTTATAAGTATCGTTATTGTTAAAGATAATATTAAGAAAATAATTATTATAATATAGTATTTTGTATTATTTCTTTTTTTAGTGTTTGTTAAATAGTTTAAATCAATGTTAAATATTTTAGAAATATTTTGTAAGATTGAAATATCGGGTATGCTTTTGTTATTTTCCCATTTGGAAACTGCTTGATATGTTACATATAATTTATCAGCTAGTTCTTTTTGAGTTAAATTATTTTTTTTACGTATGTCTTTTATTATTTCGCCAAAGTTGTTCATATTACCTCTATTTTTCCATGTAATAAGCATAGTATTCATCAAATGTGATGCCTTCATTATAAATCTTAGTTGCCAAACTAGTACCAACGTATCTATAATGCCATGCTTCATAACTATAACCTGTAATGTTTTCTTTGTTTTCAGGATATCTTAGAATATAACCATATTTATAACAATTATTTATCATCCAAGTATAACTTTCAGTATCTTTAAAACTATCATTTTTATCATTAAAATCAGATACATCAATTGCTAAACCAGTTATGTGTTCAGAAGCACCAGGTCTTGCTACATAATCATCATCTTTATCACGATTCCATAATTTTTCTTGGTATTCATAAGTACGATAAGAAGATAAAATTACAATAGTGTGTCCTTCTTTTTTAGCATCATTTGCTAATTGTTTAAAGGCTTCATAAGCTTCTTTATTTAGACTGTTATTAGCATATCCATAAGTGCTTGATACATTTACAATATCGTTTGCTTTAAAATCTTTATTTAATAGATGATATTTATTTACTAACATCTCATTATAATTTGTTAAATCAGTTTCTTTAGTGTTTTTATAAAATTCATTATCTCTATTAACATTAACTAAAGATACAACATCACTATAATTTAGAGTAGGATTAGCGTTTAAATAGTTTAAGTATCTATCTAAGTTTTTAGATAAATAATATTTTTCATTAATGATATTTACGATATCTTTATTATATTCTTTATTTAATAATTCATCTATTTTATCATTATTTAAATTATCTAATAATACTTTTATTTCTTCTTTAGAATAATTTAGATTTAATAATTTATATTCATAAGTTTGTTTATATTTATAATCCTTGATTAAGATTATTCCTACAATTAATAGAACTACTATTAAAAATAATTTTATTAAGTTATTTTTAACTTTCTTTTTTAGTTTGTATTTTGTCATATCACATACCACCTTCTAATTAAATTATAACACATATTAACTATATTTTTAGATTTAATTATTGTATAATTAGAATATATTAGGAGGACTATTATGGATAAAGTATATATTTTTGGTCATAAGAAGCCAGATACTGACTCAGTTGCAGGAGCAATAAGTTTTGCTTATTTAAAGAGAAAACTAGGTATTAATTCCGAAGCTAGAATTTTAAGTGAAGTAAATAAAGAAACTATATTTGCATTAAATAGATTTGGTTTTGAAGTTCCTAAATATTTAAATGATGTTAAAGTTGAACTTAAAGATATTAAATATAATAGAGATTATTTTGCTAATCAAGATGATTCTATTTTTAAGGTATATAATTATTTTATGGAAAAAGGAATAACTGGTATTCCTCTTGTAGATGATTATAAGAAGTTTATAGGTTATGTATCTTTAAAAGAACTTGCTAATGAATTAATTAAGGGAGACACTAATGAAATAAATGCGAAATTTATGGATATTGTAGATGTACTTAATGCTTCTAGTTATTATAAATTTGATGATTTTATAAGTGGTAATGTTTTAGCTGTTGCACTTCCTTTTGCTCAGTTTTCAGATTTTATAAATATTTATGAAGATACTATTTTGATATGTGGAAGAGATTCTATTATTGAAGATGCAGTCAAACATAAAGCAAAATTAATTATTGTTGTTGCTAATAAAAAGTTAAGTAAAGAAGAAATTGATTTAATTAGATATAATAAAGTTAATGTAATTGTTACTTCTTATGATACATTTAAAACTAGTAGATTAATTACGCTTGCTAATCCGATTAAAACTATTAAGAGATCTAGTTCGGCTGTGTGTTTTGGACCAAATGATTATTTAACTGATTTTGTTGAAATATCTAATAAACTTAAACATACTAATTATCCAATTGTTAATTCAAAAGGCTATTGTGATGGAATGCTTAGATTAATTGATACTAATTTAATTACTAGAAAAAAAGTTATTTTAGTCGATCATAATGAGCCTAGTCAAAGTGCGGATGGACTTAATGAAGCAGATATTTTAGAAATTGTTGATCATCATAATATAGGTAAGATTAGTACGCTTTTACCAATTAACTTTAGAAATATGAGTGTTGGATCTGTTAATACAATAATTTATACTTTGTTTAAAGAAAATAATGTTGAAATACCTAGTGATATAGCAGGATTAATGCTTAGTGGTATTATAAGTGATACATTGTTACTTGCAAGTCCAACTACTACAGAATTAGATAAAAAGATTGCTTCATATTTAGCAAAAACTGCAAATGTGGATTTAAATAGTTATGGCAGAGAATTACTTAGAAGTGGTGTATCAAATGATGGATTAACTATTAATGAGATTGTTTATAAAGATTTTAAATCATATGTTGCCGGTGAAAATAAATTTGGAATCGGACAAGTATTTACTACTGATTTTGCAGAATATGAAAGTAGAATAAATGAATATGTTGATGAACTAAATCATATTGCTGAAAATAATGATTATAAAGTAGCTTGTTTATTTGTAACTGATATATTAGAAAATAATTCATATTTATTATTTAATGAAAATGCGAAGGAGTATTTAAATGATGCATATGAGCTTACTGATATAAAAGAAGGAGAAAAATTAATGGGTGTTATCTCTCGTAAGAAACAAATGGTACCACCTATAATGGGAGTGTTGGAAAAATTATGATATGTAATGAGAAGATTAGTGTTAGAGCTAAAAGTGAATATGATGCTATAAAAAAAACATATGAAATTTTAAAAGAACAAAATAAACATAATGTCGCAATAAGTAAGTTAATTCCTAGATTTGATGGAATTAGTGAAGTTTATGAAATAAGTTACAGTTATGAGAAATTAGATAAAGATAGTCATTTTGAAATTGAAAGAAAATTTTTACTTGGTGAGCAAATTGATTTAAAAGACCTTGATTGGGTAGAGATTAATCAATCTTATATTGGCGTTAATCCGGTTTCAAGAGTAAGAAAAATGGGAAATAAATATTTTTATAATCAAAAGGGAACTGGTACTTTGGTTAGAGAAGAAAATGAAAAGGAAATAAGTGAAGATACTTATAACAAGATTATTAAATATAAAATCGGAAGAACTATTAATAAATTAAGATATAGTATTTCTTTAGATAATGAATTAGTTGCTGAACTAGATTATTATTTAGATGATTTAAGTCCACTTATTACTGTGGAAGTTGAATTTAAAAGCTTGGAAGATGCTAATGCATTTGTAGTGCCTAGTTGGTTTGGAAAGGAAATAACAGAAGATTTAAGATATAAAAATGATAATATAGCTATGGCTACAAAAGATGAATTAAATGAATTATTAAATAATACTAAAGAATTACATTTAAGTAGATAATTTTGTATTTATAAATAGTTAAAATGATAGATAACTCCAAAAAAGTCAGAGAATAATTGATTTTTTTGGAGTTATGTTGTATTTGTAGTGTTGTAAAGGTTAGTTCAATGAAAAGAAAAGCAGATAATGTGTAATATTTTGCTATAAATTTTTTATGATGCATGTTATAGTAAGAACTAATGAAGGAGGTTTTGAGGTTATTATGCAAGATAATAAAATGATAAGTATAGATAATATGATCGTGTTGTGTCATATTTTAGATGATTATGAAGAATTTGAAAAGAAATTAATAAAAGCAATGGAGCATGGATTTAATAGAGATTTTGTGTTTCAGTTAGATGATGTATCAAAGGAAAAATTTAGATTAGGATCATATAAGGCTAGAAGATTTTATGAAGAAAATAAATTAGTTGTAGATGCAATTAACTATTATTCGACGATTCCAAGTTTTATAAGTTTAAATTATGGTATAAATGGTAAAATTGCTGGAGATATTAGATTTTTTTATGAATATTTAGTTAGTCATAAAGAAGATATTCAAAAGATATTACTTTTGGTAAATAGATTAAAAGATTTAGGCTTTGATAATATTGAATTTAATGAAGAGTTAGATTTTACAAAAGATGTTTATAAAACAAGTTTATCGCAATATGATAATTTTTATTTAACGTATGTTGCTAATCCTGAGGTAATTCCCAATTATACAAATGAGATTAATTATGTAACTAAAGATTCTACATATAAAATGATTTTAACAATAACTGGTTGTAGAGAAAAAGAAATTTCAAAATATAATAGAAAAATTATATTAAATAGTTTAATTTTTAATCCATATATGTTACCTGAAAAATTAGATTTAGAACATACTTATGACAATTTAGTAAAATTAAACGAAGAACAAAGAGAAAAGACATCTCTTATTAGAAATTCAGTAGATTTAAATGTAAGTATTTTAGATTTAGATAAACAATATGATTCTACATATAGAATTATAAATGGATTGAATGATAGTATTAAGCATAGAGAAGAATTAGTTACTATATTAATGGAAATTAAGGCAGAACTGGAAAAATTAAAGATATTAGGTTTAGAATATAATAAAAATATTTCACGAAATGATCCATTGTTGTCACAAGAATTGTTGGAAAAAGAAAAAGTTTATTATTTAAGAAGAAGAGAGAATAATTTATAATATCCTCTGCCGTCAAGTGTAGCTAAATAATTTAGAAAAACAAATGTAAGAACGCTTGACGGGGGGGGCATTTGGCGATATAATTTGATAAGAATAGGAGTTTTAGTTATGAATATAAAACACAAGCTTATCAATTTTTTTAATTTAACAAGAAGTGATAAACAAGTAAAATTTTTAACAATATTTTTAATTTTATTTTTGTTTATATTTTCATTAGATTATTCTTTATCTATGTTTACATCCAATAATGGATTTAATGGAGTTAAAGTCGCAAATATCAAAATAAATGATTTATCTTTTAATATGACGACTAATGGTGGACAATCTGATGACAGAGTGTTACATTTACAGGCAGGTAAATTTGAACAATTTAATGTAGTGTTAACAAATCTTAATAAAATAAATGTTAAATATGAATTAATATATGAATTATGTAATGATTCAAATTGTACAAGTACAAGTAAAAATATTCCAAATGTGATAAAAGTTGGAAGGGGAGATTTAAGAACTGAAATAAATGGAATATTGGATAATAATTTAAAAGAAATAATAATTGAAACACAAAACTCAAGTGATAAAGATTATTATATAAAATTAAATATAAATGTAAGTTATGTTTGGAATGAATTAGAACTTGCAAATCAAATAAGTGATGGGATTGAAAAAAATAGTTTTACTCAAATAGTGGCCTATGTAGATGGGATAGAAACTTCGACATTTCCTAGTTCATGTAATTATATTGCTGAAATAAAAGGTTATAATGGAGATACTGAGATAGAATTAGAAGATGCTAAAGCAACTTGTGATTTTTTAACTAAAAAATGGTCCATTCATTATAGTGGACCTGTATCAAAAATAATATTAAAATTAAATTTTTCTTCGGGATTAATTCCAGGCACGTTTAAAGAAGATAGTTGGACAAAAATAGCTGAGATTGTAAGAAATGGTCAAGGTGAAGCTTATCCAGTAGGTTCGGAAAAAGAAGTATCAGTTGCTGGTATAAATTATACAGTACGTGTTGCGAATAATACCACACCATCTGAATGCAAACAAGATGGTTTTTCTCAGACAGCATGTGGATTTGTAATAGAGTTTGTAGATATAGTAGGAAAAAGAAAAATGAATACAAAACAATCTAATATAGGTGGATGGCCAGCAACAGAAATGAGAACATATGTAAATGGAGATTTTTTTGTTAATTTGCCAAATGATTTACAAGAAATTATTATAGAAACGAAAGCTATATCAAGTCATGGTTCTAACGATTCTGCAAATTTCGTAACAAATGATAAAGTATATTTTTTAAGTGCACATGAGGTCTATAGCGATATTTTGGCAAAAGATACAGCATATAATAATACAAGACAAATTGATTATTATGTAATTAAAGGTGTAACAACAAATAATACCGAGAATGCAATTAAACAATATGATGGTTCTAATACTGGTTGGTTACTTCGTTCAGCAAGTGCCGATAGTCCAATTGATTTTATCGGCGTTTCTTCAAGTGGTAGTTTGAGTAATTTTGATGGACATGTTTCTTATGGCTTTGCACCAGCGTTCCGTATTGGATAAAATATTAATTTTAAGGAAACTACATCAAGAGTAGTTTTTTTCTTGACTAAAGTATGATAATATATAGTTGGGAATGATATAAGATGGAAGATAAAACTTATATAGTATTAGGGATAGTGTACATAATAATAGCGATTATTTTAGTCGTTGTTGTTTTAGTGCTTATTAATAAACATAATAAGAAAAAATTAGAACAAATACTTAGAGATTTAGAACTAGATAAAAATTTAATTATATCCGCCAATATTCTTACTGAACTTAATAAAGTAGGATCACTCATTAATAATAAAAATTTAGAGATAAAATATGAGAATTGGAAAGAAAGATATAAACAAATTAAAGATGTAGATATTCCTTCTTTGGATAAAAGATTAAATGATTTAGAAGAATTAATTAGTGTTAAAGATTATAAAAAGTTTGTGAGCGATTCATCTAAATTAGAGTTAGAAATTTATTACATTAAATCTAAGAGTGATTTTTTATTAGAAGAAATTAGAGAAATAACTTTATCGGAAAGTAAAAATAGAGAAATTGTTACTAAGTTAAAGAAAGATTATAGAGATATTTATTTAAAATATAATAATAGTCCTAGTGATTATGAAGGAATAAATAACACGATTGAGTTACAATTTGAAAATATAGATAAATTATTTAATGCTTTTGAACTTGCTATGGAAAATAATGATTATAGTGAGGCTAGTAAGATAGTTAAGGCACTTACTGATAATATTGGTAATATAGGAATTATTATTGATGAAGCATCTTCTATTATTTTAATGGGTAAGAAATTAATACCGGCTAAGATTGAAGATATTAAAAAGATATATGAAAAAATGACTAAAGAAGGGTATTTACTTGATTATTTAAATATAGATTATAATATAAGTGAAGCAGATAAAAAACTTGCAGATATATTTGATAGATTAAAAGTTCTTAATGTTAATGATTCAATTATTGAACTTAAAACTATTTTAGATTATTTTGATAGTTTATATGGAGATTTTGATAAAGAAAAAGATGCTAAAAAGAATTATGATTCATTATCTAGGAAGATTGCTATTAAAAATAAGAAATTAAGTACTATTGTTAAAAACATATCATCTAAGATTGAAGATATTAAATATAGTTATGATTTAAGTGAAGAAGATGTTAAGGTTGTTGATGAACTTAATTTAAGTATTAAGAATATTCAAAATGATTATGATATTATAATAGAAAATTTTAGAAATAAAAGTTTTTCTTATTCACAATTATATAAAGAATTAGAATTAATTAATAGTAGAGTTAATGTAACTGAAGAGAAGGTTGAACAAACTGTTAAATATTTAAGTAGTTTAAAAGAGGATGAGATTAGAGCTAGGGAACAATTAGATGAAATTAAAAATATTTTAGAGTCTAGTAAAGAAAAGATGGAAAGTTTTAAATTACCAATTGTTCCTAAGGATTATTATGTAGAACTTAGTGAAGCAAATGATGCTTTAGATAATATGATTGATGAATTAAATAAGAAACCTATTTCGATTAGAGTGCTTAATTTAAGAGTGGATACGGCAAGAGATTTGGTTCTTAAGTTACATAAGAATACGAGTGAGACAATTAAAAATGCTAGTTTGGCTGAGTCAACTATAGTATATAGCAATAGATTTAGATTTAATAATAGAATAAATAATGCGTTAAATAGAGCTGAAGATTATTTTTATGAAGGAAGATATAATGAAGCTTTAGAACTTGCTATTAAAGCGGTTAGTGATGTAAATCCGAATATTTATAATGAGGTAATGATTGCTAAAGAAACAATTTTATAATTGATAATATTTAAAATTTTGGGTAAAATAAGATTAGTAAAGGAGTTTTTATGAAAGAAGAATTATTTAAAGATATTATTGAAGGCGATAATGTAACTAAGCTAAAAAATGAGGTATGTGATGCTTTAAAGAAAATGGATAATGAAGAATTTTTACATTTATTTATGGCATTATGTTCTTTAGGTGAATTTGATGATGAATGTTGTTGTGGTGGACATTGTGATTGCGATGATTGTGATTGTGATGATTGCGACTGTGATGACTGTGATTGTGAATAAGTAGAGAAATCTACTTTTTCTTTTGAAAAAATTGTAGAGATTAGCAAAGTGATATTTTGTTTGCAGTTTTCTTGAAATTATGCTAAAATATATTTATTCATTGAGGGGGAAGAAATATTATGAATAATAAAGAAGGCTTATCAACAAAAGATATTCTTGAAATAGAAAAGAAATTAATTAATGAAAATATTAGTGTTGATACTTATTTAGATTATTTCTTTAAAATTAATACTGCATGTAGTACAGGAGTTGCTAAAAATCCATTAAGACTTTATTTAGCTCTTAGAAATGCGAAAGTTATAGTTAGTGCTGATGAAAATGATAATTTAATCAACTCTTATAAAAATGTAGTTAATACTGTTAAATATTTGATTAGTTTCTATGCAAAAGAATATATAACTGAAGATACTAATTTAGAAAAATATAATGAATCTTTACAGGCATTTATATTACAAAATAATTGTATTAATTTTGAGATGTTTAAAAAAAACTATTATTTGTTTGAGTTATATATACTAGCAGGGATAGAAGGAAATAAATTTATTGAATTTATTAATTTATTAAATAAAGCATATGTTAAAACAGATAAAATTAATGAAATAATTGATTTAACTAATATGAAGGCTAGATTATCAATTTATATTAATGCGTATTCAAAAGAACATGATAAAAAAAATATTAAATAGGTTAAGACTCATTAGGGTCTTTTCTTTTTGCTATATTTCTTGACTTTTGAGGTGGTAAATTAATATAATAAATACGTGTTATACGTAATTAGAGAGGATTGATAATATGTTTGAATACATGGGTGATAGATTAAGTAAGGCAATTAAAAATATTAAAGGTATGGGTAAGATTACTGAAGATAATATAAGTGATGCAATAAAAGAAATAAGAATGGCATTATTAGAAGCAGATGTTAACTATGAAGTTGTTAAAGAGTTTACTAGAAATGTTAAAGAGAAAGCATTAGGATTAGAAGTTGGTAAGAATTTAAAACCGGAAGAGTTATTTATTAAATTATGTAAAGATGAATTAATAAGTTTACTTGGTGATAATTATGTTCCTCTTGAAGTTAATAAAAAGCCTACAATTATTATGTTAGTTGGTTTACAAGGATCTGGTAAGACAACAAGTTGTGCTAAGATAGCTAATTTGGTTAGAAAGAAGAATAATAAGAAACCATTACTTGTTGCGTGTGATGTTTATAGACCTGCTGCTATTGATCAGTTATGTGATTTAGGTAAATCTTTAAATATGGATGTTTTTACTAAAGGTAAGAAAGATCCTAGAGAGATAGTTAAGGAAGCTTTAGAGTTTGCTAAAAATAATAATAATGATTATATAATTATAGATACAGCTGGTAGATTACATATTGATGATGATTTAATGAATGAACTTGTTGATATAGAAAATATTGTTAAACCAGATGAAGTATTACTCGTTATTGATGCAATGATGGGACAAGATGCAATTAATGTTATTAATGGATTTAATGATAAATTAAAATTAACTGGTGCTATTTTAACTAAGTTAGATGGTAATACGAAGGGTGGAGTTGCTTTATCAGTTAGACATTTAACTAATATTCCTATTAAGTTTGTTGGTGATTCGGAAAAATTAGATGGATTAACTGAATTTTATCCTGAAAGAATGGCTAATCGTATTTTAGATATGGGAGATATTTTATCTATTGCAGAAAAAGCAAGTAATGCGATTAGTGAAGATGATGCTAAAGATTTAGCTAAAAAAATGCGTAAAGGTGATTATGATTTAGAAGATTTCTTAACTAATTTAAAACAAATTAGAAAGTTAGGACCTCTTGAAAATATTTTAAAGATGTTACCAGGAGCAAGAAATATGGGATTAAATCAAATTAATATTAATCCTAAAGATATGGCTCATATTGAAGCTATTGTTTTATCTATGACTCCTTATGAGAGAAGACATCCTGAAGTATTAAAAGCAACAAGGAAACAAAGAATTGCTAAAGGATCGGGAAGAAGTGTAGAAGAGGTTAATAGATTACTTAAACAATTTGAAGAAATGAAAAAAATGATGAAAATGATGAGTAATGGAAATTTTAAAATGCCATTTTAGATAATGAAAAAAATACTTCGATTTTGAAGTATTTTATTTTGATTCAACAATTAGTTTTATAGCTGTTTTTTCTTCACCATCTATTTGGATATCTGAAAAAGCAGGAATAATAACTAAATTTTTACCACTTGGAGCAACAAAACCACGGGCGATAGCTACAGCTTTAACACCTTGATTTAAACTTCCGGCTCCAATTGTATGGATTTCTAATTCATTTTTGCCATCTCTAAATATTCCGGCAATTGCCCCTGCTACTTTACTAGGGTTACTTTTACTTGAAACTTTTAGTATTTCCATTATTTCCTCCTAGTTAAGTATATTAAAGTATTTAAATTTAATTCATTATTTTTGCCATCTTGTTGTGATTCCACATGGTAAGATTAAGCCTTGATTATCTTTAAAGCCTAGTTCTTCAGAAGCAACAGTTCCTTTTTTAGGAATGGTAAGAGTTAAGATGTTTTCTAGTACAGTTTTAGATAGTCCGGTTGTATAAGTATTGATAATAAATAGAGAAGCATCATCGCTTAATAGGGATGCGGTATCTTTAACTAGATTATATAAATCTTTTTCAATTTGCCATACTTCGTTTTTAGAACCTCTTCCAAATGAAGGGGGATCCATAATTATAATATCGTATTTATTACCTCTTCTCATTTCTCTTTTAACAAATTTTTTTACATCATCAACAAAAAATCTAATATATTCATTTTCTAAATTATTTACTTTAACATTTTCTTTAGCCCAATCAATCATTCCACGAGATGCATCAACGTGAATAACTTCAGCGCCTTCTTTTAAAGCGGCGATACTAGCAGCTCCAGTGTAGGCAAATAAGTTTAAAACTTTACATTTATGATTTGTGTTTTTTATTGTTTCTCTTATTAAATCCCAGTTATAAGCTTGTTCGGGAAATAATCCTGTGTGTTTAAATCCCATAAGTTTAAGATTAAATTTTAGATCTTTGTAATTAATAGTCCAAGATGAGGGAACATTGTTTAATGTCCAATTACCGCCACCGGTATTACTTCTTTCGTAAACAGCGTTTATTTTAATGTTCTCGTTACCGGGCCAAATTATTTCGGGATCTGGTCTTTTTAAATAATATTTTCCCCATCTTTCATATTTGTATCCATTACTTGTACTTATTACTTCATAATCATTAAAATTTTCAATTATTTTCATATCACATCACAGGTAAATTATATCATGTAAACTAAAAAAAACATACCAATAGTTGATATGTTTGTTAAATGATATTTTTATCAGTTAGGATTCTTATTAAGTCTTCAGTTAAATCTAATATTCCTATGCAAATAAAGAAGAAACCTAACATTAGAAATTGAACTGTTTCACTAAAGTATAAATTAATACTTGTTAGAAGTCCTAATAATAAGAATAAGAAGAATGTTCCTAAATTAATGTACATCATTTTATCATTACGATCATGTAAATAATCAATTTTAATTAATTTAATTATAGCCATTGCACATACCCATACAGCAAGGGTTAAGGATAAAACCATTGGAGGATTATAATCAATAAATTTGAATCCACTAAAGGCAGCGATAGCACATACGATAGTAGTATATAATTCTTCATTATCATCTTTTGGTTTGGTTAGGAAATATTCTAAGATTTTTATTAATGAATATATTGTGAAAGTTAAATATAGCATAGTTATTGGAGCATAATCAGTTGCTGGAGATAGGATTATTAACATGATACCTAAAAATAAAATAACTCCGGATATTATTAAATTAATTTTGTCTGTACGATCTAATTTTTTATTAAATATTTTCAATTTTCTTCACCTATTATAATAATAGTTTATCTTGAGGTTAAAGTCAATTTTTATTGATATTATTTAAAAATTTAGATACACTTATAGTGAGAGGAGTATAGAAAATGTTTTTAGTAATTATTATAATTATTGGATGTTTTATTATTTTAACATCTATTAGACAAATTGATGAATATGAAAGAGGGATTAAGTTTAGATGTGGTAAATATAATAGAATATTAAATCCAGGATGGCATGTTATTTTACCGATATTTGAATCTTTAAAAAAAGTTGATATTAGAACTAAAGCAGTAGATGTACCTGAACAAGACGCTATTACAAAAGATAATGTGTCAATTAGAATTAATGCAGTTTTATATTATAAAATTTTTGATGCATCTAAAGCGATATTGGCAGTTGAGAATTTTAGATTTGCAGTTGCACAACTTGCTCAAACAACTATGCGTAATGCGGTTGGTGCGGTATCATTAGATGAATTATTATCGGAAAGAGATAAAATATCTGAAGAAATTTGTAAAGTCGTTGATTTAGCTACTGATCCTTGGGGAATAAAGGTTGAAAATGTTGAACTTAAGGATGTTTCATTACCTGAAGAAATGAAGCGAGTTATTGCTAAAGTTGCAGAAGCAGAAAGAGAAAAAACTGCTGTTATTACTAAGGCTGCTGGTGAAGTAGAAGCTTCTAAGAATTTAGCAGAGGCAGCAAAAATTATGGCATCTACACCGGGAGCACTTCATTTAAGAACTTTATCAACAATAAATGATATATCTTCTGATCAATCTAATACGATTATTTTTGCTATTCCAATTGAAGTTATGGATGCTTTTAAACAAGGAAATAGTGGTGAAATTATTAAAAAGATAACTAAAAAGAAATAGTTATTTTTTTCTTTTAAAGATTTGTGCTATATTATATGTAGGTTGGTGTTATTATGAATGTGAAGAATATGAATCAATATATCGATAGATTAAAGTTAGAGAAGGAACTTAAAGATTTTATTAATAAGTATAAGGATAGTGTTTATTTTAAGTATGCTGATTTAATTTATAACATTTCTCTAATGCTTAATGGGTCTATTAGAGGAAAATATAATGAAAATGATATTAATGACTTGCCTAAATATTCTGATGAAGAAATACTAAAGTTTGTTAAAAATTTTTATAATAAACTTGATATTAATTATGAAATAGATAATGTATTAAAAAATAAAGTTGTTTGCTTAGAAAGTAGTGTTAAACCGTTAATTTATGGGGAATGTAATAGATCTAAAGATAAAATCGAAATAAATAAAACAGGTACTATTATTGATTCAATTTTGTTAACTCATGAACTTGGTCATTATAAAAATGAAAAAGAAGGATTAAAAAATGAATCTAAATTATTTTTATCGGAAATTTTACCTATAAGTGAAGAATTTATTATGTGTGATAATTTAAGTGGTCATGATAATGAAAAATTATTGTGGTATAGACATAGAATTAATTCATTATATGAAAAGATAAGAAGAATTAATTTGGTATTAGGAATGATTATGGCTTATATAAATAATGGAAATTTAAGTAGGGAAGCATATATAAGTGAATTTGATGATGATTATTATGATAATGATTTTAATTATTTAAAGAATTATGTTAACAATCATAATTTAGAAAATATATTTATGGATATGATTTATTTAATTGGATATGTTATGGGAATAAATAATATGTTAAAAGTAAGAGATGATAATAGTTATATAGAAGTTGTTTCAAATGCTCATGAAAAATTAAATGATTTAAGTGCATCAGAATTCCTTAAGTTATTTGGTACTGATGTTAATGATATGTTTTACTTTGATTTAGTTGATAATGTTTTAAAGTTTGTTGGAGAAGTTGGAAGTTATTCGAGAAAGAGATTAGGATAAGAAATATGATTAGTGAAGAAATATTAGAAGAATTAAATAGTTTTTTTGTTAATAACGATAATAACGTTATTGATAATTTAGAATATTTTCTATATTTGGGAGAAGAGATTGTAAAAATAATTAATAAGTTAGAAATAGATAGAAATAAACTTGATAGTTATAGTAAAATTATAGATGTTTGCAGTATACAAGATATTTTTGAATTTGTTAATAAATATAACAAGAAATTTGATATTGATTTAGATATTAATAAATTGATTAATAATGGAATTATTGATTTTGATTCATTAGAATATGAAAAAATGGTAAATGAAAAAAGAGATGAATGTGTAGAACTAAATGGACAATGCTGTTCTGATAGAAATTCGATTATTGTGAGAAATTATGGTTCTTTATCTGATGCAGTTACATTAATTCATGAATTATCTCATTATAAGGATATTCCTAATAAATCTAATGAAACTAGATTTTGGTTTACAGAAGCTTTGGCAATAACAGAAGAACTAATTGCAGTTGATGAATTAAATGATATGGATTTAAAGTTATTTTGTTTTTATTTTAGGCTTTTATATACTAAGCAATGTTTAAGAAATTTAAATGGAATATTACCAATTATGATAGTGTTTCAAAATTTTGGTGATACTAGTAAAGAATCTTATAGTAAAATTTTTGAAGATGATTTATATGAATCGGATATAAAAAATTTTTTAAATTATGTTAATTATCATTTAGAAAAAAAGAAAAAATTTAATTTAGATGAATCAATTTTTAAACAATTGGTTATTGAATTAAAGTATGTTATTGGTTATATGGTAGCAATAAGTTTATATAAAAAATATAAGTTAGATAATAATTATATGAATGAGATACAAAATTTACATAAATTAATAAATGAATTAGATATTTATGATTTTTTTATAAAATTGAATTTTGATACACAGATTAGTAGGGTTAGTGAGAATTTAAAAGAATATATATCTTTATTTGTTGGTTGTGAAAATAAAAAGATAAAATAATGTGGTAGTTAAAATTTAAAATTAAGTTTATAATAATGGATGTGATGTAATATGAAATTAAATAAAGAATTTATTGAAAGGGTATCTAAAAGTAAAGGGGAACCTAAGTGGATGCTTGAGTTTAGATTAAAGTCTTTTGAGAAGTTTTTAGAACTTGATAATCCTTCTTTTGGACCTAAATTAGATATAGATTTTGACAAAATAAATTATTATAAAAAAATAAGTGATGTAACTGATTCATGGGATAATGTTGATAAGGATATTAAGAAAACATTTGATGATTTAGGGGTAATTAAAGCGGAAAATACTTATTTATGTGGTGTATCTAATCAGATTGAAAGTGAAGTATTTTATCATAAGTTAAAAGATGATAATGGGGTTATATTTTTATCTACTGATGAAGCATTAAAAGAGTATCCTGAATTATTTAAGAAATATTTTAATAATTTAGTTAAATATGATGAAAATAAATTTACGGCTTTAAATGGTTGTATGTGGAGTGGTGGATCTTTTATTTATATTCCTAAAGGTGTTAAACTAGATAGACCATTACAAAGTTATTTTAGAATTAATGAAGTTACGATGGGACAGTTTGAAAGGACTATTATAATTGTTGATGATGATGCAGAGTTATCTTATATAGAAGGTTGTACGGCTTTATCTCATTCGGAAAATTCTCTTCATGCAGGAGTTGTAGAAATTTATGTTGGTAAGAACGCTAAATGTAAATATAGTACAATTCAAAATTGGAGTAATGATGTTTATAATTTGGTTACTAAAAGAGCAATAGTAGATGATTATGGTTTAATGGAATGGCTTGATGGTAATATTGGTAGTGGGGTTACGATGAAATATCCTAGTTCAATATTAAAAGGTGATTATGCTAAGGGAAATTCTGTTTCTATAGCGTTTGCTAAAGATGGACAGGTTCTTGATGCTGGAGCTAAAATGATTCATATAGGAAAAAACACAAGTAGTAATATTATATCTAAAAGTATTGCTAAAAATGGAGGAGAAGCTGATTATAGAGGTTTTGTTAAAATATGTGAATCTGCTATTAATTCTAAGGCTAGTGTTAAATGTGATACTATTTTGTTAGATGATGAATCAGTTAGTGATACTATTCCAACTAATATTTTACTTAATGATTCAAGTTATTTAGAGCATGAAGCAACGGTTTCAAAAATAAGTGAAGAAAAATTATTTTACTTAATGAGTAAGGGATTAAGTGAAAATGCAGCTAAAGATTTAATTATTTTAGGGTTTATTTCTGATTTTAAGAAAGAATTACCTCTTGAATATGCAGTTGAACTTAATAGATTATTAAAAAATATTTAAATGTGATAGTTTTTATAAATTTGTTTAGATAATTTAAAAATTTTGTTTAGAAGATATTTAAAATTTGTACTATTTTTGGTGCAAATTTTATTTTTTTGTCTTTTGATATCTTAATTTTTTTATGGTAAAAATGTTAGTGAAAGGAGGAAATATGATGTATAACACGGTCATGTTGATAGGTAGACTTACTGCTAATCCGGAAATTACAAAAACAGATGATAAAAAAGAAGTATGTCATGTTACTCTAGCGGTTCAGAGAGCTTATAAAAATTCTGACGGAGTATATGAAGCGGATTTTATTAGATGTACGTTATGGGATCAAGTTGCTTTAAGAGTTAAAGAGTATTGCCAAAAAGGTGATTTGGTAGCTGTTAGAGGACAATTAAAAACATCTACTTATGAAGTTAATGGCGAGAAGAAGTATTCAACTGAAGTAGTTGTTGAAAGATTAGCATTTTTATCAAGTATGCCTAAACAAGGGCAAAATGAAGATAATGAAGAGGAAGAGTAGTTAACTTAAGTATATTTAAATAATTAAAATCATAAGATTAAGTGGTGAATAAATTTTGAAAATAAAATATTTTTTAGTTCTTTTATTAGTAGTTGTAAGTTTTTATTTTACAGATAAAGTAATGGTTTATATTAATAATAAAAATCCAATTATGAAAGAAATTGTAACTGTTAAGGATGATTATACAGTTGAAGCTGTAAATGCGGTTATAGAAGATAATACTATAATTCCTGGTGTTAATGGAAAAGAGGTTGATGTAGATAAATCATTTAACAAAATGGAAAATTATGGATATTTTAATGATCTTTACTTAATATATACAGCAACGTCTCCTAAGATGAGTTTAAATGATAATAAGGATAAGATTATTATAAAGGGTAATTCTAAAAAGAATATGGTTGCGTTTATAGTTGATCATAATGATGAAGTTATAAATTATTTTAAGAATAATAATATTAAATTTACTTTAGTAGGAAAAGTAGGTGATGTATTTGATAAAGAAAATACATATATTAATGGAGAAGCTGATGAGAAGTTATTTTCAAATTTAAATTCAATACTAAATCGTAAAAAAATTAATTCTAATATTTGTTTAGTTGGTTTATCAAATTTAGAATTATGTAAAAGAAAAGAATATTATCTATTACAATATTCAATTAATGTGAATGAGAACATAATAGATACTATTAATAAGGTCAGTTCTGGAGATATAATTTATATATCACAAAATACATCTTTATCTAATGTAAAAAAGATTATAAATGAAATCTCTAGAATAGACTTAAAAATTGATTATTTAAATATTTTAATATCTGAGAAAAACTTAAAATAAGATTTTAAATGTAGTAAGATTAGGAGAATTAATGAAGAAAATTTTAAAATATTTAATATTGTTAATACTTATTTTACCAAGTATTGTGTATGCAGAGGTTTATAATGACAAGATTATTGAAAGATATAAATGGATTTCTAATGATTTTATAATTAAAGAAAAAAATGGAGTTAGAAAGTATCAACAATTATCTTTAATGGTTAGAGATAGCGATAAACAATTTGTTTATTGTGTTGAGCCTGGGATTTCAATAAATAAGAATAATAGTTATGTTGGTAGTGATGCTAATCAATATGAATTTGCTAAGATAAGCGAAGCTGAGTGGAAAAAGATAAATTTAATTGCTTATTATGGCTATGGATATAGTGATGAAAATGTGAATCATGAAGATTTAAAATGGTATAGTGTTACTCAGTATATGATATGGCAAGTAGTACCTAATGGATATAATATTTATTTTACTGATAAATTAGATGGAAAGAAAATAACTAAGTATTCGAAAGAAATTAAAGAAATGGAAGATTTAATTGATAATCATAATAAGCTTCCTGATTTTGGAATTAGTAATTTAGATGTTAAATTAAGAGAAGAAATTAGGTTAAATGATAAAAATAGGGTTTTATCTAAATATAAAGTTATTGCAAGTGATAATTTAGAAGTTAAAGTAGATGGTAATGATTTAGTTATTAAAGCTAAAAGGATTGGTAAATATAATATTAGTTTTGAAAAAAATGATGAAAAGCATTCGTTTCCGCCAATAATTTATTATGATAATAATAATCAAAATGTTATGAGAGTTGGAAAATATGATCCAGTTAAAAGTAATATTAATGTTAATGTTAGTGGTGGTAAATTACTTATTAAGAAAATAGATGCTGATACAAAGAAAGTTATTTCTATTAAAAATATTAAGTTTAAAATAAAAAATTTAGTAACAAATGAATACTTAATGAATGGTAAAACTGATATATTTAAAACTAATAAAGATGGAATAATAGTGACTTCTTTTAGTATTCCAAATGGTAAATATGAATTAGAAGAGATTGAGCAAAAAATAGATGGTTATTTATGGAATAAAGAAACTATTATATTTGAAATAAATGATGATACTAAATATGTTAAAGATAATAAATATGGATTAGTATATGAGATTAAATTTGCTAATAAAAGAGTTAAAGGTAAGGCTCAAATAATTAAAAGTGGAGAAACTTTAAATGTTATAGATGGTAAATTTTATGAAAATACTAAAAAACTTGAGGGAGTTAAATTTGGTTTATACGCTCATGAAGATATATATGATGAAAATCATAATTTAATATATAAAAAAGATAATCTTATATTAGAAAAGATAACTGATAAAGATGGAAGGATTAACTTTGATAATTTGTATCTAGGTAAATATTATGTAAAAGAACTAGATACTCTAAAAGATTATATTCTAAATAATAAAAAATATTACTTTGAATTAAAGTATAAAGATCAATATACCGAAGAGACTAGTTATAAATTAGAAATAAATAATTATTTAAAAAAGGGTGAGTTAGAATTTACTAAAACTGATTTAGTTACGGGAGATGCTATTTCTAATACTAAAATAGAAATATTTACTGAAAATGATGAATTAATATATTCTGGTATAACTGATAATGATGGTAAAATTTATATTAAAAATTTGCCTGTTGGACAATATTACATTATAGAAAAATTAGCAGCACCGGGATATAAATTAAATCACGAAAAACAATATTTTACGATTCTTGATGATGGAGAAGTAGTAAAGATGAATATGACTAATGAAAAAATGGAAGTAGTTGTTCCAGATACTTTAAAAAATAATTATTTAGATACTATTTTAAAATCAATTATATTATTAGCAAGTGGAATAATTATTTATGAAAAGAAAAATTATTAGTGTTTGTTATATATTAATAGTTATTTCTTTAATAATAGTTGTAGGTTTAAAAATTAAGAATAATAATGTTATTAAACAAAATGAAGATAATATTAAGGTATATGATAATAATGATAAGATTGTGAAGAATAAATTAATTGGTAATACAAAAGAAAAATATGTTGGCATATTAGAAATTAAAAAGATAAAACTTAAAAGAGGTTTTTATAATATAGATTCAAATAATAATAATGTTGATAAAAATATTATGGTTATTAATTCTTCAGATATGCCTGATGTAAATTTAGGTAATCTGATTTTAGCTAGTCATTCTGGAAATAGTAATATATCTTATTTTAAAAATTTAGATAAATTAGAAATAGGTGATATAGCTAGTGTTTATTATTTAACAAAAAAATATGATTATAAATTTGTTAATTATTATGAAGTAGAAAAAAATGGATTTGTGCAAATTATAAAAAATAATAACGTTAATTGTTTAACACTTATAACTTGTAAAAAGAATACGAATAAACAATTAGTGTTTATATTTGAATTAGAAAAAGTTATTTAGGGATAGTGTGAAAAGTTTTATGGAAAACTAGCCACATTATGTAAAAAGATATCAAG
>ERZ808240.1404-NODE-1404-length-30103-cov-6.514876_pt1 | contig 30103 bp, 30 predicted proteins | sample MGYA00521084_ERZ808240 | MGnify/ENA primary metagenome ERZ808240 (study PRJEB31516, sample SAMN03275571) | gut metagenome | biome: mammalia-associated habitat; material: feces | host: Papio cynocephalus | place: Kenya | collected 2012-08-06 ... | reverse complement strand
TCAAACAGCAACCGCTGTTCTCTGATCAGTCAGCACTGTCTTCTGCATCGACTCTGTTACCTCACGGCCTTGTCTAATGCGACAGCCAGATTAATATACCATAAGGATATCCGAATTGTCAACGTTGTTTTTATAATTTCTGCACTTTAGACAATTCTGACAATTTCAGATGCCAATGATAGTTTATCTTATCTATCCACCCTAAGACAAAATACCGACCCGCCATCCGGCAAGTCGGTATTTTATGTTTACCTTAGATAATTCGTTGTTGGTATATTCCCTTAATTAATTATCTCAGCAGCATGAATGCTATTAATCCAGCTACTACGATGATAGCGATTGCAAGAATAATAATCGGTGCTTTTGACATCTTTTCTTCTTCATCTTCAATATCATCATAAAAATCATCCTCTAACTCTTCTCTGCGCTGCGGCTTCGGAGCTGGTTTCTTTTTCTTTCTTCCATCTCCTACAGCAAGGAGTTCATCATACGCATCGCGCATTTCCTGTTCGCGTTTTTCACGTACCTGTTTTGGCGGTATATTGGAATACTTCTGTTCTTCAGGTTCCGGCTTTTCCGCTCTTTTCTGTACTTTGTGAGCACTCTGTGGAATTTTGAACTTCTTTTTGCAATTATAGCACAACAGATAATTCGGATCTTTTTTGCCAGGTCTTAATTCCTGACCACATATTGGACACTTCATATGAATCTGTCCCTCCCCATAGTGTATTATTTCAAACTGTGCTTTTTTGCCTTTTCGGCTTCTGCATACATTGACATTATACTACATAGATTTACAAATATCAATTTTTTATCTAAATTATTCCGATTGTTTTCCTAATGTTACTTCGACATCTTTTTTCTCATACTCGCCATTTTTTCCCTGCGTCTGTACAGTAAGTTTTACTTTTTCACCTGCTTTATAGTACTGAAGTTGTTCCTGTAATGCATCCATACCGTCTACAGATGTTCCCTCAATTCCAGTTATAACAGCTCCTTTTGTAATACCGGCTTTTTCTGCGCCGCCACCTGAAATAACTTCAGACACATATACACCTGTAGGCATATTATACATCTGTGCGCTGTCAGAAGTAACGTCTACTCCTTTAATTCCGATATATCCTCTTTCCGACTCAGCAACTTTTGTTTTCGTTTTCTGATTCATAAGATTCGTAATCAGATCACTGACATCTGATACTGGAATCGCATATCCGATTCCCTCCACAGTCTCTGTCGCAATCTTTGCGGAATTGATGCCGATTACTTCACCATTCGCATTCAGAAGTGCTCCACCACTGTTACCAGGATTGATCGCAGCATCTGTCTGAAGGAGTTTTCCATCATAATTATCCATTGTACGATCTTTTGCAGATACAATACCAGTCGTTACAGACTGACCATATCCCAACGCATTACCAATTGCAATTACCTGGTCTCCCACCTGTGTCTTGTCTGAATCTCCAAGAGTTGCAACCGCAATCTTATCCATTGTCGAATCTTTTATTTCACTTAATGGAACAGCAACAACTGCAAGGTCTTTATCCGAATCTGCTCCTTTAATATTGGCTTTTACACTTTCTTCATCAATAAATGTAACTGTCAGCGTATTGCTTCCTTCTACTACATGATTATTAGTCACGATTAACAACTCCGAATCATTCTGTCCTACGATAATTCCAGAGCCTGCACTCTCGCTTTCCTGTTTCTGTGTTCCACCAAAGAAATTCTGCACTTCCTGTACACTCATATTAGTAATAGAAACGATGGATGGCATTGCATTTTTTGACACTTCTGTAACATTAGCTACACCAGACGAACTGTTAGACGATGTTGTCAGTTTTGCATTACTGGTTGTCGTTGTTGTCTTAGCTGTTTTATTCGTAGTCTGTGTTGTTCCAAGAACTTTTCCGGCAACTATATTACTTGTCTGGAACGCCGCACTTGCGACCACGCCAAACACCAGGCCTGTGCATACTACTTTTGCCCATTTTGCCGCACCTTTTTTGTTTTTCTTCTTTGGATCTTTCTCAGGTGTCTGACCATAGCTTCCTGTTCCGTAATTCTCCGTATTCTTATCTTGATCGGATGTATAATAATTATATTGATTTTCCATATCTGATTGCCCCTTTCATATCTTATGCTTGTAGTTTACCGCCCAATTGTGTTTAATCTGTGATAAAACTAAGAAGATTTATTGATATTCCTTCAATTTTTTCAACTTTGTTCCTATATCATTTTTAAACTGTTTCCATGCAGCTTCATTTTCCACAAAATACTTCGGGCAATTCTTTCCGGTCACATCATAATGACGTATTACATCATTCTCATCCAGATCGAATTTCAGGCAAAGCCATGCACATAATCTGACCATAGACTGATATGTTTTTTTATTAAACTTTCCTGTCTCATCCGGATGGCAGCATTCAATCGAAACCGTATCAATGTTTCTGCTATTTGATGCATATGCCATCTCCCATGTCGGTACGCATTGCACAATTTCACCATCCAGTCCAACAACAAAGTTACTGCTTGCCTTCGTTATATGACTGTCTTTTAATCCTTCGAAATAATCCCTGTTATTCATTGCCGTAGCTCCGGGATTTGCCGTATAATGAACCACGATGCCTGTAATCTTATTCGTTGCAATCCCAGGTCTTGAGTATTCATTTGGTGTTAGTAATTCTACATCAATATCAGGCTTTACAGACTCTATGTAATCACTTTTATTCTCTGTATATTCTTGTGACTGTTCGTGTTTTTCATAAACGGTAACTATGCACAGCACAATCGTCAGCACTCCCAGAAGAATCATACCTCTTTTTAACCGGTTGTCCGGCCTGTTCTTCTTTCTTTTTCTGTTTTTCTTCATCTTTCTCTCCCATATATTGTATGCTCTTACTTATCTTAACATGGATTATTTTAAACATATGGAAGAGATTCTTATGAAATTATGAAAATTAGCAGAATTTGTATACTGTCGTTGTCTCATATACTTCTTTGGCTTTAACAATTGGTGATTCAAAGTTTTCTTTATGAATAGCATCCGGGAAATACTGCGTTTCAAAGCAAATTCCATATCCTTTTTCATAAATAGCACCTTCTTTTCCTTTCGATCCAGCAAGGAAATTTCCTGAATAAAACTGGATTCCAGGGAGATCTGTATACACTTCCATCTTGATTCCTGTCTTATCAGATGCTGCTGATGCTACTTTTCGGAATCCACTTCCGTTAAGCACCCAGTTATGATCATATCCTCCGGCAAGTTTCAATGGTTCATAATCTGCTCCAATTTCTTTTTCTACAACTTTTTCTTTACGAAAATCCATTGGTGTACCTGCTACCAGGATCACCTTCCCTGTCGGTATCAATTCTCCATCTGTCTCCGTAAAAGCATCCGCATCCAGCCAGACTTTCTCATCCCACGCTGTTCCTGAAGCATGTCCCGATAAATTAAAGTAACTGTGATTTGTCATATTAAGTAATGTATCCTGATCTGGTACTGCATAATAATGAATCTTCAGTTCATTCTCTTCTGTAACTGTATAAGACACCTCTATCTTTACTTCTCCCGGAAATCCCTGATCTCCATCCGGACTTAATAACGCAAATACTACATGTGTATCATCTTCCTCTTTTACATTCCACATTCTTTTATTATAGAAGTTACATCCACCATGGAGGGTATTCCCATTATCATTTTTTGTAAGTTCATATTTCTTTCCATTCAATTCAAACTCTGCCTGTCCTATACGGTTAGCTACACGTCCCACAGTTGCTCCGATTGAATCTCCACCATTTTCATAATCTTCAAGCGTCTCATATCCCAATACAACATCCTGTGTCTTTCCATTTTTATCCGGCACATAGAGTTTTAATAATGCAGCTCCAAAATCCGATACAACCGCTTTCATTCCTTTACTATTTTCTAACACATAACAGCTTGCTTTTTCCCCGTTTTTTGTCATTCCAAACTCACGTTTCATCTTTCTTTCTCCTTTTTTCTTTATATTTTTTAATATTGAATGCGTATTTATAATCGGTATTTATATACCAATTACACTACCTAAATATTATTATACTCTATATACGCGTCTATGAAAACCTTGATATTCAAAAAAAGACGCCGTTTTCACGACGTCTTTTTAGTTTTATTCATCTACACTATAGTTTGGCGCTTCTTTTGTAATATGAATATCATGAGGATGACTTTCTTTCAATGATGCAGAAGAAATCTTTACAAACTGTCCCTTCTGTTTCAGATCTTCAATTGTCGGTGCACCGCAATATCCCATACCGGAACGCAGACCACCCATTAACTGGAATACTGTATCTTCCACACTGCCTTTATATGCAACTCGTCCTTCCACACCTTCCGGTACCAGTTTCTTGGCATCCGTCTGGAAATAACGATCTTTACTTCCGTTCTCCATCGCTGCGATAGATCCCATACCACGATATACTTTATATTTTCTTCCCTGGAATAACTCGAATGTTCCAGGACTCTCATCACATCCTGCAAAGATGCTTCCCATCATACATACATTCGCTCCGGCTGCAATTGCTTTTGTCATATCTCCGGAATACTTGATTCCACCATCTGCAATGATTGGAATTCCATACTTATCAGCAGCTTCATAACAATTCATAACTGCTGTGATCTGTGGAACACCGATACCCGCAATAATACGAGTTGTACAGATTGATCCAGGTCCGATACCAACTTTAACTGCATCAACACCAGCCTTGATCAGATCTTCTGTTGCTGCTCCTGTAGCAACGTTTCCTGCGATCACCTGCAGATCCGGGAACTTATTCTTAATCATGTCAACTGTATGAAGTACATTTGCCGAATGACCATGTGCCGAATCAAGAACAACTACATCAACTTTTGCATCTACCAGAGCCTGTGCTCTTTCCAGACAGTTTGCAGTAATTCCGATTGCAGCTCCACACAGGAGTCTTCCCTGTGCATCTTTTGCAGATAATGGATATTTAATTTGTTTTTCGATATCTTTAATTGTAATAAGACCTTTCAGATTAAAGTCCTTATCTACGATTGGAAGCTTTTCTTTTCTAGCCTTTGCAAGAATTCTCTTAGCTTCTTCCAGTGTAATTCCTTCCGGTGCTGTGATCAGTCCTTCAGATGTCATGGACTCTCTGATCTTCTTTGAAAAATCTTCTTCGAATTTCAAATCACGGTTTGTGATAATACCAACTAATTTCTTGCCTTCTGTGATCGGCACACCGGAAATTCTGAATTTTGCCATAAGATTATTGGCGTCTTCCAGTGTATTATCCGGTGATAAATAAAATGGATCTGTAATGACACCATTCTCAGAACGTTTTACCTTATCCACTTCTTCTGCCTGCTGTTCAATCGACATATTTTTATGGATAATTCCGATTCCTCCCTGTCTGGCCATCGCAATAGCCATACGGTGTTCTGTAACAGTATCCATTCCTGCACTCATCATCGGAATGTTTAACTTAATTTTCTTAGTCAGGTAAGTAGATAAATCCACCTGGTTCGGAATTACTTCTGAATATGACGGGACTAACAGCACATCATCAAATGTAATACCTTCTCCAATTATCTTTCCCATGATTTCATCCTCTCTTTCTTTTGCATATTCATATTTAACAGCTATCTTAGCGAATCAGACACTCATTTGTCAACATCTTTTAAAATGTTTTTATTTTAATACAATTTTCCAAAGTTTCCAAATTATTATCTGATTACTTTCTGACTACTTTTCTAGGTTCTTTTACAAAGAAGCCTTCTATAATCGTTTCATTAGGTTCAAATAAGATCTGACGTACATCTCCTTTATCCGAAAAAATCAGCGCATATACTTTTCCGTTCTCATTTCCCGATGTAAAATCATACGTTTTTACTTTTTTGTACGGCATCAATTCCACTGCACCTACAGGAGCTAAAAGTTCCATCTGCTCTGCATTCACGGAAACCATTCTTTTTCTTCTTGCTTTGTTCATAATCTTATCAATGTCAAGATCTCCATTCACAAATGCATATTCATATTCTACATTCAGGCTGCGGATCACCAGTACATCTATCACGATCATCACTATCGGCAGGATCAGTCCAACCGGTATCATAAAAGCAATAAACACTGATAAAATCGTTACTGCAATCAGTCCCACTTTCTTAAGTGTATCCTTTGAGCTTGTCTGTTTTTTTATCAGCTGCTCTGTGTAAAAATCATCCATATTTTCTTCCTCCAAGTATGCTTTAAACTATATCTATTGTAGCACATATACATATAAAAAGAAAACTCCTCTGACGAGGAGTTCTCAAAAATTTAATATTCTATTACATCATGCCCATTCCAGGATTTGCTGCCGGTGCTGCCGGTGTATCTTCCTTAATGTCAGCTACAACAGACTCTGTCGTCAGAAGTGTTGAAGCAACAGATGTTGCATTCTGCAGTGCACTTCTTGTTACCTTTGCAGGGTCAAGAATACCATTTTCAACCATATCTACATACTGTTCTGTCAGAGCATCGAATCCTGTTCCTACTGCTGATTCTCTTACTTTGTTAATAATAACAGCGCCTTCCAGTCCTGCATTCGCAGAAATATGGAATAATGGTGCTTCCAGAGCTTTCAGTACAACTTTAGCACCTGTCTTCTCATCACCTTCCAGTTCCTCAATTGCTTTCGCAACTGCTTTGGATGCATGAATGTATGCAGATCCACCACCGGAAATGATTCCTTCTTCCACTGCTGCTCTTGTAGCATTCAAAGCATCTTCCATACGAAGTTTTGCTTCTTTCATCTCTGTCTCTGTTGCTGCTCCAACACGGATAACAGCTACGCCGCCGGCAAGTTTTGCAAGTCTTTCCTGCAGTTTTTCTCTGTCAAAATCAGATGTCGTCTCTTCAATCTGTGCCTTGATCTGAGCAACACGGTCTGCAATTGCACTTTTATCGCCCATACCATCAACGATCACAGTGTTCTCTTTCTGTACTTTTACAGATTTTGCACGTCCAAGCTGATCCATTGTAGTATCTTTCAATTCCATACCAAGTTCTTCAGAAATTACCTGACCACCTGTCAGAATAGCAATGTCTTTTAACATTTCTTTTCTTCTGTCACCATATCCAGGTGCCTTTACAGCTACAACATTGAATGTTCCACGCAGTTTATTAACGATCAGCGTTGTAAGTGCCTCACCCTCAATATCTTCGGCAATAATCAGAAGTCTTGCTCCAGCCTGAACAATCTGCTCAAGAAGTGGAAGGATTTCCTGAATATTAGAGATCTTTTTATCTGTGATCAGGATGTATGGATCATCCAGATTAGCTTCCATCTTATCCATATCTGTTGCCATATATGCAGATACATATCCACGATCGAACTGCATACCTTCTACAAGGTCGAGTTCTGTCTTCATGGTCTTAGACTCTTCTATTGTGATAACGCCATCGTTGGATACTTTTTCCATAGCATCTGCTACCATCTGTCCAACTTCCGCATCTCCTGCAGAGATTGCTGCAACTTTAGCGATCTGATCCTTATCTTTTACCTTGCTTGACATCTTTGCAATTGCTTCAACTGCTACATCTGTTGCTTTCTTCATACCTTTACGGAGAATAATCGGATTAGCGCCTGCTTCCAGGTTCTTCATTCCTTCATGTACCATTGCCTGAGCAAGTACTGTAGCTGTTGTAGTACCATCTCCTGCTACATCATTTGTCTTAGAAGCAACTTCTTTGATAAGCTGTGCTCCCATATTCTCAAATCTGTCTTCCAGTTCAATCTCTTTTGCAATTGTAACACCATCATTTGTGATCAGTGGTGCTCCAAATGATTTATCCAGAACTACGTTACGTCCTTTTGGTCCAATAGTTACTCTTACTGTATCTGCAAGTTTATTAACTCCTGCTTCCAAAGCTCTTCTTGCTTCTGCTCCATATTTAATCTCTTTTGCCATGAGTCATATACCTCCTGAAATAATTCAATAATTTTGTGTCATCTGATTATTCACAGATAGCTAAAATATCATCCTGTTTTACAATGATGTATTCTTCATCATCTATCTCTACATTTGTTCCTGCATATTTGGAATAAATTACCTGCTGTCCTACAGAAACATGCATCTCTACTTCTTTTCCATTAACTATTCCACCTGGTCCTACTGCAATGACCTCTGCCTGCTGTGGCTTTTCTTTAGACTGTCCTGGAATTACGATTCCTGACTTTGTAGTCTCCTCTGCTACACACTGTTTCAAAACAACTCTGTCACCTAATGGTTTTAACTTCATATCTATTCCTCCTTAATCATTTTCTGTATTATTAGCACTCATTAAAAGAGAGTGCTGAAAGATTCTAGATATAAAATAGCACTCTCTTTTTGTTTTGTCAACACACTTTATATTTAGTTTAGAACTTTTTTATAAAATCCATTTTGTATTTTGAATTTTAGTACTCTTCCGGCCTTATTCCAGTATCTTTCTTTCAGAATTCCTTTACATACCACCGGTTCTTCCGGATCATCTATACTGCATTCGTAGATTCCGTCTAATGAATATGATGTAAGTTCCGCTTCCTCGGATTCAAGATACAATGTCTCTTCTTCCTCATCATATGCAATAATCTTACATAAATATTCCGTTTCATCAAAAAAACTATCCTCCAGGATCACACGGTCCATTCGGAGTTTCGCTGTACATCCTTCATATTTCACTGTCAATATCCTCCTTTATAGTGTGAAAAGGGTATCAGTTACCCGATACCCTTTGTGTCTTCAAGAATGCTTACAAAAAACTTACAACAGTTTGTGTGCATTCTTATTATTTTGTACGTTCTGCTTTAATGCGGTCTAATTCCGTAAATACATAATCATTAATTACTTTAATATACGTTCCTTTCATACCGGAAGATCGAGATTCAATCACTCCTGCACTTTCAAATTTTCTAAGAGCATTTACGATCACAGATCTGGTAATTCCCACTCTGTCCGCAATCTTACTTGCAACAAGAATTCCCTCTGATCCATTCAATTCATCAAAGATATGAATAATAGCTTCCAGTTCTGAATATGACAGTGTACTGATCGCCGACTGTACAATATGCTCTTTTCTGGTCTCTTCCGCACTTTCTTCATTCACTGACCTTAACATCTCAAGACCAACTACCGTTGTTCCATACTCACTTAAAATGATGTCATCAATCTCATACACTTTATCTTTTTTATAGATAAAAAGTGTTCCAAGTCTCTCTCCGGCTATATCAATCGGCGTGATAATCGCCTGATAACCTGCCGCCGCCTCTTCGGAAAATCCAAGTGTCTGAAGATTTACATTTTCTTTCGTTGACAAGATACTTAACAGCCGCTCGTTCAGCATATCATCTACATGTTTTCCGATTTCTCTCTCGATCAATTCGGTAATGTAAGGCACACCTTCGCATTTGCTTCCGCCAAGCACTTTTCCTTTTTTACTGATCACTAATACATTCGAATCCAGAATTTCTGTAAGGACTTCGCAGATATCATTGAAGACAACTTTACTCGAACTATTGTTATGCAGTAATTTGTTGATTTTTCTGGTTTTATCCAACAATTGTACGCCCATTTACATTCCTCCATCCTTATGAATGTATATTATCATACAATTCTGAAATATTCAACGAATTTCCTTAATTATCCTTATTATTTTCAATATTTTCTACATATCCGCACTGTTCGTCACTGCAGACCAGTTTATTCCCTTTTTCCAACATATATTTCCCACATCTAGGGCATTTTTTTGTAGATGGTTTCTGCCAAGACATAAATTCACATTCCGGATTATTTTCACATCCGTAATATCTTCTGCCTTTCTTTGTCTTGCGGATTACAACATCCTTTCCACATATTGGACAAGGTACACCTATTTTCTCCAGATATGGCTTTGTATTACGGCATTCCGGGAATCCCGGGCACGCAAGGAATTTCCCATGCGGGCCATATTTTACTACCATATTACGTCCACATTGTTCGCAGACTACATCTGTAACCTCATCCTCAATCTTAACCTGTTCCAGTTCTTTCTCTGCTTTCTCCACGGCTGCTTCCAGATCCGGATAGAAGTTTTCAATGATCGTCTTCCATCTTACTTTTCCTTCTGCCACTCCATCCAGAAGGCTTTCCATGTTCGCCGTAAAGTTCACATCAACAATGCTTGGGAATGACTGTTTCATAATATGGTTTACAACTTCACCGATTTCTGTCAGATATAAATTCTTGTTCTCTTTTACAACATATCTTCTTGCTATGATCGTTGAAATCGTCGGCGCATAAGTACTTGGACGACCAATCCCGAGTTCTTCCATCGTTTTAACAAGTGTCGCTTCTGTATAATGTGCCGGCGGCTGTGTGAAATGCTGCTTGGTATCAAGGCTTTCTTTTGTCAATACAGAATCCATATCCAGACCTTTCAAAAGAACATTATTCGTCTCTTTTGTTTCTCCAGCTTCTGTATATACACTTCTGAATCCTTCAAACGCAACTTTTGATGCCGCAACGGTAAAACGATACTGTCCGGCTGCAATCTTAACAGAGGTTGTCTCGTATTTGGCCGGCTGCATTCTGCTTGCCACAAATCGTTTCCATACCAGCTGATACAGTCGGAACTGATCCCGGCTCAGGAATTCTTTTACAGACGCCGGCGTTCTTGTCACATCTGTTGGTCTTATGGCTTCATGCGCATCCTGAATAATCTTCTTGTCCGAAGATTTTTTAGTCTCACCATCTGCTACATATTCTTTTCCGAATCCCTCTTTAATGTATTCCCTTACTGCTGCATCTGCCTCATCTGAAATACGTGTAGAATCTGTACGCAGGTATGTGATCAGACCTACTGTGCCGCTGCCCTTGATATCCACACCTTCATATAACTGCTGTGCAATACGCATCGTCTTGGCCGTTGCAAAATTTAAAGCTTTTGACGCTTCCTGCTGAAGAGTGCTGGTCGTAAATGGTACCGGTGCTTTCTTGGTACGTTCTCCCTTTTTGATATCTGCAACAGAATAGTCTGCATTTTCTACTTCTTTTACAATTTTATCCAGTTCCTCTTTTGACGAAATCGTCATTTTGTTCTTCTCTGTTCCGTAAAATTTTGCAGTCAGAACTTTTCGCTCGCCTTTTACTTTCAGATTCGCATCCAGGCTCCAGTATTCTTCCGGAATAAATACATTGATCTCTTCTTCCCTGTCTGCAACGATACGCAGCGCAACAGACTGTACACGACCTGCACTTAATCCTCTCTTTACCTTCGCCCATAAAAGCGGACTGATCTTATAACCTACAATTCTATCCAGCACACGACGTGCCTGCTGGGCATCTACCAGATCCATGTCAATTTCTCTTGGATTCTTAAGCGACGCTTTTACTGCATTCTTGGTAATCTCATTGAAACTGATTCGGTAAACCTTTTTATCCTCTAATTTCAATGCCTTACTCAGATGCCAGGATATTGCTTCTCCTTCACGGTCCGGGTCAGTTGCGAGATATATCTTGTCTGCCTTTTTTACCTCTTTACGAAGTTTTGCAAGAATCTCTCCTTTTCCTCTGATCGTTATATATTTTGGTTCGTAATCATTTTCAATATCTATACCCATCTGGCTCTTGGGCATATCTCTTACATGACCGTTTGAAGCGGTCACTACATAATTACTTCCTAAAAACTTCTTAATAGTCTTCACCTTTGCAGGTGACTCCACAATTACCAGATAGCGTGCCATAATTTCCTCCATAATATTGACTGTCTTTTATCCCAGCCTTATATAATAATTTCTGGATACTTCTTTTGCGTATCCACTTATTTCTAATGTAATCAGTCTTTCCATTAATTCCGAAACGGAAAGTCCGGTTTCTTTCATCAACTGATCGATTCCTTTCGGAAACAAATCGAGACAACTATACACCATAAGTTCAGGAGTTTCAAGCATTTTTTCGCTTTTGACATTTTTTTGTCTATTTTTAGACAAATTTATATTCCATTCTTCCATCAATTCTTCCGGTGTGATCAAGATTCCGGCTCCCTGTCTGATCAGCCTGTGACATCCCTGACTCAGGGCACTTGTTACCGGCCCCGGGAGGGCATAGACGTCCTTTCCCTGCTCAAGTGCCAGATCCGCAGTAATCAGTGAACCGCTCTTTTCTTTTGCTTCCATAACTAGTATCCAGTCAGATAACGCACTGATAATTCTGTTCCTTCTTGGAAAATTCCTGGCAAGCGGCTGTGTCCCCGGCGGGAATTCAGAGATAACGCCCCCTTTTTTCTGTATGTCCATATATAGTCCTATGTTTTCTCTCGGATAACATATATCTACACCGCAGCCAAGAACTGCATATGTCATGCCGCCACCATTCAACGCGCCTCTCTGTCCGGCTCCATCAATCCCCCTTGCCATCCCGCTTACAACCTGTATTCCGTTTTCTGCCAGATATCTTCCATATTGCAAAGCCATCTGCTCTCCATATGTTGTACAGTTTCTGGCCCCTACGATTGCTGCACTTTTTTCTGCATTATCCGGCAGAGTTCCTAATACATACAGTGCATATGGCGGATCTGCGATATATCCAAGCTTTTCTGGATATTCTTCCATAAAATACGGAATGAAACGTATCTTTTTTTCTTCTGCTTTTTTCCACTTTGTTTCAAGTTCCTTCTCTTTTTTGGCCTCTTTGAGTATCTCTGCTTCTTTTTCATTTAGAAATGATACTTTTTTTAACTTAGTTTCTTCTATATAATATATGGTTTTTCCATCTCCATATACCTCTCTTAATTTACGTTTTTTTGAATCTGATATTCCTTCTATTTTCGCAAGCCAGTATTCATAGATCATACATATCCTCCTAACGTCCCCAATATTTTTTATCCAATGAGCGATATGCAATTGCTTCCTTTAGATGTCTATCCGTCACCATATCACTACCATCCAAATCCGCTATGGTTCTTGCAACCCGCAAAATTTTATGATACGTTCTTGCAGTCAGTCCCACACTGTCAAACGCCTGTTCCATCAATCTTTGCTCGCGCACTCCAAGTTTTATATATTTTCCTATCTCTCCCGGTCCCAGCATGGCATTAGTCCGGATATCCGTATCCTTATAGCGCTCATTCTGTATTTTTCTGGCTTCCACCACTCTGTTTCTTATCCGTTCCGAAGATTCCTCTTTTTTATCCGGATCCCGGCTTAGATCTTCATATTCCACTTTCGGTGTTTCAACGCAGATATCCATACGATCCAGAAATGGCTGACTGATCTTTCCAAGATACTTCTGGATCTGTCCCGGTGTGCAGGAACATTTCTGAACATCCGGATAATTCCCACAAGGGCAGGGATTCATCGCAGCCACAAGCATAAATTCCGCCGGGAATGTAAAATTCCCATAATTTCTGGCAATATGTATCTGATGTTCTTCCAGCGGCTGTCTTAACACCTCCAGAACATTCCTCGGAAATTCTGCCAGCTCATCCAAAAAAAGTACACCTCCATGAGCCATACTGATCTCTCCCGGTCTTGGTGTAATCCCACCTCCGATCAATGCTGTCTTGGTAATCGTATGGTGGATATTCCGGAACGGGCGGCGTGTGATCAACGGACATTCTTTATCAATCATACCAAGTACACTGTATACCTTGGTGATCTCCAGACTTTCCTCCAATGACAATTCCGGCAGAATTGTTGCAATTCTTCTTGCGATCATGGACTTTCCAGACCCGGGCGGTCCTGCCATAAGAAGATTATGTCCTCCTGCCACAGCAATCTCTGCCGCCCGTTTTACTGCTCTTTGCCCACAGATATCTGCAAAATCTTCTTTTTCATTCATGCTTGTCTTCTGTAAGCTTTCTGATGTTTTTACCTTTCCTGTTTTCACGGAAGGTTCTTCTTTTTCTCCATTTAAGTATGCACACAGTTCTGCCAGATCGGCTGCCGGAAGGATCTTTATTCCCTCTACCAGTCTTCCTTCTTCTTCATTTTCTTCCGGCAGAATGCATGAACCGCATCCTGCCTCTCTTGCTTTCATTACAATCGGCAGTACCCCTGATACACCCCTTATCTTCCCTTCCAGACTCAGTTCTCCCAGTACCGCCACTTTTTCCAGTGATTCTTCCGGCACATACCCCATTGCCGCCAGCACAGCCAGTGCAATAGGAAGATCAAAAGATGCTCCTTTCTTTCTGACCGTTGCCGGTGCAAGATTGACAATAATCTTTTTCGCCGGCAGTTTCATTCCTGAATTTCTGATTGCCGTCCTTACTCTCTCCGATGCCTCTTTTACTTCCGATGACAAATATCCCACCATATGGAACATCGGAAGGCCATTACTTACATCTGCCTCCACACGGATCATTTCTACTCCGAGTCCTTGTACCGAAGCAGACAAAACTGTACAAAACGCCATTCATACACTCCTTTCCATACCGGAATCTGCTGGATCTACTTTAAATTCCGGTACACCCATATTAAATTAAATGTTGTTGATATACTGACCGAAACGGTCAAAAAAGATAAATCCTGCCGGATCTGCCAGACTGCAGCTCCCTGCTGATTCTTTCAAAACGAAGAAAGAATAGAATATATGATCATTCATCTTCGTAAATGTGCACTCATCATATCCTATTCTTCTGATAATGTCAATCTTTTATTTTTGTCTTCTTCTGCTCAGCAGAATACTTAGGACTCCGCTTAGAATCAGTAGAAAATAAAAACTGATTCCTCTGTTCACTAATACAACTGCTGCCACCGGCACGGAAGTAAAGATACCTGCAAATAATTTCACGAATGAGAACTCACTGATTCCTTCTGCTCCCGGGAATGGAAGCAATGCCGTTGTCATGTACAAGATGATCTGATGAAGAAATAAATTGCCAAATGAGCTTCCGGTCTCTCCCATTGCATGATAAACTGACCAGGGAATACTAAACCAGCAGATTATCTGGATCATGCTGACCACAACCACCTTCATAGCAAGTCCGGGATCATTTTTGAAAAAATCTTTGCAGCTTTCGAAATCCCCAAGCACATCATCTATTTTTTCATTTACCTTTTCTTTTTGCCTGATCGGTAATTTCAGGACGAAAAACCGGATGATATTTACAATCTTCTTTTTCAGTCTTTCAGATATGATCACAACAACCAGCGCCGTTATAAACAACAGATTCATAATATAACCCAGCACAGCCAGTATCAGCATTATTTTATTCAACCGCATCCTTCCACTGAATATCCAGAATGCGGCAATATTTTCCATAAAGAAAGCGGCAATCTGAAAGCTCGTCAGTTCTGTAAGCAGAGCCATTGTCCCATGTGCCACATGAATCTTATCCTTATTCATCGCATATAGCTGAAGCGGCTGTCCACCCGTTGCCGATGGTGTCACCGAACTGAAAAAATAACCGATATATGCATATTTCATGCCTTGTCCAAATGTGACCCGATAGCCAAATGACTTCAACACCATCCTTATGTTAATACCCTCGGCAACATTAAAGACTGCTGCAAGTGCAAAACCTGCCACAAGCCATTTGGAATCTGCATTTTTCATTGCCTTCCATACAGATTCCATATCTGCACCTTTTAAAATGACAAAAAGGACGAATACTGCAAGCAGTATAAATAATACGATATATTTTTTAATTGATTTTTTATTTACCTGCTTCTCCATATTTTTCTTCAATCCTTCTGAATTCATATCCTTGTTCTTTCAACATCGGAATCGCTTTTTTTAGTGCTTCTATTGTCCTTCCCGGTGCCCCGTTCTCTCCCCTTCCGTCATGCAGGCAGATAACTGCCCCCGGGAATGCACGTCTGAGAATTTTATTACAGATACTGTCTGATGTCTCTTTATCTGACCAGTCCTGTGCCATTACATCCCAGAATATCAGTTCAAGATGTAATTTCCTGATCCAATACAGGCTGGCCAGATTCAGATGTCCCCACGGCGGCCGATAACCTTTTACGGTAACATTCATTTTCTCCATAATCTTTTTGGATTCTTTTAGATCCCTTGCGGTTCTTCCCGGCCCGAACAACATCGCGCTTTCATGACATAGTGAATGGATTCCAATCGTATATCCGCTTTTTTTCATTCGCTCTATAATTTCAGGATGTTCCTGTGCCGCTTCCGCTACCATAAAGAACGATGCCGGTATCTGCTCGCGCTCAAGCACATCTAATAACTGATTCGTATATACTGTATCCGGTCCGTCATCAAATGTCAGATACAAAATCTTTTTTTCCATTTTTGCTTTCTTCCTGTCATGGAGGATCCAGCGGTATTTTAACAGATAGGTAGGGATCACACTGTATCCCAGTGCCGCCGCACATATAATTCCTGCTTTCTTTGCTTTCTTCATTACGCAGTCATCCTCTCTTCCATAATTTCAACTGCTTCATCTAATGAAACAGCTATCATCTCTTTTTTCGCTCTTCTTACATTTTCATTCATCCGTTCCAGTGCTTTTCGGTCATTTAAAAGCTTTTCCAGTTCTGGAATATATGCTTCATGTCTGCCCCATATAACTTTGGCAAATCCCTTCTGTGCTGCATATCTTGCATTGTTCATTTCCTGTTCCAGAAATGGATGAATAACAAATAACGGAACCTGACTGTGCAGAAGTTCAAATAATGTAATGCCGCCTGCTTTTGTAATAACGAGATCAGCCTGACGCATATATTTGCTGATGTTTTCCGTATATCCCAGAACTTCTACATCTTCATATCTATTTACCCATTCTTCGTACATTTTGTGATTTTTTCCTGTAATAACCACAGTTTCAACATCTTGCATGCTATGTAATTTTCCCAGTAATTCTTTTAGATCCGGCATAAGTCCAAGTCCTCCGCCCATGACCAGGACTTTTCTTACTTTTCTTTCTTTATCTATCTGATCCCTGTCCATATCCAGGAACTGCTGACGGACAGGAATCCCTGTTACCAGCACATTCTCTGCTTTGGTTCCTTCACTGATCAGATGTTCTTTGATTTCCCTGGTCGGCGCCAGATAGAGGTCTGTCTGCGCTGCCTTCCACTCCGGATGCATACTGATATCTGTAATACAGGTAACAAGAGGTGTTCTAAGTCCTGTTTTTTCTTTATAGGATGCAATCGCTTTCACACACACCGGATGTGTACAGACGATCACATCTGGTTGTTCTTTCTCCAGTATTCTTCTTAATTTTTTGTAGATTGCTGCCCCTCTTGGCTGCATCTCCACTTTCATTCTGCCGGACATTTTATAGATAAAATTATAGATTCCATGGCAGTGCTCTACCATCAGGCGAAAGCCTCCAAATATTAATTTACTGATATGTGGATATAATTCTTCCAAAAGATCTTCTTTTTCGATTCTTACATGTTCATCTATCTTCCGGAACTGTTCACAGATTGCATTAGCTGCCATCTCATGTCCCATTCCAAATCTACCACTTAACACCAGTACTTTCATAACTGCCACCCTTTCTCACAAACCCATTCGTATGTCTCTTTCTTATGGTGCTAAGTATAGACTTTGATTCTTAAAATATTGAACATATAATTCTAAAGATTTCTTAAAGACTTTTCTAAGATGAAAAAAAGATTCTTAATTTCTCAATCGCACTTTTTTCGATTCTGGATACATAAGACCTGGATATGCCCAGCATTTTTGCGATTTCCCGCTGTGTATATTCTTCTTCGTTATATAAACCATATCTGAGTTTCAGTACCATACGTTCCCTGGACGATAATTCAGATTCTACTTTCTGATACAACCGGATGATATCTTCTTTCCGCTCCAGTCTGCGATATACATCTTCCTCATTCATCTCGATCACATCAAATAACTGTATCTCGTTTCCTTCTCTGTCTGTTCCGATCGGTTCATACAGCGACACTTCCTTCGAAGATTTTTTCTTACCGCGAAGATGCATCAGCACTTCATTTTCGATGCATCTTGCCGCATACGTACCCAGTCTGGTGCTTTTTTGGGGATTAAATGTCACAACCGCCTTCATCAGACCGATTGTTCCGATAGAAAGAAGATCTTCCATTTCTTCCGGTGGCGGCTGGTATTTCTTTACTATATGTGCAACCAGTCTTAGATTTCGCTCTATTAAAATATGCTTCGCTTCCAGATCACCCTCTGTATATTTTTGCATATAATACTTTTCTTCCGCAGCTGTGAGGGGTTGGGGAAATGATTTCAAGGCAAAGCACCCTCCCGGCAGATTTATTATATTCTATGCAAAAAGCAGTGATTCTGTGCTTTTCCATCTCACACTGAATCACTGCTTCTTTTATATCCGGTCCGGCAATCTGTAGCCGGCTTATTTTATTTCTTCTTTTCTCCTTCTGACCTTCTTAAAATATCGTATACAGAAGCTTCCCCACTGAGTGTAACATAAAGCACCTGCTTTGGATGAGGAGCGCTCTCCTGTTCATTCCCATCTTCATCTATAATCTTCTTAACCGTTACTTCTACATTCTGTCCATCCGGTTTCATGATCTCGATAGTCTCACCAACTGAGAATTTATTTCTCTGCTCAATACGGTACATACCATCTTTGACCTCTCCGATGATACCAAGATAGGTGTACTCTTTGATATACGTATTACTGTCGTAGATCTGACTCTCCTCACTTGGTTTGCCAAAATAAAATCCGGTCGTAAACTGACGATATGTGCAGTTCGAGATCTGATCTTTATACCACGGCATATTCGCCTCGTATTTCTTTGGATCCTCCAGATAGTCATCTATTGCTTTACGGTATGTTCTAGCTACCGTAGCCACATATAGTGCTGTCTTCATGCGGCCCTCGATCTTAAAGCTGTCGATTCCCGCATCAATCATCTCAGGAATATGTTCGATCATGCACAGATCCTTGGAATTAAAGATATACGTTCCTCTTTCATTCTCATATACCGGCATGTATTCTCCCGGTCTTGTCTCCTCTACCACCGAATATTTCCATCGGCACGGATGCGTGCAGGCTCCCTGGTTCGCATCTCTTCCCGTAAAGAAATTGCTCAAAAGACATCTTCCCGAATAGGAGATACACATTGCACCATGAATGAAACTTTCTATCTCCATCTCTTCCGGAATATGTTCACGGATCTCCTTGATTTCTTTTAACGAAAGCTCTCTGGCTGTTACCACACGTTTTGCTCCCAGATTCCACCAGAAATTGAATGTGCCGTAATTGGTATTATTCGCCTGTGTGCTGACATGTCTTTCTATCTCCGGACAGATCTCCTTTGCAAGCATAAAGATTGCCGGATCCGCAATGATAAGTGCATCCGGACCGATTTCTTTTAACTCTTTTAAATATTCTGCCGCACCTTCCAGATCATCATTGTGTGCCAGAATATTCACCGTAACATGCACTCTTACTCCATGTTCGTGTGCAAAACGTATTCCTTCCTTCATATCTTCCATCGAGAAGTTCTTTGCCTTGGCACGCAGTCCAAATGCCTCTCCTCCGATATATACTGCATCCGCACCGAACATCACAGCAGTCTTTAATACTTCCAGACTGCTTGCCGGTATCAGTAATTCTGGATGTCTGTTTTTCATTTTATCTAATTCTCCTTATCTTCTTTTTTCTTCTTAATACTAAGTGCCACGCCATCTCCTAATGGGATAATTGATGTCTCCAGTATATCACTGTGTTTTAATTCATAAAGATATTCCCGCATACGGCTGTGGATCGTACGGTTTCTTCTCTCCACTGCAAATCTGGATTCTATGATATCTCCATCCTGCAGCACATTATCGGACATCAATATTCCTCCTTCTGAAAGGAGCCTGATTGCTTCCGGCATATAATTAATATATTGTCCCTTCGCCGCATCCATAAAAATGAAATCATAAGGTCCCTCCAGCGTCTTCATAACTTCCAGGGCATCTCCTTCAATCAGTGTGATCTGATCTTCTTTTCCCGCTCTTTTAAAGTTATTTCTCGCAATCGGGATTCTTTTTTCATAATTTTCGATTGTGGTAATATGACTTTCTTCCGGAAGATATTCACTCATTAAAATGGCTGAAAATCCAACTGCCGTTCCTATCTCCAGTACTCTGGCCGGCCTGTTCATCAACATCATTACCTTCAGAAAACTCTGGGTTTCCTTCCGGATGATCGGCACAAAACTTTCTAATGCTTCCTGTTCGATTTCTTCGATCACAGGGTTCTCCGGGCTTTCCAGCGACCGGATATATGTGACCATACGTTCATCTACGATCATCGTATCTCTACCTCTGTTCCGGCTGTTACAAAAATTGTGATCATAACTTTCTTATTCTACAGGCAGATAAGCCACACACTGCATAAAACCGGCTTCGCCCACTGCGTTCGAAGGCGCCCTGTTTTGTACAATGTGCGGCTCATCCTCTGTCTGTTTATCGTCTGTTATTGTAACAGTTCTTCATTCTCATTTTTTCTTCTTATACATCCATGATGATTGGAAGTATCATCGGTCTTCTCTTTGTACGCTTCCAGATAAAATCATTCATGGTATCACGGATTACAAGCTTAATCTTGCTCCAGTCAGCGTTGCGCTGATGTGTAAGACAGTCTTCCACTGCCTCTGTGAGTACTTTTCTTGCCTCTTCCATCAGGCTTTCAGACTCCCTGACATAGACAAATCCACGAGATACAATATCCGGACCTGCAAGAAGCTGGTTGCTTCCCTTTTCCAGTGTCAGTACCACGATCATGATACCATCTTCTGCCAGATGCTGTCTGTCACGAAGTACGATATTTCCAACATCTCCGACACCAAGTCCATCTACAAGGATCTCTCCTGTATGAACATTATCGACTACTTTTGCTTCCTTATCACTGAGTTCCAGAACATTACCGGATTTCAGGATAAATATATTCTCCTTTGGAATGCCAAGCATCTTGGCAACACCTGCATTTGCTTTCAGATGACGGTACTCTCCATGAACCGGAATTGCATATTTCGGTTTTACAAGAGAATAGATCAGTTTCAGCTCTTCCTGACATGCATGACCAGATACATGGGCATCCTGGAAGATAACATTCGCTCCTTTTGCAGTCAGTTCATTGATAACCTTGGATACCGATTTTTCATTTCCAGGGATCGGATTAGAACTGAAGATAATCGTATCTCCAGGCATAATCGTTACTTTCTTATGCACATCCGCTGCCATACGAGACAAGGCTGCCATAGATTCTCCCTGACTTCCTGTTGTGATCAGGACCGTCTTCTCCGGCGGATAATTCTTAAGCTGATCGATCTCGATCAATGTCTTATCCGGCACATTCAGGTATCCCAGTTCCTGTGCTACCTGAATGATATTCACCATACTGCGGCCTTCTACTACAACCTTACGGTCATACTTACATGCCGTATTGATGATCTGCTGTACACGGTCTACATTGGATGCAAATGTCGCAATAATGATACGGGTATCCTTATGCTCTGCAAATACATGGTCAAATGTAATACCTACCGTACGTTCTGACTGGGTAAATCCCGGTCTCTCTGCATTGGTACTGTCTGACATAAGTGCCAGAACACCTTTCTTACCAATCTCTGCAAATCTCTGCAGATCAATTGCATCACCATATACCGGTGTATAATCCACCTTAAAGTCTCCTGTATGCACAACAATACCGGCCGGTGAATAGATTGCCAGTGCTGCCGCATCCTGGATACTGTGATTTGTCTTGATAAATTCGATACGGAATTGTCCAAGATTAATAGACTGTCCGTGTCTTACTACTTTTCTTCTGGTACTGCGAAGCAGATTATGCTCCGCCAGTTTCTTTTCAATGATTCCCATCGTAAGCTTTGTTGCATAGATAGGAAGATTCAATTCTCTTAATACATAAGGAAGCGCACCGATATGGTCTTCATGACCATGGGTGATAACGAATCCTTTAACTTTCTGGATATTATCTTTCAGATAAGTGACATCCGGAATAACAAGATCGATTCCCAGCATATCCTCCTCCGGGAAAGATAATCCACAGTCTACAACAATAATACTGTCTTCATACTCAAAAGCTGTAATGTTCATTCCGATCTTTTCCAGACCTCCGAGTGGAATGATACGCATTTTTCCATTGTTTTCTCTCTTCAAAATTACACCTCCACGTGCTTACCGTACTACTTTTCTGCCTCTCTTTTGGCACTCTTTGCACTGTCCGTAGAACTTTAATTCGTGGTCTAGCACATGGAATCCCGTTGTTTCTTCGATTTTTTCTTCCAGATCTTCCAGCAGGTCATCCTTAAACGGAATGATCTTTCCACATGTTCTGCATATCAGATGATGATGATGATGTCTTTCTTCTCCATCGAAGAATTCACCGATCTCATAACGTGCACATCCATCGTCAAGACTGATACGATCCACCAATTGCATTTCCAGCAACAGCTGCACTGTCCGGTAAATTGTTGCCAGCCCAATCTCCGGATAATCTTCTTTCACTAATTCATAAATATCTTCTGCAGTCAGATGCTTATCGCGATGATCTGCAAGGACCTCCAGTACCAGTATACGCTGGTTGGTAACTTTAAGTCCTTTTTCTCTCAGCATTTCTTTAAACTTTTCTTTACTGATAGACATTCCAAACTACCTTTCAATCTCTACATCTTCAAGTAGTTCTTCAAATACTTTCAAAACCGCTGAAAGTTCTACATCATCTTCTACGATCTCGTATACACTTTCAGACTGATTCTCCCCTGATGTATCCTTTAAAATCAGACATTCTGCATCATCGTCTTCCGAATCTGTTACCAGAATATACGATACACCACCAACTTTCGTCTGTTCAAGTACATAAAAATCTACTTCTTCATCCATCTCTTCGGACATGAATTTAATCTTTTCCATCTATAATCTACCTCTTAATCCTGTGGCAAATGAGCAAGTGAATCCAGATAACTCTGTAAAATAAAAACAGCCGCAATCTTGTCTATATACTTCTTGCGATCTTCACGCCTTACCTTATTCTCAATTAAAGTCCGTTCAGCTTCCACCGTAGTCAGACGCTCGTCCCACATCACGACCTCCAGGCCGGTCCGTCTTTTTAACATCTCACCAAATGCAATTGATTTTTCCGCACGATCTCCAATATCATTATTCATATGCTTCGGAAGACCGAGAACAATCTTTGTCACCTGATACTCTTCTATCAGCGCCTCGATGCGCGCACAGGTCTTCCTGAGCTTGTTCTCGTCCTTTCTGCATACAGTCTCTACTCCCTGAGCAGTAATTCCCAAAGGATCACTGACCGCAACACCTACTGTCTTTGATCCATAATCAAGTCCCATGATTCTCATAGTCATTATTCCCACTCATTATGCTCAATATACGTCTTGAGCATCTCTTCTACGAGCTCATCTCTTTCCATCTTCATGATAAGACTTCTTGCTCCGTTATGGCTTGTGATATAAGTCGGATCCCCGGACATAATATATCCTACGATCTGATTGACAGGGTTATATCCCTTTTCACTCAAAGCCTTATATACGATTTCCAGAATATCCTTAGCACTGATCTGTGGACCACTTTCCACCTGGAAAAACTGGGTATTTGTAATATCCTTCATATAATCACGTCCTCCAAAAATATTTCAATTTCATTCTACATGATTGATTCTCAAATTTCAATGCAATATTTGTAAATGGCTTTCAATTTCTACATTTACAAGCTGATTCGTTAGATTATTCGGATTTTTTACACCAATTTTAACATATTCCTTTGTATGTCCGACCTGAAGTTCTTCCCCGTCACGCACAATTTTTTCTTCGATCAGGACCTCCTGTGTCGTACCGACAAGTTTCTCTTCATATGCCGCCTGTTTCTTCCGGTTCAGCTCCAGAAGCTCGGCACTTCTCTTTGCTTTGATCTGATCCGGAACCTGATTCTCCATAGCTGCTGCTTTGGTTCCCTCTCTTCTGGAATATTTAAAAATATGTGTCTCATAGAAATCCACTTTATCCACGAATGCTTTCGACTCTGCAAACTCTTCTTCCGTCTCTCCAGGGAATCCCACGATCACATCGGTCGTAAGTGCCGGATTATGGAAATACTTGCGAAGCAGCTGGCATTTCTCATAATATTCTTCTGCCGTATATCTGCGGTTCATCCGCTTCAATGTTGCATCGCATCCACTCTGCAGTGACAGATGAAAATGCGGACACATCTTCGGAAGCTTTGAAATTGTCTGTGCAAATTCTTCCGTTATGATTCTTGGTTCCAGTGAACCCAGACGGATTCTTTCAATACCATCCACATCATGAATTGCCAGTATCAGAGACAACAGATTATCATCATTATCAATCCCATAAGAACTCAGATGGATTCCGGTCAGTACCACTTCCTTATATCCATTTGCCGCCAGTGTCTTCACTTCTTCCAATACACTGTCACGGCTTCTGCTTCTGACCCTTCCACGTGCAAATGGAATGATGCAATATGAACAGAACTGATTACATCCATCCTGTACTTTGATATAAGCCCTGGTATGCTCCGCTGCCGTACTCAGATGCAGATCCTCATATGCTTTTTCGTGACCGATATCAAGAATTTCCTGATATGTATCTGCTGCATCTTTCCGTCCATCCTCTTCAACATTTCCAGCTTCTTTATTCTGTTCTCTTTCATAATTTTCAAGAATCTCTACGATGTTCTGTTTTTTATTATTTCCAACAACAATATCGATTCCCTCCGGAATATCATCCTTCTTCGCCTGTACGTAACAGCCACAGGCTACTACGATAGAGTCCGGATTCATTTTCCTTGCTTTATGAAGCATCTGTCTGGACTTCCGGTCCGCCATATTGGTTACCGTACACGTATTGATGATATACACATCTGCACCTTCCTGGAACGGCACGATCTCATACCCGTGTCTTTCCAGTAATTCCTGCATGGCTTCCGTCTCATATGCATTCACTTTGCACCCCAGATTATGCAATGCCACTTTCTTCATGTATCTGTTCCTTTCTTTTTACACATTGTTGTAACTTCTAACGAAAATCTTCTGAATTCTTTGGCAATTTGTTCCTTGACTTTTCTTCGTCTGACTCTTAATATATCTATAGAACAAGAAATGAATCAAGGAGGGTATTCCAATGAAAACAGTAAAGATTTCTTTAAATTCAATTGACAAAGTAAAATCATTCGTAAATGACATTACAAAATTCGATTATGATTTTGATCTTGTATCTGGAAGATATGTCATCGATGCAAAATCAATCATGGGAATCTTCAGTTTAGATCTTTCTAAACCGATCGATCTGAACATCCACGCTGATGATAACATCGACGAGATCATGGCTATGTTAAAACCATATCTCTGCGACTAATCAGTATTTACGAAATTAATTTACTTAGAAAAAAAGGGCTGGCCTTGTTAAGGGTTCAGCCCTCTTTTTTATTTATTTTACTTCAATGATCTCCACTGTCTCGATAGCCTGTTTCATCAGCTCATCGATCTTCTCATTCAAGTTCTCTTCCGAACGGCGAATCACATCAATATTCGGCTTCGTTACCGGATGTTTTGCCACAAAGATCGTACAGCAGTCTTCGAACGGCTGAATAGAAGTCTCGTAAGTATCAATCTTTTCTGATACATCCACGATCTCCTGCTTATCGAATCCGATCAGCGGGCGGTATACCGGCATTGTACATACATCATTGGTTGCTGCAAGGCTCTGCATCGTCTGGCTTGCCACCTGTCCGATACTCTCGCCTGTAATCATACCCAGACATCCGTCTTCTTTTGCAAAATGCTCTGCGATACGCATCATATATCTTCTCATAATGATCGTCAGCTCATCATGCGGGCACTGATCATAAATATACAGCTGGATATCCGTAAAGTTAACTACATGCAGCTTGATCGGTCCGGAATATTTTGCAACTTTCTTTGCAAGGTCTACTACCTTCTGTTTTGCACGTTCACTTGTGTACGGCGGTGCATGGAAATATGTTGCTTCAATACTTACGCCTCGTTTGGACACCATATATCCGGCTACAGGGCTGTCAATCCCGCCTGATAACAGAAGCATCGCCGAACCATTCGTTCCAACCGGCATTCCTCCTGCTCCCGGAATGATCTGCGAATATACATAGATTTCATTTCTTACTTCTACATTGACCATGACATCCGGGTGATGCACATCTACCTTGATTCCGCTATCCGGAAATGCATACAGAATTGCTTCTCCGAGATCGCGGCTGATCTCCATAGAATTCAAAGGATACGACTTTTTCGCACGTCTTGACTCTACTTTGAATGTGAAATTCTTATCCGGATACATTTCATCCATATATGCTACTACGTCTTTTTTCAGTTCTTCAAATCCTTTGTCCTCCATACGGACAACCGGACAGATTCCTACAAGGCCGAACACTTTTTTCAGGTGTTCTACTGTCTCATCATAGTCATAATCCCCCTCACAGTCCACATAGATCCTCGCCTGTGATTTGTGTACATCGAACTGTCCATCCACATCTTTTAACGCATAGCGCACCTGACGTACCAGTGCGTCTTCGAACAGATGACGGTTCTTTCCTTTAATTCCAATCTCTCCATATTTCAATAAAAATGTATGAAATCTCATCTTTTGATTCCTTTCTCAATCTCTTTATCTTCTACCATTAATGTCTGGTATATCTTCTAAGCATCGGTACTATATTATATAGTGCATCCAGCGTATAGTCAATCTCTTCTAATGTAGTAAATTCTGACATACTGAATCTAAGTGTCGCATCCAGGAATTCCTGTTTTGCTCCGATTCCTTTTAATACACCGCTGATCTGCGGATGATTGGATGCACACGCTGAGCCGGAAGATACATAGATTCCTTTATCTTCCAGTGCATGCAGAAGAACTTCGCTTCGGATTCCTGCAATCCCCACACTGATAATATGTGGTGCTGATGTCTCATCATATAATCCGTGGATTGTTGTATTCTCGATCTTCTGGACTCCTTCGATAAAATGCTGTTTCAGTTCTCTCATCTTTGCAACCTTTTCATCGAGGTTATCATAAATCGTTCTGGCCGCCAGCGAAAGTCCTGCAATTCCCGGTACATTTTCCGTTCCGGAGCGCATATCATGCTGCTGCCCTCCTCCATAGACGATCGGACGTATCTTTACATTTTCTCCGATGTATAAAGCTCCCACGCCTTTCGGTCCATGGATCTTATGTCCGCTGATCGAACACATATCTACTTTCAGTTTCTTCGGATAAATCTTATATTTACCAAATCCCTGTACCGCATCTACATGGAACAGGATGTCTTTATTATATGCCTTTACAATACTTGCAGCCTCCTGGATCGGCTGTACGGATCCGACTTCATTATTCACATACATGACAGATACCAGGATCGTATCTTCACACAGTGCCTCTTTTAATGCATCCAGTTTAATTCTTCCATACTGGTCTACCGGAAGATAGGTCACACGGAATCCTTCCTCTTCTTCAAGGAAACGCATGGTATTGATGATTGCCGGATGTTCGATGGACGATGTGATCAGATGATTGCCGGCACGCTTATTCGCTCTTGCCGCTCCAATCAGCGCCATATTATCACTTTCCGTACCACCGGAAGTAAAATACACTTCCTTTTCCTGTACCTTCCAGAGTTTTGCAAATGTTTCCTTTGCTTCTTTTATATATTTTTCTGCTTCCACGCCTTTTTTGTGCATCGAAGACGGATTCCCGTAATCTTCGCACATTACCTTCTGTACCAGTTCCCCGACACTTCGATAGGCCATTGTGGTTGCCGAATTGTCCAGATATACTTCTTTCATTTCTTCACTTCCTGTATCTTCATTCTTAGTATTAGATTATGTCTCTACCCTTCCAGATGGAACATAAGAACCGACAGGATCGTAAGACCGGCCGTCTCTGTCCTTAAGATCCGTTTCCCGAGAGTCACCGGCTTCGCACCGGCTTCTACTGCACGTTCTACCTCTTCTTCTTCGAACCCGCCTTCCGGACCGATAAAGATACCTACCGACTGTCCCGGCTTAATATCAGAAATAATCTTCTTTGTCTCTTTCATTCCTTCTGCAAGTTCATACGGGATCAGTATAACATCCAGCTCTCCCGCCATCTTCAATGCCTGTGCATAAGTACATACTTCACCTACAGCCGGAATTATGCCTCTTCCTGCCTGTTTTGCGGCACTGACTGCAATCTGCTGCCATCGTTCTACCTTTTTCTTGGCCTTTTTTGCATCCAGCTTTACAACTGCACGTTTCGTTTCCACAGGAATCACCTGATATGCACCTAATTCTACTGCTTTTTGTACAATCAGTTCCATCTTATCCTGCTTTGGAAGTCCCTGAAACAGATAAATCTTCGATGCAAGTTCACTCTCATCCTGTTTTTTCTCAAGGATTCTTAGCACTGCCATATCGCCCTCATAGGCTTCCACCGCACACAGATACTGACAGCCTTCCCCGTCATTTACCGTAAGTTCTTCTCCGATCTTCATACGAAGCACATTCTTCATATGATTCACGTCACTGCCTTCTACGTAGATTTTTTCTTTCTTCACCTGTTCCGGTGATACAAAAAAATGCTGCATATCAGATCCTCTAATTCTTTCTAGCCGTCACAGATACCCATTCGCCCTGGTGATTGACTTCCAAAACTTCCAGTCCTGCTTTCTTCACAGCTTCAACGACAACGTCTTCTTTATCTTCGATGATTCCACTTGTAATATAAATACCGCCCTTTTTCAGCTGATGGATAATTACCGGTGTCAGCGGCACAAGAACGTCTGCAAGAATATTTGCTGCAACAATGTCGTATTTCTCATATCCAACCTTGTCCTGTATTTCTTTATCATCAATAATATTACCGATCATAACTTCATACTGGTCTCTGCTGATTCCATTGTTATCCATATTCTCATACGTTGCATCAATGGCACATGGATCCAGGTCAGTTCCTACGGAATGCTTTGCACCAAACTTTAAGGCCAGCATTCCAAGGATTCCGCTTCCACATCCAACATCCAGGATCTCTGTATCTTTTGTCACATATTTCTTAAGCTGGCGGATACAGAGCTGTGTGGTCTCATGCATACCGGTTCCGAATGCTGTACCCGGATCGATATGGATCACCATCTTGTCACTGTCTTTTGCCTCAACATTTTCCCATGACGGGATAACCAGAATATCATCGATATAGAACTGATGGAAATACTGCTTCCAGTTATTTACCCAGTCTACATCTTCTGTCTGTGACTCTTCGATCGTGCAGTCTCCGACATTCAGATAACTTCTCATATCTTCCAGTTCCTGTCTTACCTTCAGTAACATCGCATGTTTGTCTGCATCTTCATCCAGATAGAAAGTCAGATATGCACATCCATCGTCTTCCGGCATATCCGGCAGGATGTCCACAAACATCTGCTCTTTATCAGACTGGGTCAGAGGAATCTTATCCTCAATCTGCACCCCTTCAATACCAAGGTCAGCAAGCATACTGCTGACAATATCCTCTGCTTCTGTCGTCGTCTTCAGACGAAACTGATTCCATTTCATATATATTCTCCTTTATCCTATTATCTTTTATTTTTTCAATTTCATATACATTGTTTATTTTAACACCCGCCGACCTTAAAGTAAATGAACTTCTTACGCAGTTTTATCTTGAAAGCATTGTGGACATAAACTTAGAATTGAAGCATATAAATATATAAAATCTGTTTCGGAGTTCTTTATGTCCCGGCTGCACTATATAATCCATACCTTTTATCCCCGTTATAAACCTCTCATACTGCTGCTTTTCTTTTCCTTCTGCTTTTTTTCAGGAGGATTAATCGCCAGAATTTTTCCACTTGAACATTCTAAAGAGGATTCTGCCAACACTTCCAACCTCTCCGGTACTCCATCCACAACCGAAACATCCGGAAATCCGTTTCAGACAATCCTTCCCGCCGCCGAGAACTGGGGCCTTAGCTTTCCGGAGCCCGGAAAGGTTCCTTCCGGCAATGCATCTTTCGACGAGCTCAGGAAATATAATGCCTACTATGCACAAAACACAGATAAAAAGATAATATACCTCACCTTCGACTGTGGTTATGAAAATGGTAACACCCCTGCCAT
>ERZ808240.1403-NODE-1403-length-30112-cov-6.460758_pt1 | contig 30112 bp, 25 predicted proteins | sample MGYA00521084_ERZ808240 | MGnify/ENA primary metagenome ERZ808240 (study PRJEB31516, sample SAMN03275571) | gut metagenome | biome: mammalia-associated habitat; material: feces | host: Papio cynocephalus | place: Kenya | collected 2012-08-06 ... | reverse complement strand
GGACCTCTGGGTTATGAGCCCAGCGAGCTACCGAGCTGCTCCACCCCGCGTCGGCATGTCTTTCAGACAGCTCTATCTACGATACGGGTGAAGATCGATAAGTCAAATCATGGCGTGTCGCGATCTGCGACGCCGATAAACCGCCGTATTCCGCTGAATGGGGATTCCGGATTGCCGTCGTCTTCGTCACCGATAGCCGGTTATCGGGAATGCCTATAACGGCTGCGGTCATTCGGTGGTTCATGGCGGCCCACATATCCTGCGGGCGGTCATAATGGGGGTATGCCTATCAAAATCCCCAGCGGCCTGCCGGCCAGAGCCATTCTCGACTCGGAGCGCATTTTCGCGCTTGAGAAGCCCGAGGCGGAGCGTCAGCGCGTTCGCCCGCTCAAATTGGTGATTTTGAATCTCATGCCCAAGAAAATCGAGACCGAAACCCAGCTGCTCAGGCTGATCTCCAAGTCGCCCCTGCAGGTGGAAATCGACTTCATGAAGACCTCCACGCATGAGTCCACGCATGTCAGCGCGGACCATTTGCTCAAGTTCTATGAGAATCTGGACGCCTTCAGGGACAACTACTACGACGGCCTGGTCGTGACCGGTGCGCCGGTGGAGCATATGGCCTTCGAGGACGTGGACTACTGGGACGAGTTCAAACAGATCCTCGACTGGGCGTCCACGCATGTGTTCTCCACCATGTACCTGTGCTGGGGCGCGATGGGTGCGCTGTATTACCGCTTTGGTGTCAGCAAGCATGATCTGCCTGAAAAGATCTTCGGCGTCTTCCCGCAGTATCTGCAGGATGAATACTGCTTCCTGACGAATGGTTTCGATGAGATCGCTCTTCAGCCGCATTCCAGGCTGGCGGGCGTGGATGAGGGGCAGGTCAGGGCCAATCCCGATCTGCAGATCCTCACCTGGGGGCCGGAATCCGGGCCGGGGCTGATCGCCACGCGCGATTTTTCCGAAGTGTTCGCGCTGGGGCACTGGGAATACGGCAAGTACACGCTTGCCGAGGAATACGAGCGCGACATGGCCAAGGGCATGACGAACGTGCCCTTCCCCAAGAACTACTTCCCGCATGACGATCCGTCGCTGGAACCGCTCTTCTCCTGGCGCGCGCATGCGAACCTGCTGTGGCGCAACTGGCTGAACTGGGTGTATCAGACCACGCCATACGACCTTCGCGAGGTGCCCGGACTGCGTCGCGAAAAGCGTCTCGGCACCGACCGGTCGATCCGTCACGAGCCGGGCGGCCCTCGCCGGGACGGCTACAGGCCGCTCGAATCGGACGGCTACGGTCTCGTTGCGCACTGACCTTCGTCGGCGCCGGGCCTGCGGTGCCCGGACACGCCGGAGGCGGCCGGTGGCGCGACACTTTGCCGACGTATGTCGTTGTGTGGCGAAGGTCACATATCCGGGTGGATTCGGTCCGGAGGCGCATAGTGTCCACAGCCACGGCGGGGAAGTTGACATTGTCCCCCACAGGCAGTAAACCAACACGAAGCATGTTCGACTCGTGCGTATGTGACATGCCCGGATCGAGTAATGTGAACGTTAACGGAACGGATCGTTCATATGGTCCCTGGTAACGCACCTGTCACAAATCGGGCGCGTGTCGGGTCTATATTGAATGCTGTCTGTTTGATTAGGAGGTACGAGTATGGCAGGTGTGGTGAGCCTGGCAGCCGCGGCGAATTTGGCGGCAGCCGAGATGGAAATCCCCACGATTGACGACTTCCTCCCCGAGACCTTCGTGTTCCAGGGCACGCCCTTCGCGATCAACCGCATCGTCATGATCCGTCTCATCGCCACCGTGGTGTTGCTGCTGGTGCTCGGCATCACCGCCAAGCGCGCCAAAATCATTCCGAGCCGCTGGCAGGGTGCCGTGGAATGGGTGCTCGAGTTCGTCAAGAACAACATCGTCTACGAGGTGATGGGATCCGAGCGCGGCCGTCGGTATGTGCCGATGATCACCACAATCTTCATGACGATTCTCGTCTTCAATATCTGCGGCATCATCCCCGGCATGAACATCGCGGCCACCGCGACGATCATGATGCCGGTGTTCTTCGCGCTGTGGACGTTTGTGCAGTATTGGATCGCCGCCTGTCAGGGCAAGGGCCTGGGCAAATATCTGAAGGATGAGCTGTTGCCCGCCGGTGTGCCGATTCCGGTCTACATCATTCTGGCTCCGATGCAGTTGATCGATATCGTGCTCATCCGTCCCCTGTCCCTGGCCATTCGACTCTTCGCGAATATGATGGCCGGCCATCTCATCGTGGCGCTGTGCTTCGCCGCAACCCAGTTCTTCCTCATTGAGGCAGAGAACAAGCTGATGATCGGCTTCGGCGTGGTCACCTTCGCGGGCGGATTCCTCATGACGCTGTTCGAGGCTTTTGTCGCGGCGCTTCAGGCGTTCATCTTCGCCACGTTGAGCTGCGTGTACATCAACCTGAGCTATCCGGAAGAGGACTGATCCCGGTCCGGCCGGAATGGCATTCGGCTCCCTCGCGAATCCGCGCAATTCAAAAGCACATATCAAGTTTTTCAGTTTGGTTCTTCCCCCGGGAAGCCAATAAGAAAGGAAACAACCATGGATCTCATTACTCTGGCAGAGGTCACCGGCAACCTCAACCTCGGTGCCATTGGCTACGGCCTGGCCGCCATCGGCCCTGGCATCGGCGTGGGCATCATCTTCGGCAAGGCCATTGAGGCCACCGCTCGTCAGCCTGAACTTGGCGGTCGCATCCAGACGCTGATGTGGCTGGGCTTCGGCTTGGTCGAGTTCCTGGCCCTCCTGGGCTTCATCTCCGGCTTCATCTTCCGCTGATCGTTGGCCCAACCGGTAATATCCAGGCAAGCCTAGCGATTCAGTAGAAAGGAGACGGACATGCAGACTGTGGCAGCAGAGGGTATTGACCTGTTCCTCCCGAAGAGCTTTGACATCTTCTGGAGCGCGGTCATCCTCGTCATCGTCGCCATTTTCTTCTACAAGTTCTTCCTGCCCAAGTTCCAGAGCGTTTTTGATGAGCGTGCCGCCAAGATCGAAGGCGGCATCGCCAAGGCCGAGAAGGCCCAGCAAGAAGCCGAGGAAGCCAAAGACAAGTACGAGAAGCAGCTCAGCGGAGCCCGCATCGAAGCGTCCAAGATCCGTGACGATGCCCGTGCCGAGGCCTCGCATATCATCGCCGACGCCCGCTCCCGCGCCGAAACGGAAGCCGCGCAGATCACCGCGAACGCCCAGCGCTCCATCGCGTCTCAGCAGCAGCAGGCCCTGGTCTCGCTCAAGGGCGAGGTCGGCGTCATCGCCACCGCTCTGGCCGGCAAGATTCTTGGCTCCAAGCTTGAGGACAACGACGTTCAGTCGTCGATGATCGACTCGCTCATCGACGACGTGAACGCGAACAAGGCCTGACAACAACCCGAATAACACGTCAAGGAGGTGACATGCAAGGAGAGGCTTCGCTGCTCTCGGACCGTCAGTCCCGAGACAGTTTCGCGCCGAAACTCAAGGCGGCTGGATCCGACAACGAGCGCATTTACGACGAGCTGTTCAGCTTCGCCGGCGTGCTCGATGCCAATAAGCGCCTGCAGCGTGCGCTGACCGATCCTTCTCGTCCCGTCGAGGACAAGGTCAAACTGGTGGATGAGCTGCTCAATGGGCAGGCCCATCCGTTGACCGTCGAGATCCTGCATGATGTGGTGGGTCGCCGTTGGAGCCGTATGAGCCATCTTGCTTCGGCAGTGGAGGATTTTGGCGTGGATTCCGTCATGTACCTTGCGGATGCCAGGGGCGTGACGCTGCGTGTTTCCATCGAACTCGCGCAGATCCATTCCGCGTTCCTGAATCTTCCGCAGGTGCGTTCCGAGCTGTCTGACCAGTACGCTCCGGAATCTCGCCGCGTGGCGTTCCTCAGGGAACTGCTTGCGGGACAGAACTTCGATCCCGTGACCATGGTGCTGGCCGAGCACGCGACGCGCGCGCTGCGCAACCGTCGGTATCTGACCATCATCCAGTGGCTGATCAGTAAGCTGTCCCGCCATATGGGCGATCTGATGATCACCGTCACCACGGCAGTGCCGCTTACCGACGATCAGGTCAAGCGTCTGATCGCCACCTACCGCGCCAAGCTCAACCGCCCGGTGCATATCAACTCGGTGGTTGACCCCTCGGTGATCGGTGGCATGCGCGTCCAATACGGCTCGGAGGTTTCCGACCACACCGTCGTCGCCCAGCTGCAGCGCCTGAAGCGCTCGGTTGGCTGAGGACCATTTAATTTTTATCAACAATAAGGAGTGATCATGGCAGAACTAACCATTGATCCCGCCACGATACGCAAGGCGCTCGATGATTTCGTCGAGTCGTACAAGCCGTCGGACACCCCCACCCAGGAAGTGGGCTATGTGGCCACGGCCGGTGACGGCATTGCGCACGTGACGGGACTGCCTGGTTGCATGGCCAACGAGCTGCTCACCTTTGAGGACGGCACGCTGGGCCTGGCCTTCAACCTTGATGCTCGTGAGATCGGCGTGGTTATCCTCGGCGATTTCGCAGGCATTGAGGAAGGCCAGGAAGTGCGTCGTACCGGCGAGGTGCTGTCGGTGCCCGTCGGCGATGGCTACCTCGGGCGTACTGTGAACCCGCTGGGCGAGCCCATCGATGGTCTTGGCGAGATCAAGACCGAAGGCCGCCGCATTCTGGAGGCCCAGGCTCCCGATGTGATGCACCGCCATCCGGTTGACGAGCCGCTGTCCACGGGTCTGAAGGCCATCGATGCAATGACCCCGATCGGCCGCGGCCAGCGACAGCTCATCATCGGCGACCGCCAGACCGGTAAAACCGCCATCGCGATCGACACCATCATCAACCAGAAGGCCAATTGGGAGTCCGGCGACCCGAAGAAGCAGGTGCGCTGCATCTACGTGGCCATCGGCCAGAAGGGTTCGACCATCGCGTCGGTTCGTCAGAGCCTTGAGGACGCAGGAGCTATGGAGTACACCACCATCGTGGCCTCTCCGGCTTCCGATTCCGCTGGTTTCAAGTACATTGCCCCTTACACCGGTTCGGCCATCGGCCAGCATTGGATGTACAACGGCAAGCATGTGCTGATTGTCTTCGATGATCTGTCGAAGCAGGCCGAAGCGTATCGTTCGATTTCGCTGCTGCTTCGTCGTCCGCCGGGGCGTGAGGCCTACCCGGGCGACGTCTTCTACCTGCATTCGCGTCTGCTGGAACGCTGCGCGAAGGTTTCCGACGATCTGGGCGGCGGCTCCATGACCGGCCTGCCGATCATCGAGACCAAGGCGAACGACGTCTCCGCGTATATTCCCACCAACGTGATTTCCATCACCGACGGTCAGATCTTCCTCCAGTCCGATCTGTTCAACGCCGGTCAGCGTCCTGCCGTGGACGTGGGCATTTCCGTGTCCCGCGTGGGCGGCGCGGCTCAGACCAAGGCGTTGAAGAAGGTGTCGGGCACTCTGAAGATCTCGCTGGCTCAGTATCGTTCGCTGGAGTCCTTCGCCATGTTCGCCTCCGATCTGGATGCGGCGTCCAAGGCTCAGCTGAACCGTGGCGCGAAGTTGACCGAGCTGCTTAAGCAGCCGCAGTTCTCTCCGTATTCGATGGAGCAGGAAGTGGTTTCCGTGTGGGCGGGCACCCATGGCAAGCTCGACGATCTTGAGGTCGCCGACGTGCTGCCGTTCGAAAAGGGCATGCTCGACTATGTCGACCACAACACCGACATCCTTACCACGATTCGCGAGTCCGGCGACTTCACCGCCGAGACCGAGAAGGCGCTTGACAAGGCGATTGAGGACTACCGCAGCACGTATGTGTCTGTGGCGGGCAAGCCGCTGGTCGACAAGAAGCCTCAGGTCAATCCCGAGACCGTCGTCGAGCAGGAGAAGCTCGTTGCCCCCGACAAGAAGTCCAAGGGAGCGAAGTAAGCCATGGCCTCGCAACTCGCATTCAAGAGCAGGATCGCTTCCACCGAATCGTTGGCGAAGATTTTCAACGCTCAGGAAATGATCGCGTCCTCGCACATCGCCAAGGCCCGTGACGTGGCTCTGGCCGCGAAGCCGTACTCTGATGCGATTTCCGATGCCGTCCAGGCGTTGGTGGCCCACACCCATGTCACGCATCCGATCGTCACCAAGGAAGCGGGCAACGACCGCGTTGCCGTCCTTGCGCTGACGTCGGATCGTGGCATGGCCGGCGCGTACACCTCCTCCATTATCCGTGAGACTGAAAGTCTGCTTGCCCGACTTGATCAGGAGGGCAAGCAGCCTGAGCTTTACGTGTATGGTCGCCGTGGCGTGACGTACTACAAGTACCGTAACCGCGCCATCGCCCAGACATGGGAAGGTGACACCGACAAGCCCGGCGTCGAAATCGCCGAGAACATCTCCAAGGCGCTTTTGGAAGCCTATATGAAGCCGGCCGCCGAGGGCGGGGTCAGTGAGCTGTACATCGTGTTCACTGAATTCGTCAATATGGTGGTTCAGAAGGTGCGCGTACTACGTATGCTGCCGGTCGAACTCGTGCAGTCCTCCGATGGAACGCAGGAGAGCGCCGCTTCCAAAACCGCCCCGCTATACAGCTTTGAGCCCAGCGCCGATGAGGTGCTCAATGCGGTGCTGCCCAAGTACATCCAGTCTCGTATTCACGAATGTCTGCTGACGTCCGCGGCCTCGGAAACCGCCAGCCGGCAGAACGCCATGCATACGGCCACGGATAACGCCCGCTCGCTGATCGAGGATCTGACGCGCAAGCTCAACGCTTCCCGCCAGGCTTCGATTACGCAGGAACTTACCGAAATTATCGGCAGCGCTGACGCGCTGAACAAAGAGGAAGAGTAGGAACGCAGATGGTTGATCAAGTTCAGACCAATGCGCCCGACGACTCGGTCGAAGGACCGTCGAAGGGTCGCGTCACGCGTGTCCAGGGCTCGGTGATCGACATCGAATTCCCGGTGGGACACCTGCCCGATATCTACAACGCCCTCACCGTGACGCTGGGCAGCACCGGCGCCAGCGAGGAGGGTGAGACGCTTCATCAGATCACGCTTGAGGTCGAACAGCATCTGGGCGATTCGATCGTCCGTGCCGTGGCGCTTAAGCCCACTGATGGTCTGGTCCGTGGCGCCGAGGTCGTCGACACCGGTGGTCCCATTGAGGTGCCGGTCGGCGATGTGACCCTGGGTCACGTCTTTGACGTCGCCGGCAATATTCTCAACAAGAAGCCGGATGAGCAGATCAAGGTCACCGAGCGTTGGCCCATCCACCGCAACCCGCCTGCATTCGATCAGCTGGAGTCCAAGACCCAGATGTTCGAAACCGGCATCAAGGTGATCGATTTGCTGACTCCGTATGTGCAGGGCGGCAAGATCGGTCTGTTCGGCGGCGCAGGTGTGGGCAAGACCGTGCTGATTCAGGAAATGATTCAGCGAGTCGCCCAGAACCACGGCGGTGTGTCCGTGTTCGCTGGCGTTGGCGAGCGTACCCGTGAGGGCAACGATCTGATCGGCGAAATGGACGAGGCCGGCGTGCTGCAGAAGACCGCCATGGTGTTCGGCCAGATGGATGAGCAGCCCGGCACCCGTCTTCGTGTGCCGCTGACCGCCCTGACCATGTCCGAGTACTTCCGCGACGTGCAGAACCAGGACGTGTTGCTCTTCATCGACAACATCTTCCGCTTCACCCAGGCCGGTTCCGAGGTGTCCACCCTGCTGGGCCGTATGCCTTCCGCCGTGGGCTACCAGCCGAACCTGGCCGATGAGATGGGTGCCCTGCAGGAGCGCATCACCTCGACCCGTGGTCACTCGATCACGTCGTTGCAGGCCATCTACGTGCCCGCCGACGACTACACCGATCCCGCCCCGGCCACCACCTTCGCCCACTTGGACGCAACCACCGAGTTGTCTCGTGACATTGCGTCGAAGGGCATCTACCCGGCTGTGGATCCGCTGAGCTCCACCTCTCGTATTCTTGACCCCCGCTATGTGGGTCAGGCTCACTACGACTGCGCGAACCGTGTCAAGGCCATTCTTCAGCGCAACAAGGAACTTCAGGACATCATCGCCCTGATCGGCATCGACGAGCTCGGCGAGGAGGACAAGACCACCGTCGCCCGCGCGCGTCGTATCGAGCAGTTCCTCGGCCAGAACTTCTATGTGGCGGAAAAGTTCACCGGCCGCCCCGGTTCGTATGTGCCCGCTGACGAGACCATCGAGGCGTTCACCCGCATTTGCGACGGTGTGTACGACGATGTTCCCGAGCAGGCTTTCTCCGGCATCGGCGGCATCGATGACCTCGAGAAGAAGTGGCATGATATGCAGAAGGAGCTGGGTGCCTGATGGCGGACAAATCCACCATGCAGGTGACCGTCGTCGCGGCCGACCGTCCGGTGTGGTCGGGCACGGCGACAGGCGTGACCGTTCCCGCCTCCGAAGGCGGTATGGGCATTCTGCCAAACCATGAGCCCGTGTTGACGGTCGTCAACTCCGGTCGCGTCACCGTGACCGAACCCGACGGCACGCATCACGGTTTCGATGTCGAAGACGGTTTCGTCTCCTTCGATTCGAATAAGCTCACTGTGGCTGTGGAACGATGCTCCGCCGAGGTCGCGTCCGCCGAAGAGTAGGCGGGCGATTTCATCCGGCAGTCTTCAGAGCCAACCAGATAACAGGGTTCGCGATCCTTGCGATTGCGGGCCCTGTTGCCATATGCGGGACGGCCATGGCGATCCACGGGCCCGTCCCCATCCCCGGTGTCGGAGTCGGATGGTGCAAGGGGTGGCAACAAATCGATCGGCGATATCGGTGGCTTCATACCATGGAGGCATGAGCACGAACGCAACGACGCAAATCGACAACTGCAGCAACCATGACCTTCAGGCTTCCGTGGCTGTGGAAACCTCCGCCGGATTCGTTCGCACCTGCGGCGATGGCGGTGCGGCCGGACGGCATGACTATATCGCTGAGATCCCCGAGAAAACCGGTCTTGACACCATCTATCTCGCCGAGGGCGACATGGTGTGCGTGGCGGCTCGTCCGATCGCGGCCGGGGAGACCGTGTCCGTCGAGGGGCATGGCGAGCTGACCGTGCTCGATGATGTGCCGCGTGGCCATAAAATCGCGCTGTGTGACATCGCCGAAGGTGAGAACGTGGTCAAATACGGCTTCGAAATCGGCCATGCCATCCAGCCCATCACGAAGGGCGAATGGGTGCACACCCACAATATCGCCACCAATCTTGGCGCCAACCTCGAATACGACTACAGGCCCGTCGACGACACCGTGAAGCCCGGAAACCCCACCATGACCTTCAAGGGGTACCGTCGCGCCACCGGCAAGGTCGGCATTCGCAACGACCTCTACATCGTGCCCACCGTTGGGTGCATCTCCGGCATCACCGCCACGATGGCCCGTATGTTCACCGCCCGTCATAACGGCAACGGCAATTTCGATTCCGTGATCGTGGCCCGTCACCCCTATGGCTGTTCGCAGCTCGGCGGCGATCTGGTGTGGACGCAGGAGACGCTGCAGGGCATTGTCGAGCATCCGAACGCTGGTGGCGTGCTGCTGGTAGGTCTTGGCTGCGAGAACAACCAGATGGCGTTGATGAAGGCCGGTCTGAAGAATTACGATCCCGAACGCGTGCGCTTCATGGTCTGTCAGGAGGAGGACGACGAGTTCGACACCGCCGCCGCCTTGCTGGAAGATCTTAACGAGGCCGCCGGAAACGACGTGAAAACCGACATTCCGATGAATGAGCTGAGTGTCGGCGTCGAATGCGGAGGCTCCGACGGCATGTCCGGCATCACCGCCAATCCGCTTGTCGGCCGTTTCGCCGAATGGCTGGTCTCGCAGGGCGGTTCGGTGATTCTCTCCGAGGTCCCCGAAATGTTCGGGGCGGAGACCGTGCTGATGTCCCAGGCCCGCGACGAAGGCGTGTTCCGCGACATCGTCGATCTGATCAACAATTTCAAAGGCCATTTCCGCAAGTACGGCGAGGTCATCTCCGACAACCCGTCGCCGGGCAACAAGGCCGGCGGCATCACCACCCTCGAGGATAAGTCGCTCGGCTGCATCCGCAAGGGCGGCAAATGCGAGGTCGAGGACGTCATCCAATACGGCAAGCGCCTCCGACGCAATGGCCTGTCGCTGATGCAGACGCCCGGCAACGACATGGTGTCCACCACCGCCATGGCCGCGGCCGGATGCCAGCTCATCCTCTTCACCACCGGACGTGGCACGCCGTTCGGCTGCTTCGTGCCCACGATGAAGATCGCCACGAACACCCCGCTGGCGCAGAAGAAGAGGCGCTGGATCGATTTCAACGCCGGGCGCCTGCTCGACGAGCCCGCCGCCGTGGTGGACGAGGACTTCCGCAAGCTGGTGCTGAGCATCGTCAACGGCAGCGAAGCCAACAATGAGAGGAACGCCATGCAGGAGACGGTGATTTTCAAGGACGGTCCCACCGAGTAGACCGGTTGTCCGTTCGGACGCTCGGCATTTCCGCCGCTGTCAGCAAGTGCGCTGTACTATGTGGTGCGGGCCCGTGCGCGGTGTCTGCGGCGGCAGGCGCGGCCTGTGCGGGGCGTAACCACAGAAGGGGCATCGATGCAACTGTTCAGAACCAAGTCAGTTGAGCAGACCATTGCCGAGACTGACGACAAGGATCGCAAGCTCAAGCGCTCGCTCGGCGCTTGGGATCTTGCCATTATGGGCGTGGCCGTGGCGGTCGGCGCGGGCATTTTCTCGGTGGGCGCCCAGGCGGCCGCCTATCACGCGGGGCCGGCCGTTATCATCAGCTTTCTGATCGCCGGTGTGGTGTGCGGCGCGGCCGTCATGTGCTACGCCGAATTCGCCTCAATGATTCCGGTGGCCGGGTCCGCCTACACCTTCACCTACACCACGGTGGGCGAGATCGTGGCTTGGGTGATCGGTTGGGATCTGATCCTTGAAATGCTGATGGCCGGTGCGGTGATCTCCAAATACTGGGGCGTGTATCTCAATGATTTCTTCTCGCTGATGGGCTGGAATCTCAATACCAAGGTGGTGTTGTTCGGCGGTTTTTCCTTCGATTTCGCGCCGCTGATCATCGTCGCCTTCTTCACCGTGCTGCTGGTGTTCGGCACCAAGATCGGCGCGCGCGTGGACGGTGCCATGACCGTGCTCAAAATCGCCATCGTGTTCTTCGTGGTGATCGTCGGCTTCTTCTACGTGAAGGCGTCCAACTACACGCCGTTCATTCCGCCGAGCGAACCCGCTTCGGCCATTCAGGGCGATTCCGCCGTGAGCGGCGTGTGGGAGCAGCCGTTGTGGCAGGCCGCCACCGGCATGACGCCGTCCGTCTACGGCGTGCCCGGCATCCTGTCCGGCGCCGCGTTGGTGTTCTTCGCGTTCATTGGCTTCGATGTGGTCGCCACCGCCTCCGAGGAGACCAAGGATCCGCATAGGAATGTGCCGCTGGGCATCGGCCTCGGCATGCTGCTCATTATCGTGATGTACATGCTCGTCGCCGTCGTCACCACCGGTATGGTGAGTTACAAGGATCTCGCCGCGGTGGACGACCCGTCCTTGGCCACGGCCTTCGAATTGGTCGGGGCCACATGGGCCGCCAAGGTGATCAGTTTCGGCATCGTCCTGGGGCTTGCCACTGTGGTGATGGTGCTGCTGCTGGGACTGACCCGCATTGTGTTCGCCATGAGCCGCGATGGCCTGCTGCCTCGACGGCTGTCCAAAACCGGCCGGCATGGCACGCCGGCCGGATTGCAGATCTGCGTTGGCGTGGTGGTGGCCCTGGTCGCCGCATGCTTCGATGTGGGCGTACTCTCCGACATGGTGAATATCGGCACGTTGTCGGCGTTCACGTTGGTGGCCATTTCGGTGCCGATTATGCGCAGGAAGCGTCCGGAACTGCCGCGCGCATTCAAGATGCCCGGCAATCCGTGGGTGCCGATTTTGATCGCATTGGCCAACCTGTGGCTGATGCTCAATCTGTCGGTGCTGACGTGGGTTCGTTTCGTCGTGTGGCTGGTGATCGGCTTTGTGATCTACTTCGCCTACGGCTACCGTCATTCCCGGCTGGGTAACGGCGAGTTGACCGGCGATATCGGCGATGAGGTCGCCGCCGGCATCGGCGTCTGACGCGTGCCCGGAGTACGCTGGATACCGGCGATATAGTGCAGAGTTCAAACTTGACGGTGTTGTAAGGAGGAAATATGCCGTACGTTGTTGCGCAACCGTGCGTGGATGTCCGTGACAAGGCCTGTGTGGACGAATGTCCGGTGGACTGCATCTACGAGGGCAAGCGCTCGCTGTACATCAATCCGAATGAATGCGTCGACTGTGGCGCGTGCGAGCCGGTATGCCCCACGGAGGCCATTTTCTATGAGGATGATCTGCCTGACGAGTGGGCGTGGTACAAGGACGCGGCCGTCGAATTCTTCGCCGAGGTGGGTGATCTCGGTGGCGCTTCCGCCGCCGGTCCGATCGGTAAGGATCCGGCTCAGGTCGCGGCCCTGCCTCCGCAGAACCAAGGCTGACGCCTTCAGCTGAGCCGACAACGCGACGAGCCCCCCGGTTATGAAGCCGGGGGTTTGTCGTATGGTAGGGCACATGGGTTTTCGTGCTTTCTCGTCGCCGTATGATTGGTCCCGTATTGCCGGCTTCAAGAAGACCGCCGCGTCCGTGCCCGGGGGCATGGCCGATCTGTCGGTCGGTTCCCCGGTTGACCCCGTTCCGCAATCCGTTCGTTCGGCGATGATCGAGTCGGTTGACGCCGCCAATGCGCATGGGTACCCCACCACCGCCGGCACCAAGGGGCTGCGCGACGCCATCGCCACATGGTTCCGCAACCTGCGCGGCGTGGATCTCGAAGCGATTGGCGCTGGCGTGGTGCCGACCGTCGGCTCCAAGGAAGGCGTGGCGCTTATGGCCTCGCTGCTGCACCTGGGGGAAGGTGACGTGGTGGTGCAGCCGCGCGTGTCGTACCCCACGTACGAGATCGGCACTCAACTGGCCGGCGCCACGGTGCTGAAAGTCGATGATGTGGCTGACGTCGAATCATGGCGTCATGTGCCGGGCGTGAAGGCCGTATGGGTGAATTCCCCGTCGAATCCTTCGGGCGAGGTGCTGGATGCCGACGGGCTGTCCGGCATTGTGTCCGCGGCGCGGGCGGTCGGGGCGACGGTGCTGTCCGACGAGTGCTATGCGCTGATGGATTGGCGTGAGGATTCATCTGCCGAGACCTCCAACGAACCCGCCTCCGAACATGCCTATTCGCTGAGCGCCACGCCCTGCGCCCTGTCCCCATTGGTGTGCGGTGGTTCAGCCGAAGGCGTGCTGGTGCTCTATTCGCTGTCGAAGCAGTCCAATATGGCCGGATATCGCACGGCTCTGATCGCCGGTGACGCTTCGCTGCTGCGCGAGATGGCCGAATACCGCAAGCAGATCGGCCAGATCATTCCCGGCCCGGTCCAGGCCGCCATGACTGCGGCGCTCAGGGACGTGGCGGCGGTGCACGAGCAGCGTGAACGGTATCGTCGCCGTCTTACGGAGCTGGTGAAGGCGCTGCGTGACAACGGTTATGACGCTGCCATGCCCGAGGGCGCGCTGTATGTGTGGGTGCGGGCCAAATCGGGCGACTGCTGGCGTGATATGGCCGTATTGGCTGAACTGGGCATCGTGCCGAGCCCCGGGGAGTTCTATTCGGCTCCCGAATATCTGCGCTTTGCCGTCACCGCGCCGGACGCGATGATCGATCTCGCCGCCGAACGTCTCACTGCCGCTGCGGGTCGGTGACCGCGGGCCCTTGGTCTAGAGTCCCAGGGACGCGGCGTTGCCGCCGAATCGACGCCGCACCGCGTCAATTGCCTGCTCGGCCTTGCTGAGACGCTGCGGTTTGGTGGTACCGGCCGTGGTGCCGTGCGGCCGCTCGACGGCTGCGTCGGCTTCGTCAAGCAAATCGATGAGCGAGGGCTGGACCACCGTGTCGCCCACGTTGCTCAAACCGCTCATGCTGATGCCGGCCAGACGAATGAGTTTTGGCAATTCGGTGCGGTCGTCGTTGAATGCGGGCCTGTGATTCATTCCCAGCATGTCCGAGAGCAGCGTCAGCGCCTCGGGCAGTATGGCGCTCGCCGTGTCCACCGGTTGGCCAAGCGTGCGGGATCTTGTTTGGTAGCTCAAATCCGCAAACCGCAGCTTCACGGTGACGGTTCGCGCCAGGAGTCCCCGCTGCCGCAGCGTGCTCGCCACGTCGTCGGCGGCCCATCGCAGCAGGTTGCTGATGGTGCGCCACGAGCTGGTGTCGTGACGCAAGGTGCGCTCCGCCCCTATGGATTTTGCCGGCGTGTACGGGGTGACGGTTCGCTCGTCGATTCCTCGCGCGGCCTGCCATAATCCATGTGCGGCCAGCGCGGATCCGGTGGCCCGGGCGAGCGAGGGCTCGTCCATGCGCGCCAGATCGGCCGCCGATGTCACGCCCCATGCATTGAGTTTTCGCTCCAGTGACGGGCCGATGCCGGGAATGCCCCGCAAAGGCATCATCTGTACGAATTCGGCGTGCCTTGCCAGCGGAATCAGCAGCATGCCGTCGGGTTTGGCGTTTGTGGATGCCATTTTCGCCACGAGTTTGTTGCCGGCGATGCCCACCGAACAGGTTACGTGGAAGCGTCGAGCCACCTCCTGGCGGATCCATGCGCCGATGCGGCTGGGGTGTTCCCACTGGGTCAGAGCCGCGGAGACGTCCATATACCCCTCGTCCACCGACACCTGTTCGATGCGATCGGTTATCTGTTCGAACACTTCGGTGAAGATGCGATGCGACTGTGCGCGGTAGTAGCGCATGTCGACCGGCAGAAATATGCCGTCGGGGCATAATTGCCTCGCCCGCGCCGAGGGCATGGCGGAGTTGATGCCGTATCGTCGCGCCTCGTAGCTTGCCGCCGACACCACCGAGCGCGGCCCAGTGCCGATGATCACCGGTTTGCCCGCGAGCTGCGGATGCCGCGCGACCTCGAGCGAGGCGTAGAAGGCGTCCATGTCGATATGCAGCACGGTGCATCCGGTTTCGTCGTGCCCCCAATCGCGTTTGGCGGCCTTCAGCCTTGGTGCGGTGCTCATACATCCATGGTAGGCGTATGGAGGATGCCGGAATGCCGGCGAACAAGAAAGCGGCGGGTTGATGTGTTCCGGCGCCTGCGTCGCCGGGGTTGCATGGATCGACGGTGGTAGCCTAGAGGCTTGTGAAACAAGCTGTGCTCGCTGTGATGAATCGTCTGCCGGTGTTCGTGATCGTGCTGTTCGAAGCCCTGGTCATGTATACGGCGACGTTGGTGGCCAAGCAGGCCTTCACCCAGTTGGATCCCCTGTATGCGGTGTGGTATCGCGTGGGGTTCTGCACACTGATGCTGCTGGCGTGGCGTCGTCCCTGGCGCGCCTCGGTCCGCTCGCATCTGCCCGGTACCGTCAGGGGGTGGCTGGTTGTCGTCGGCTGCGGCCTGTCGCTCACGATGATGAACACGATGTATTACGTGGCCATCGGCAATATCAATGTGGGTGTGGCCACCGCCATCGAATTCATCGGGCCGTTGTCCGTGGCGGTGCTGACCGGCAAGTCGTGGCGGGAGCGCGTCGGCATAGCGGTGGCGGCTTCCGGCATGGTGCTGTTGGCGGGTATGTCGCTGGTCCAGCCGACGGGCGGCACGTTTCTGGTCGGATTGATCGCCATTCTGGTGGGCGGTTCCATGTGGGGCGTGTATATCGTGCTCGGGCGCAAAGTCGCGTCCGGCGGCAACCCCCTCGACAACCTGAGTGTGAGCATGCTGGCCGGCTGGGCGGCGCAGTCGCTGGTGCTGGCTGTGCCGGCGGTGCGCCATACCGTGCATCCGAAGACCGGGGCGACATGGGCCGCGGGTGCTCACGGGATGTGGCTGCTGCTGGGCGTGCTACTGGTGGTTTCGTTGTGCGGCTCCTTCATTCCCTATGTCACCGATCAGATCGTGATGCGGCGGACCACATCCGGCGCGTTCTCCGTGATGCAGTCCGTCAATCCTGCCATGGCCGCCGTTGTCGCCCTGGTTTTCGGTGAAATTCCAACGATTTGGGATGTGCTGGGTATTCTGTTGGTGATTGTCGCCGTGATTATCACCTTTTCCGGCGATTCGAAGTCCGGGGAACTGGTACAATAAGTCTCTGTTGTGCTTTCTTGTATTGAAAGTTCACAGCTGGAGTGATGCCTGAGTGGCCGAAAGGGGCACCCTGCTAAGGTGTTAACTGCGTTAGCGGTTCGAGGGTTCGAATCCCTCTCACTCCGCCATGCACCCGCCGTACTCTGCTAGCTTACGGTGGGTTTTTCTATGCCCAAAACCACTTGAGACAAGGCAGGGCTTTTCGGCTGTTTCAGCGCATTGCGGCCCGGTAGTGCCCGAAAGTATGCGCACTTTGGTTGGCCGCCGGCCTTCGCGGTGACCCGCCGGCCGTAGTGGCCGGCGCGGTACGCCTTGCGTCCGCCGGTTCGCTCGTAGCGCGAGGCGCTGGCGATCTCGTCGGCCTCCGCGTCAAGCATCCGGTTGACGATCTGCTCGACCTTCTCGCGCACCATCCGGTCGGGCCTGGACTCGAACATGGCCTGATCGAACTGCATGATTTCCGCGGGTCTGCTCCCGGTCTCTTTTTGTTCGCGGTTTTTATTGTTTGGCGACTGAAAATCGTACCAAGAACGGGCCATGTCCCTTTTCGTCAGAACCCGAAGCCCAAAGTGCGCAAACCAACGGGCGTTATCGAGAAGTGTTGGCGATTTCTCGGTCCCTAACGAGTCCGGCACCTTGTCGCCGGCCCCTGCCGCGCATTCGATATGTCGCGATGCGTTGGTGAATCGTCCCTTTGCCGATGAATAAAGAGGACGGAGGGTACGTCGTTGTCCGACCGTCCGTAGGCAATTTTATGGGTGGGCTCGCCGGTTGACAAAGAGAGCGCTAACAATGCTGCCGTAAGACGCTCTGACGAGTGTCGTAGCCGGTATTGTATTCGGTCGTAGCAGTTGTTCGATATGCTCAAGTCATTACGGCATAGGTCTGTCTGTTGGAGAAAAGGGCAAAGATATGGTTGGGTTCGGCAAACACGCCAGACACGGGTATCATACGGTGTCGCATTGGTTCGTCGCCTCGATCATCATTGCGCTGGTGCTCGCCATTACCGTGGTATCAGCCGGTGCATGGGCATATCTGTCTTCACGGCGCTTAACCCGCATGGTGGCTTCCGGTGAGGTTGCACAGAGCGCCGAGCTCGTTCGCGGTGACGCCGTGCCCGATCCGGTGCCCACGCATCATGGCAACTCCCCCGCCTGCCCGGACGTCGATTGCATCGCCATGCTCATCAACGGCGATCTGCTGTTCCATGAGCGACTGTGGAACAACTTCGCCGGGCCGAACACCTCTGCCACCGACGGTACGGCCTTCGACTTCGATCCGCTGTTCGAGCCCATGAAGCGCTATATCGCCGCATCTGACGTGTCGGTTTGCAATTTCGAGACGCCGGTGGCCAAACGCGGCGGTCCGTACAGTGCATATCCTGTATTCAATATTCCCCCCGAGGTGGTTGATGCCGCGGCCAATGTCGGCTATACCGCCTGCACCACCGCCACCAATCATTCATGGGATCAGGGTGCCCAAGGCATCGCCCGACTCACCGGCATGCTGGACGAGGCCGGCATCCTCCATACCGGTGCCTACACCGATGAGGCCTCGTCGATGAAGCCGATGGTGATCGACTCACCCACGGGCGGTGGCAAGATTTCCGTGATCGCTGGTACATCGTCATTGAACGGCTACACCGCCGACCCCGATTGGATGGTTGACCAATTGCGCGGCGTGGAGAGCCCCCATCATCAGTCCGATATCGATCGCGCGGTCGCCAAAGCGCAGACGGCGCGCAGCGAAGGCGCCGATGTGGTGGCCATTACACTGCATTCCATCGTCGAATACGTCGATTACGCCGACCCCTGGCAGATATCCGAAGCGCATGCGCTCGCCGATACCGGTGCCTTCGACCTAATCTTCGGCACGGGCAGCCACTCCGCCCAGCCGATCGAGTATTACAACGGCACATGGATCATCTACGGGTTGGGCAATGCGGTCACCGTCACCACCAGTATCAAGGGCCACGAATCCAACAACGAGGGCGTGACCATGCGCGTGCAGTTCGCGGGTAAGTCGGGGCAGGCTGACTCGTGGCGCGTTTCGCGCATCGATTGGCTTCCCACCGCATCCGAACGTCAGGGAACGTACACGTGGTGCCCAATGGCCGAGGACCATCCCGATGGCGTGTGCTGGAGCGAATCTGAAGATGCGCGCATCCATGAACGCATTCGCAGCGTACTGTACCGCAACAATCCCGACCCCAACGTCGTGCGTGAGTGGAAAATTACCCAAGAGTAGGACGTAATCGAATCAGGAGGAACCATATGACATTCGTTGATCTGCCTGCTGATGGGACCGAGCTGCCGCTGGTGACGCTGCCGAGCTGCGTGCCGGCTCTGCTGCCCGCCTATCGGGACCATCTGCCGCAGTTGCATGACGTGTGCCGGGTGCGTATGTATGATGATTCGATCACCGATGGCGAGGAGTTCCTGCGTCGTATCGGAGGGGCTCGTCTGGTGATCGTCGCGGGCTTCCATATCAGCGATGACGTATTGCGCCGGGCCGTCGGCAATGGCTTGGAATGTCTGGTGTTTTGCGGTACCGGCATCGCCAACTTCGTGAATGTGGCGCTCGCCGATGAATTGGGCGTCACCCTGTGCAATGCGGTTCGCTATGGTGACGCCGCGGTGGCTGAGCATACCATTGCGTTGCTGTTTGAGATTGCCCGCCGCGTCGGTTCGCAGAATCGGGATCTGCACCGTGGCGAATGGTTCTGCTCAAGCGGGCAATTGGAGCTCAACGGTCTGACGCTGGGATTGGTGGGGTTTGGCGGTGTCGCACAGGCGGTGGCCCGCATCGCCCGGGGGCTGGGCATGCGGGTGCAGGTGTGGTGCCGGCATCCACGGTCTGAAGTGCTTGATCGCTATCAGGCCACAGCCGTGTCTGCACTGGACGATCTGTTCGCGTCCAGCGATGTGGTCAGCCTGCATCTGGCGTTGAATGAGGCCACACGTGGCATGATCGGTTCACATGAACTCGATCTGTTGCATCCCGGCTCGATTCTGCTTAACACCGCGCGTGCGGAACTGATCGCCCCCGGGGCGTTCGAGCGGCGTATGCGTCGCGGTGATATCGAGGCCGGCGTGGACGTATTCGATCATGAGCCGCTTGACCCGGACGATCCGGTACTGCGGCTGGAACATGTGGTGGCCACGCCGCATACCGCATGGCGCACCACGCAGGCGCTTGACAATGTGGCCAGACAGAACGTCGACACCATCCGCGCCTTCTTCGCCGGTTCCCCGATTCATGTGGTGCGCTGATGCTCACACTGCTGGATCCCGCCGCCTCGCCGGCGCACGACGCGCTGGTGGAGAAGAAATCCGAATTCATCGGCGACGCCTGTCATGTCGATTCGCTTGAGGAGGCGCTTGAATTTGTTTCCTCGATCCGCGAACACCACCCCAAGGCTCGGCATGTGGCGTACGCCGCGGTATGCGGTGGCGCGGGTGGTCGCCTCTCCGAACGCATGAGCGACGACGGCGAGCCGTCCGGCACCGCAGGCAAGCCGATCCTCGACGTACTGCGCCAAGGCGGCCTTACCGATACGGCGATTGCCGTGACCCGGTATTTCGGCGGGATTCTGTTGGGCGCGGGCGGTTTGGTGCGCGCGTATTCCTCAGCCGCCTCGATGGCCGTGCGGGCGGGCCGCTTGGCGCGCATCGAGCCCTGTGTGCGATATGCGGTTACGCTCGATTATGCGCAGCTTGGAGGCTTGCAGCAGATTCTCGCCGCCGTCGACGGCATGCAGAGCGATGAGTCATATACCGATCGCGTCTCGATGGTGGCCCTGGTGCCCCAGGCCGGCGCTGATCGCTTTGAGACGACAGTGCGCGAGACGTTCAACGCCTCGGTTGCGCCGCAGCGACTGGACATGGTGAATCGACCGGTTGCATTGTCATGATGATCATGATCGAATGGCGATGGCAACAATCACATCAATAGGGAGGCTGGAAGGCATGGCGGAAGATACCGCAGCGAGCAGCGAACAGACGACGAATCAGACCGGTCAGGCTGAACAGGCCGGCCAATCCGGTCAGGCGGCGGAGGATTTTGAGCCGCTGACCGTAGCCTACGAGCATTTGCGTCATTGCGAGAACCCCGACGAATTGAGCCGTTTTGCGCGCACTCCATTGCCGGATCGCTCCGATCAGGCGGCTTTTTCGCGTGCCACCGCTTTGCTGGAAGCCGTGGCGGGCAATCCTCACACGCCGGTGGCCGATCGCATCTTTCTCGGTGAGACGATGCCGTTCCCGAACATTTTGGTGAAGCTGTCCGGTGACCCGGAACCCACGGTGCGCAGGGCCGTGGCGGGCAATACCGCCGACAAGAACTGGCTGGTCGGCAATCTGACGAAGGATCCGGATCCCGAGGTGCGCGACGCCGCGCTGATGAATCCCCGCACATCGTGGAAAATGAGATTGGAAGGCGCCCAGAATCCCGATGTGGATGCGCGGACCCTTGACTTTCTCGGCAAGCTCGGCGTGGAACTTGAGCCGGACGCCCCGGTGGTGCTCGCCTCGATGGTCCGTCGCGCCGTGGCCGTCAATCCGAATTGCTCGCCGGAGACCAAAGGTCGTCTGGCTGGCGACCCGCAGTCGGAGGTGGCGAGGCAGGCCGGAAAATAACCGGTGTGACACGCTGTGGATTCACGTCGCCGGGGCTAGACTGGCAGTATGACCGAGTATCAAGAATCGCGGGAACGCCTTGCACGCCCGCTTATCCGCCTCGCCAAGGCAGTCGGGGTGTCGACGTCCTATGTGGGCATGAGCGGCGATTACCATGAGATCGATGACGATGTGCTCGTGGCTGTGCTCAGATCGCTGGGCATTGACGCATCCAACGAGATGTCGATCGGGGCTTCCCTGAAGACGCTGCTTGACGATGAGCACCGTCGTCTGATCGCGCCTACAGTGCTGCATATCGAGGGTTCCGAATCCAAGGTGCTGGTGCATGCCGGTGTGTTCGACATCCCATCCGCCTCCATCACGCTGGAGGATGGCAATGAATATCAGGGCGAGCTGGCGCCGGATCGCGGTGACGGGTCGATCGCGTACTGGTTGGACGGTTCCTTCGTCACCACGTCGGCCATTGTGATTCCCGCGGATCTGCCGATCGGATATCACACGCTTCATGTCCGTGTGGGGGATCGCACCGAAGACGCCACCTTGATCAGCGCGCCGCGGCGCATTGAATTGCCCGGCGTCATGAACGATCGCCGCCTGTGGGGATGGATGGCCCAGCTGTATTCGATTCGCTCGCATGATTCGTGGGGCGTGGGCGACTTCGTCGATCTGAAATCCATGCTGGCAAGCGCCAAGGGCGGGACCGGCGCCGATTTTATGCTGATCAATCCGGTGCATGCCGCCGAGCCGGTCACTCCGCTGACGCCGTCTCCGTATCTGCCGGTTTCGCGGAATCTGCTGAACTTCACCTACGTTCGGCCCGAAGCGATTGAAGAGTACGGGCTGTTGGGAGAGGAATCCCGCGCGAAGGTGGACCGTTTGCATGATTCGGTGCGTTCGTTGAACGACGATACCGACCATATCGACCGCGACGCCATGTGGGCCGCGAAGATGCAGGCGCTGTGGATCATTTTCAAAGTCGGGCGTTCCCCGGAGCGGCAGGCGGCTTTCGACGCCTACAAGCAGTCCGCCGGGGAAAATCTCGAGGCATACGCCACCTGGTGCCTGGCCTATGACAAATGGGGCGCGCCGACGTCGGAACTGTCCTCGTGGATCTCGACCTGCACCCGTGATTCGCAGCCGGTCGTGGATCTGTGCAACCGATATCCGGACACGCTTGAGTTCTACCGCTGGATGGAATGGGTCGCCACCGAACAGTTCGGGACGGCTCAGCGCACCGCCCGCGAGGAGGGCATGGCCATCGGCATCATGGCCGATATGGCGGTCGGTTCGCATCCGTTGGGCGCTGACGTGTGGTGGAATCCCGAGCAGTACGCCAAGGGCGCGACCGTGGGCGCCCCTCCGGATATGTTCAACCAGCAGGGGCAGAACTGGAGTCAGCCCCCGCTTAATCCGATTACCTTGCAGCGGACCGGATATGAGGCGTATCGCGACATGGTGCATGGCATGTTCGCCCATGCCGGCGCCGTGCGCATCGACCATATACTCGGCTTGTTCCGTCTGTGGTGGATTCCCGCGGGCAGGAGCGCCAAGGACGGTACGTATGTGATGTACGATTCCGCTGTGATGCTGGCGATCCTGGCGATTGAGGCCACGCGGGCGGGCGGCGTGCTCGTGGGCGAGGACTTGGGCGTGGTGCCCGATTATGTGGCGTCGTCCCTGTCCGACCATGGCGTGCTGGGCTGCGCGGTGGAGTGGTTCGAGCAGTTCAACGGGACGTTCCGGGATCCCCGCCAATGGCGGGAGATGGCGCTGGCCTCGGTGGATGTGCATGATATGCCGCCATGCGCCGGCTATCTCAACTATGAGCACGTCAAGGTGCGCGCCGCGTTGCATCTGCTGGACGGTCCGGTTGAACGGTTCCAGGAGGATGCCGAACGCGAGCAGAAGGCCATGCTGCGCATGCTGGTCAACGGCGGGTTCATTCCCAGCGATTGGGCCGGCGACGTCCCCGGGCATGTCGGCGATATCGTCCGTGGCATGTATCGTGCGCTCACCGCGTCGCCGTGCAAGCTGCTGGCCGCGGCCATCGTCGACGGCGTGGGGGAGACCCGTACGCAGAATCAGCCGGGAACCGATAACGAGTATCCCAACTGGCGTGTGCCGCTGGCCGACGGCGAGGGGCGTCCCGTATATGCCGACGATCTGTTCGAGCGTGCGGATGTGCAGGATCTCGCGCGCATCCTCAACGCCTGACCATGCTGTGTTGCCTAATGTCAAGTCTGGCGATATAGTAGAGGATTGTTGTGTTTCCCTAAGGGGTCCTTCCAAAGCGCTTTCCCACTCGCCATCGAGGACTTTCAGGGAGCCCACGGATAAAGAGGTTCGGACCTTTCCGGATTGCGCGTTCTGACCAAACGCACGTCGGGCGGCGACGAACCCGGAACACAATGGACAAGAAAAGGTACAACAGTGAAGACTTTCACTCCGAAGCCAGCTGATCTGACTCATGACTGGTATATCGTCGACGCCACCGACGTGGTGCTTGGCCGCCTGGCCGCTCAGGTTGCCACGCTGCTGCGCGGCAAGAACAAGCCGACCTTCGCCCCCCACGCTGATTCCGGCAATTATGTGATCGTTATCAACGCGTCCAAGATTGCTCTGACCGGCGACAAGATGGGCAAGGAGCTCTACCAGCACTCTGGCCGTCCGGGTGGTCTGCGTCGCGACTCGTATGCCGAGCTGCTGCAGAACAATCCCGAGCGCATCATCACCAACGCCGTCAAGGGCATGCTGCCCAAGAATCGTCTGGCCAAGGTGCAGCTCGACCGTCTGCGCGTGTTCGCAGGCGAGGAGCATCCGCACACCGCCCAGAAGCCGCAGGTCTTCGAGATCGCTCAGGTCTCGCAGCAGGCTAAGTGAGAACCGAAGGGAGATAAGACATCATGGCTGACAACACCAACGACTCCGCGGTTCTCGAGACCGAAGAGGAGCTCACCAGCTACACCACCGAAACCAACGCCGGCGCTGGCACCGGCACTTCCGCGATCGAGCCGGGCTATGGCACCGGCCGTCGCAAGGAAGCCGTCGCTCGCGTTCGCCTGATTCCGGGCACTGGCAAGTGGACCATCAATGGTCGTTCCCTGGAGGAGTACTTCCCGTCCCGTCTGCACCAGCGTGAGGTGAATTCCCCGATCGTGCTGCTCAAGCTTGAGGGCAAGTTCGATGTGGTCGTCCTCGTCGATGGTGGTGGCGTGACCGGTCAGGCCGGCGCCATCCGTCTTGGCGTGGCCCGTGCTCTGAACGCCATCGATCGCGATGCCAACCGTGCCGCCCTGAAGAAGGCCGGCATGCTGACCCGCGATGCCCGCGTCGTGGAGCGCAAGAAGGCCGGCCTGCACAAGGCTCGTCGTGCGCCGCAGTTCTCCAAGCGTTAATGTCGTTTGGCTTTACTGCCGCCGGGAAACCCCGCCGCTTCTCCAAGAGCGGCGGGGTTTCCGCGTTTTTCTGCGGCTTTGCACCGTGCCCGGCTTCGGTCGGATATGAGGCAACGATGCCTGTCCCCGACCACGATGGTTCAGTAACTGTTCTGCCTGAACAGTGAAATCGATTGTGCCGGAATGGTCCATATGTTGTCTGCGGGCTGCCCGTCGGCTGGCGTCTTGTCGGCGGCATGGGCGGTCCCGCTGCTGTCTGGAATGGCGCTGATCCATACCGGGGCGGCGTCCGTATCATCGATTCGCTCGACGTGTTCGCCGTGCCCTGGCGCGACGCCAATGATCTCGGTCGAGCACCATTGCGGCATCCAGATGCAGTCGCTTGGCATGCGGTATTGCATATCCATGTCGTTGCCGTTGATCACGATCAGCACATCGCACGAACTGTTGGACAGCAGCCGCATGGTGAAGGAGCGGATATTCGCGTTGAACCAGTCGTGTTCCAGCGGGGTGGTGCCATCCGGCAGGAACCATTGGACGCGGCTGGACTGCTTGAGCAGACCGATTTGCGTGAGTCGGGTGAAAAAGCCCTCTTGGTGGAACAGATCGAGCGATTTGCGGAGCGATATCAGTTTGGAGACCATTTCGAAGCGCTTTTGCTCCTGTGACGTGCGCGGCTGGTGCATCCATTCCCAGGGCAGCCATGTCAGTTCGTTGTCCTGGCAATAGGCGTTGTTGTTGCCGTGCTGCGTGTGGCCGAACTCGTCGCCCGCCAGCAGCATCGGCGTGCCCAGTCCAAGCAGCAGGGTGCCGAGCAGATTCATACCGGCGCGTTCGCGCAGGGTCTGGATGGTCATGTCGTCCGAGGGGCCCTCGACGCCGAAGTTGTACGAGTTATTGCTCGCGGAGCCGTCCTGGTTGTGCTCGCCGTTGGCCTCGTTGTGCTTGGTGTTGTACTCGGTCAGATCCTGCAGGGTGAAGCCGTCGTGCGAGGCGATGTAGTTGACTGATGCGGCGGCTCCGCGTCCCGGTTCGGTGGCGTATAGATCCGCCGAACCGCAGAGTCGGGTCGCCATCTCCTGCATGCCCACCTTGTCGGATGTGGTGCCGTGTGCGGCGTTGGCTGCGTTGACCAGCCAGAATTTACGGGTGGTGTCGCGGAAGAAGTCGTTCCATTCGGCGAAGGGCAGTCCGAATTGTCCGGTGCGCCAGCCCTGGTCGCCCAGATCCCACGGTTCCATGATGAGTTTGAGGTTCCCGAGGATCAGATCGCTGCGCAGGGCGTAGAGAAATGGGTGGTGCCGGGTGAAATCTCCCTCCAGCCGTCCCAGGCTGACGGCCAGATCGAATCTGAAGCCGTCGACGCCGATGCGCTTGGCCCAGTAGCGCAGCGAATCGACGGCGAAGGTCACTACGTGGGTGTTGGCGAAGTCGAGGGTATTGCCGCAGCCCGTTGTATCGATCATCTTGCCGATGTTGTTCTTGTCGCGCCGGTAGTACGAGATGTTGTCGAGCCCGCGCCAGCATACCGTCGGGCCGCCCATGCCGCCTTCGCAGGTATGGTTGTAGACCACGTCCATAATCACTTCGAAGCCTGCGGCGTGCAGGGATCTGACCATGTCGATGACCTCGCGCCTCACCGCTTCGGGGCCGGCCTCCTGCGCGACTCTGGTCGCATAGGACGGTTCGGGGGAGAAATAGCTGAGCGTGTTGTAGCCCCAGTAGTTGGTCTTCCCGCGGGATTTGAGGAAGATCTCGTCCTGTTTGGCCATGATGGGCATCAGTTCGATGGACGTGACGCCCAGGCTCTGCAGGTAGGCGAGGGTGGTCGGGTGCGCGAGCCCGGCGTATGTGCCGCGGAGCTCCTCGGGCAGCCACGGGGCGCATTTGGTGAAGCCCCTGACATGCAGCTCGTAGATCACCGTTTTGCTCCATGGGATATGCGGATGCGTGGGGTCGGCGTCGTGCTTGGTGACGTCGCGGTCGTCAATGGCGACTGAAAGCGGCGTGTGGCCCAGCGAATCGATGGTGCTCATCGTTCCGAACGCATTGCCGTGCACTTCGTCGTCGATGACGGTGCAGTCGTATGAGAAGGCCGCGCCGGTAAGCTCCATGCGCCCGTCCACCCCTTTGCCATACGGGTCGAGCAGGATTTTATACGGGTTGAAGCGCACGCCGTGTTTCGGGTCCCATTGCCCATCCACGCGGTAGCCGTATTTCATGCCGCTCCACGCCTTGGGAATGTGGACGTACCACAAACCGTAGTTGGGGCCTTCCATTTTGAAGAGGGTTTCACGGCAGTGCAGCGATTCGACAATGCGCGTGCATACCGGATACATGTGGATTTGCTCAGGGAACGGCACGGGTGAGTCGGTGAACAGCCGGATCGCCTGTGAGAAGAAGGCGCTTGGCTGGTCCAGCGGTTCTATGATGGACAGCCAGACTTGTTCGGCGGTTTCGGAACGCACTATCGCATCTGCTCCGCCGTCTTCGGTGAAGTAGAATCCGGGTCGGGTGGCATACCGATGCAGCGATAGGTTCTTCATGGCTCCATTGTAGATATGCGGTTTGTCCAACCGCATATTCCATCGACGTGACGGTGGACGAGACTGAGTGCGGCGCCGATGATGTGCTGATCGTCGAGGCAGCGGCTTTTGCGCAGTGAAAAGTCCGTGGAGGGGAAGGGGCTCAGCGCCTCCACGCGTTGCTTCAGATCCGCGATATCGTGGTCGTCGAGATATTGCGCGGCCTCGCCGCCGATGATGATGTCGCAGGCAAGCACCGAGCGGATATTCGCCACTGCCTGCGCCACATAATCCATCCACCGGTTGAAGCGTTTGCGATGTTCGCGTTCGCCCTGTTCGAGCACCGAGAAGAAGCCCGGCAGGCTTTCACCGTCTTCCATCAGCGTTTCCGGCGAGCAGACCGTGGCCATGCATCCGCGCTGGCCGCAGTAGCACTGTTCTCTTCCGGGAACGATCGTCATGTGCTCGATCATGCCGCTGCGGCGATTCGGGCCCTGGTGGAGCTGCCCGTCGATGATGACGGCGCCGCCTGGCCTGCGTTCCAGATACACGCATACCGCATCGGTGATCGGCGGGTTGAACCACAGTTCCGCCATTGCCGAGGCGTCGGTGTCGTGGATCATGGCCATTGGCATATGAATCCCCTGACTGAGTCGATCCAGTGTCAGACCGGCGGTGCTGCCCGCGTCCCGCCCGAAGAGGATGCGCGAGCCGTCGGCCGACACGATGCCTCGAACGGAAAAGGCCGCTCCCAGTATGTGGCTGCCGTGTTGCCTCGCCACGGTGTCGGCGAATTCGGTGACCATCACCTCGAGCCGGCTGTAATAGGTGTCGTTGTCGCGGTAGGGGAGCGCTTTGGTCTGGCGTTTCACCGTCGTTCCACGCAGGTCGACGGCCGTCATGGTGATGCCGCCTCGTCGTGCGGCCACGCCGATGGCCACGCGCGCCGTGGGCTGTAGCTCGTAGGTTTGCGCCTTGCGTCCGCCGGTGGATTCCATGGGTGTGCCCCTGCCGATCAAACCTTCGGCTTCCAGTGCGTGGAGATTGGCGGTGATGGTGGGCAGGCTCAGTCCCAGTTCGCGCTCGAGCGTTTGTTTGGTTACGTTGTGATGCCGGTAGATGTATGCCATGATGGCATGGCGGTTCGTTGCTTTCAGGGCGGCGGATGGGGTCTTCATTGGCTTCCTTCCTTGGGGCGCTGCGGATTCGCTGTGCGGTTCGCGGTGGCGGGAATTTCCGTGCGGGGATTCGCGTGAGGGCGTTGCGCGTCGTTGAGTGTGCGCTGCGTGTGTGGCCGGTTGCGTCCCGGTTGTGCTTGCGCGCGCGGATTTGGTGGCGGGGAATGGTTTTCGGTGGGGGAGCGGTTTTATAAACAAGGATTATAAAACTTTCGCGCCGCCGCACTGATAAGTATGTTACTTTTACAAAAGTAATTCAAATAATGCCAATGCGGGCTTGTCAACTTCACTGTGGAAGTGAACAAAATGAACCAAAGAGGGGTAATTGTTGTCGAATTTAGAAGAAAGCTAACGTAATTCAATCAAAAAACGATCAGAATCTAACAAAAAATGCTCGACACGACAAATATCGACAAAACTTGTGAAGTTTCGATACATTGTGAGGTAGCTCACAAATCCATTGTGGCAAGGAAGCAATACGCACTTTGCATCAACCCCAAGCACTCGAGGAGGAATCCAAGTGGCAGAAGCAAAGAAGAAGGTCGACGAGGTCAAGCCCACCGCGGAGGAGAAGCGTGCCGCGGCCGAGGCCGAGGTAGACGCGCTGGTCCGCAAGGCGCAGGCCGCGCTTGACGAATTCGAGGGTTTTGATCAGCGGCAAATCGATCATATTGTGGCCAAGGCATCCGTCGCGGCCCTGAACAAGCATCTGGTGTTGGCGAAGATGGCGGTTGAGGAGACCGGTCGCGGTCTGGTGGAGGACAAGGCCACCAAGAACATCTTCGCGTGCGAGCACGTCACCCACTACATGGCCGGCCAGCGCACCGTCGGCATCATTCGCGAGGATGATGTCATGGGCATCGACGAGGTCGCCGAACCCGTCGGCGTGGTGGCCGGCGTCACCCCGGTGACGAATCCGACATCCACCGCGATCTTCAAGTCGCTGCTGGCGCTGAAGACCCGCTGCCCCATCGTGTTCGGCTTCCATCCGGGCGCGCAGAAGTCCTCCGTCGCGGCCGCGAAGATCGTTCGCGACGCGGCCGTCGAGGCCGGTGCCCCCGAAAACTGCATCCAGTGGATCGAACATCCCTCGATCGAGGCCACCGGCGCGCTGATGAAGCATCCGGGCGTGGCCACGATTCTCGCGACCGGCGGCCCCGGCATGGTCAAGGCTGCATACTCCTCCGGCAAGCCCGCCCTGGGCGTGGGTGCCGGCAATGCGCCCGCCTACGTGGACCGCGATGTGGACGTGGTGCGCGCCGCGAATGATCTGGTGCTGTCCAAGCACTTCGACTACGGCATGATCTGCGCCACCGAGCAGGCCATCATCGCCCACAAGGACGTGTATGCGCCGCTGGTCGCCGAGTTGAAGCGCCGCAAGGCATATTTCGTCGAGGGCGAGGAGAAGGCCAAGCTCGAGCAGTACATGTTCGGCTGCACCGCCGGCTCCGGGCAGAAGCCGGCGCTGAACTCCGTGGTGCCGGGCAAGTCGCCGCAGTTCCTGGCCAAGGCGGCGGGCTTCTCCGTGCCGGAGGACGCGACGATCCTGATCGCCGAATGCAAGGAGGTCTCCGACGACGAGCCTCTGACCCACGAGAAGCTCGCTCCGGTGCAGGCGATCCTCAAGGCCGACACCAAGGAGCAGGCCTTCGAGATGTGCGAGGCCATGCTGAAGCTGGGCGCCGGCCACACCGCCGCCATCCACACCAACAACGAGGACCTGGTCCGTGAATACGGTCTGCGCATGCACGCATGCCGCATCATCTGGAACCAGCCGAGCTCCCTCGGCGGCATCGGCGACATCTACAACTCCATCGCCCCGTCGCTCACCCTGGGCTGCGGCTCCTACGGCGGCAACTCGGTCTCCGGCAACGTACAGGCCGTCAACCTCATCAACATCAAGCGTATTGCTCGGAGGAACAACAACATGCAGTGGTTCAAGATCCCGGCCAAGACCTACTTCGAGCCGAACGCCATCAAGTATCTGCGCGACATGTACGGCATCGAAAAGGCCGTCATCGTGTGCGACAAGGTCATGGAGCAGCTCGGCATCGTCGACAAGATCATCGACCAGTTGCGCGCCCGTTCCAACCGCGTGACCTTCCGCATCATCGACTATGTCGAGCCGGAGCCGAGCGTCGAGACCGTCGAGCGCGGCGCCGCCATGATGCGC
>ERZ808240.1401-NODE-1401-length-30125-cov-4.069205_pt1 | contig 30125 bp, 22 predicted proteins | sample MGYA00521084_ERZ808240 | MGnify/ENA primary metagenome ERZ808240 (study PRJEB31516, sample SAMN03275571) | gut metagenome | biome: mammalia-associated habitat; material: feces | host: Papio cynocephalus | place: Kenya | collected 2012-08-06 ... | reverse complement strand
CCATACCAATGATATGAAGGATAACATCCTTACCGCTGACCCAAGGTGCTTTCTCTCCTACAATATTAAACTTGATTGCAGATGGTACTTTAAACCATGCTTTGCCTGTTACCATACCGGCTGCCATATCGGTACTTCCAACACCGGTTGAAAATGCACCAAGTGCGCCATATGTACATGTATGAGAATCTGCCCCGATACAGGTCTCACCTGCAACGATCAGTCCCTGCTCCGGTAACAGAGCATGCTCAATACCCATGGAGCCTACATCAAAGAAATTCTTGATCTGGTTCTCTGCTGAGAATTCTCTGACGCATTTACAGTGCTCTGCACTCTTGATATCCTTATTTGGTGTAAAGTGATCCATTACAAGCGCTATCTTATTCTTATCAAATACTTCTTTCTTATTAAATTTGTCCATCTCATGAATTGCTACAGGTGTAGTAACATCATTTCCAAGTACAAGGTCCAAATCTGCCTCGATCAACTGTCCAGCTTCCACACTGTCAAGTCCTGCATGTGCAGCTAAAATCTTCTGAGTCATTGTCATACCCATGTGCTTTGTCCTCCTGATCTTAAATCTTATTTTGTAAATAACTGTCGCTATTTCACGCATTTTGTTATTGAATATTTTTATTGATTTTACCACACCGGCTGGTATAATTACAATATATAATAGTAATACATTGTATAACTTATATTTATAAATATATTTGATCTGAACTATGATTAACTACTTTGATTTGCCAAAGCAGGGACATTTGAGTCCGCCGGTACTTGATGATGCATATGCAGCATCTTAGTACCGTTGCAGGAGTAACTGAGACCTTAGCGAGGCTTAGCCGAGGTTAGTTCGAAGTTACACAGAGTGGAAACGAGCGAAAGCGTTCCCTGTTTGGCAAAGTCAAAGGTAGTTAAATATAGTTCAGATTAAATATATATACCTTATCAGGAGGAACGCCATGATCAATAATCTGAATTATTATAATGTGTTTTATACGGTTGCAAAAACCGGCAGCATCAGCCGTGCCGCAAACCAGCTCTATATCAGCCAGCCTGCTGTCAGCAAAGCGATCAGCAATCTGGAAGAAAGCATGGGAATCGCACTCTTTGTCCGCAATTCCAGAGGAGTTGTCCTGACCGAAGAAGGAACAATCCTGTACGACTATATTGAACGTGCTCTGGATAACATCGTTAAAGGGGAAGAAAGCCTGAAAAAATACAACGAGCTTGGAATCGGTCATATCCGTATCGGTGTCAGTACCTCTCTCTGCAAGCATATCCTGTTGGACTACCTGAAGCCATTTATCAAAGATAACCCGAATATCAAGGTCAGTATCGACTGCCACTCTACTAAAAATACGATCCGACTCTTAAAAAATGAGGAAATCGACATCGGTCTGATCTGTGAAACAGAACTCCCTAAAAACATCACTTATTCCCATGTTCGCTCCATCCATGATATTTTCGTGGCAAATAGTGATTATATCGACAACTTTCCATACCGGGAGACTGAATCCGATCTGGAAGCAGACGAAAGAACTGCCGATACGCAACCGGAAGCTGCCAGTTATCCGGTATTTTCCGGCTCGATCATGGGAAACCTGATTCCGCTTATGAATACGCAGCAGTCTGTTTCAAATACAGATGTCCCGACCGAAGACCATATCCGTGATATCTTCCGTCACTCCACACTCATGATGTTAGAGGAAGCAAATGTAACCAGAACCCATGTTGATAACTATCTGAATGAACACTCATTCCACTGCAACCAGCTTCTTGAAATCAACAACATGGATCTCCTGCTTGACTTTGCAGCGATCGGTATGGGAATCGCCAGTGTTGTCCGGGAATTCTCTGAAAGCTACCTGAAAGATGGACGCATCGTAGAAATCCCCCTCCCAACACCTATCCCAAAAAGAAGTGTCGGCTTCGCCTATCTGCAAAACCGACACCAGTCAAAAGCGTTATGTACTTTTTTAGATTATTGTAATATATCATGATCTATTATTCTCTTACTTGAAGTAATCTACACCACTTTCAAAGATCTTCTGGTTCTGGTCACCATAGATATTGACTGCAACCGCACGACCGGTACGCTCTGAATGTCCCATCTTACCAAGTACACGACCATCCGGGCTTGTGATACCTTCGATCGCATAGTAAGAACCATTGACATTGTAGTACTCATCCATTGTAGGATTACCATTCATATCTACATACTGTGTTGCAACCTGACCATTTGCAAACAGCTTCTCACACCATTCCTTGCTTGCAACAAATCTTCCCTCACCATGTGAGATTGGAATTGTATATACACCGCCAAGCTCAGCTTCCTTTAACCATGGGGACTTGTTTGTTACCACCTTGGTATAAACCATCTTGGACTGATGACGGCCGATGCTGTTGATCGTCAATGTAGGTGAATCATCTGTCTGTGGACGGATCTCACCATAAGGAACAAGTCCGAGTTTGATCAGTGCCTGGAATCCGTTACAGATACCAAGTGCAAGACCATCTCTCTGCTGTAACAGCTTCATAACCTCATCTGCAATCTTCGCATTACGGAATGCTGTTGCAATGAACTTACCGGAACCATCCGGTTCATCACCTGCGGAGAATCCACCCGGGAACATGATGATCTGTGACTGGCTGATTGCCTTTGTAAATGCGTCTACAGAATCACGGATGCCCTGTGCTGTCATGTTACGGAATACGATCGTTTCAACCTCTGCACCTGCACGCTCAAATGCCTTTGCAGAATCATATTCACAGTTTGTACCCGGGAATACAGGAATGAATACCTTTGGCTTTGCAACCTTATTCTTTGCTGTATAAACGGTCTTTGCATCAAAGAGACCGGTCTCGATCTTCTTCTGTTCTACACCGGACTCTGTAGGGAATACCTTTTCCAGTGTCTTTGTCCATGCAGCAAGTGCTTCATCCATTGTAATGGTTACATCACCATAGGTAAATGCCGCACTGTCATTAACAGTACCGATCTTCTTAACCGGAATACCAAGTGTATTTACATTCTCCAGCTTCACTTCAAGGATGATAGAACCATAATCCTTGGAAACCAGTTCTCTCTTTGTGATACAGGTATCAATATCTACACCCAGCTTATTACCAAATGCCATCTTGCTGACAGCTTCGATCATACCACCAAATCCTACAGCGTAAGCAGATTCTACCTTGTCTGCAAGGATTGCCTGATGTAACAGATCGTACATGGCAAGTACATTCTGGTATACCGGAATATCATTTTCATCTTTTTCTATATCAAGCTTAACAAGCACATTTCCTGCTTTCTTAAGTTCCGGTGTTACGACGTTCATGTAGCTTGCAACATCAACCGCAAATGAAACCAGTGTCGGAGGAACATCGATATCATTAAAGGTTCCTGACATACTGTCCTTACCACCGATAGACGGAAGTCCAAGTCCGACCTGAACATCATATGCACCAAGCAGGGCTGCAAATGGCTGACCCCATCTGTATGGATCTGTTCCGAGTCTCTTGAAATACTCCTGGAAAGTCAGACGGATCTTTGATACATCACCACCGGATGCCGCGATCTTTGCTGCAGATGTTACAACTGCATATACGGAACCATGATATGGACTCCAGCTTGACAGATATGGATCAAATCCATAACTCATCATTGTAATCGTATCAGTCTTGCCCTTCATAACAGGAAGCTTTGCGATCATTGTCTGTGTTGGTGTAAGCTGATACTTTCCACCATATGGCATTGTTACTGTACCTGCTCCGATCGAACTGTCGAACATCTCAACAAGTCCCTTCTGTGAGCAGACATTCAGATCTGACAATGTGTCGATCCATGCTTTCTTTACATCTTCCGGTTCTTTTACAGAATCGAAATAATTATCTGCCTTTGCAGGAATCTCCACCTTAACATCTGTTTCCTGATGTGCTCCGTTTGTATCGAGGAATGCACGGGAGATATTTACGATCTCTTTTCCTCTCCATGTCAGAACCAGTCTTGGTTCTTCTGTTACTTCTGCTACAACAACTGCTTCCAGATTTTCTTCATCTGCATACTTAAGCATCGTATCTACATCTTTTGGATCTACTACGATAGCCATACGCTCCTGAGATTCAGAAATCGCAAGTTCCGTTCCATCCAGACCTGCATATTTCTTTGGAACCTTGTCCAGATCTACAACCAGACCAGGTGCAAGTTCTCCGATCGCTACGGATACACCGCCGGCACCAAAATCATTACATTTCTTTATGATGGAAGCAACTTCTTCTCTTCTGAACAGTCGCTGGATCTTTCTCTCTGTTGGAGGATTACCTTTCTGTACCTCTGCTCCACAGGTCTCGAGAGACTGACTGTTATGTGCTTTGGATGAGCCGGTTGCTCCACCACATCCGTCACGTCCGGTACGTCCGCCAAGGAGAATGATCTTATCTCCCGGATCAGAATTCAGACGCTTTACCGCGCGTCTTGGAGCTGCACCCATAACTGCTCCGATCTCCATTCTCTTTGCTACATAATCCGGATGATATATTTCATTTACAAGACCGGTTGCAAGACCGATCTGGTTACCATATGAACTGTATCCTGCAGCGGCTGTCGTAACAATCTTTCTCTGTGGAAGCTTTCCAGGAAGCGTATCCTTTAAGGATTTTGTAGGATCTGCTGCACCGGTTACTCGCATAGCCTGATATACATATCCTCTACCCGATAACGGATCACGGATCGCACCACCAAGACAGGTAGCAGCACCACCAAATGGTTCGATCTCAGTTGGGTGGTTATGTGTCTCGTTCTTGAAGAATACGAGCCACTCCTCTGTCTCACCGTCTACTTCTACAGGAACGATGATACTGCAGGCATTGATCTCATCAGATACTTCCATATCATCTAACTTGCCTGCTGCCTTTAACTGTTTCATACCCATAAGGGCAATATCCATCAGACAGATGAACTTATCATCTCTGTCTTTATACATTTCTTTCATCTCTGCCCGGTAAGCATCAAATGTTTTCTCAAGCATATCCTTGTAATCACCATCGTCAAATTCAACATTTGTAAGCTCTGTTGAAAATGTAGTATGACGGCAATGGTCAGACCAGTATGTATCCAGTACACGGATCTCTGTCATGGATGGATCACGTTTCTCTTCACCCTTGAAATATTTCTGGATATGAAGGAAATCCTTAAATGTCATTGCAAGTCCAAGGGAATCATATAATTCTTTTAACTTGTTCTCTGTCATATCTTTGAAGCCATCAAAGATAATAACATCAGCAGGTTCATCATACTCTGTTACGAGTGTTTCAGGGATCTCCATACCGCAGGCTCTGGAATCTACCGGGTTGATACAATATTCCATAACTGCTTTTAACTGCTCATCCGTTACATTACCGGATAAAATATATGTTGTGGCTGTCTTTATGATCGGATCTTCATCTTCATTTAAAAGCTTAACACACTGTTCTGCTGAATCTGCTCGCTGGTCGAACTGTCCCGGAAGAAACTCAACAGAAAATACCTTATCTGTATCTGCCATAGGAAGATCATTGCCCTCATAGACCATATCGATCGGTGGCTCAGAAAATACTGTAACCAGTGCTTTTTTGTATGTTTCTTCAGACAGATTCTCAATATCGTAACGAACCAGTACTCTTACATACTCGGCATCGATATTCAGATAGTTCTTGATCTCGTCATGAAGTTCCTTTGCCTTAACTGCATAGTCAGGCTTCTTTTCAACATAAACTCTCTTAACTGTGCTCATAAAAACCTCCATTTTTATCATATGTTTTTTCCCATATTCCGGGAATTCATATTATTACAAGCGTTTCACAACGCCTATGATACCACTTTTAAAATTCATTGAATAGCTTTTTTCTGCTTTTCTTTTCAAATTGTTGCTGTTTACCGAATAAACATCAAAACAGCCATCCTTAATTGTGCAGTCTGCGGATAAGCTTGAATACCACGGAATTCTGATAGATCATTGGTGCATTCTGTGCATAGAAAATAATTCCATCCGTCGGTGCATAGATATCTGCTGCTATCTCTCCGGTCATAGGATTTATAACATTTGCGATGATATTTCCCCGAACCACTTCATCCCCGGGACTTACCAGCCGCTTTAAAAAGCCACCCGATTTGTCTGACTTTACGGATAACAGTTCCTCCTCATCCAAAACGGTTGATATGTACCCCGCATGGCAATTATAACGAATGATTCCCATTCTGGTCAGGAATCGGAGTACCGCCGAAACCGCATGTGATGCACTCTCACTGTCGATCTTCTCGGTTACACCGGAATAGACGGAAAATGCTTCTGTTCCTCCGATCTGCCAGTTGTAATTTAAAGTTGCCTTATCATATGCTCTTGGCTCTGCAGTAAGAACATAAGGAAGACCGAACAGATTTGCCAGGCTGGTGCTCTGCTTTCCGGTCTCCATCATGCGGACATGAGGGATAAATTCTCCATCCATGTAAAAGCTCGCAAACTGGATACCATACGAATAATCCTTTACCTGCTCCATAACCGCTGCCGCTATCCTGCTGGTTGCCTGTCCCTCAGGATTTCCCGGAAAGGCACGGTTCACATCAGAATTATCGGAGATCCAGTATTTTTTACCGACATTAAAAGAACTGTAATTTAAGGATGGAATGAGCAGGATCTGCTTACCCGATACGATTGCTCCTCTTGTCTCAAGTTCACTTAATTTTTTAGACAGCAGGGAACAGATATACAGCTGCTGAAATTCATTTCCACGCATGGCTCCCATGATACATGCCGCCTTTTCTCCTGTTCCAAAGCTAAATCCTTTAATGGAATATTCTCCACGGTAGGCGGTGTTCATCGTATATATGATCTCTTTACGCATTATTTGTCACACCTCCAAATATTCTGGCAACCAATGAACCTTCCTCGATCACCGGATACGCACGAAGAGAAAATACCACTCCTCTTCTTGGTGACAGGATTGTTTCTTCGACCGAGCCTGTCAGAACATTTACGATCTGTCCGATCACGTCTCCTTTTTCAACTACACCGGAATGCTTGACCTTCGGTATAAAGATACCACTGCTCTCTGCATTCACGAAAGAGACATCCGTATCTCTGGCAATCTTCGGCATATGCGTATTGTATGCACAACCATCCCAGATTCCCATATATTCCATTAATGAAAATAATCCCTCAACGATCTGATCCGCATAGTCATAATCGATCATAAGCGCAACACCGGATTCCACGACCATGCTTTTTACCCCGATCTCGTTCAAAGAATATGCAAGACTTCCTTCCATAACGGTAGAGGACGGATGCACCCATACAACATCCGTATTCATTCTTGCTGCATATGGCAGAATATCATCGGCAATATCCGAATTCACTCGTACCTGTGGCAGCTCTTTTAAATATACACTGCTGGAATGCAGATCGACGCAAATATCTGAGCCTTTAATATCCTGCAATACAAGTGCTGCCGTATACTCGCCGACCGTTCCCTCTGTTGACCCCGGAAATAATGTATTCATATCAATATCAAACACCGGTACATCTCTTACCTGTGCTTCTAATCCCATAGGATTGATAAATGGATAAACATCCACTATTCCCTTTAGTTTATCAAAATCCTTTTTGATCCGGCGGATCACCTCATAGCAGATATACTGTCCTGCTACTTCATCTCCGTGAACACCGGAAACAATACTCAATCTCTTTTCTTTTCCCGTGGCAAAATCGGGGGCGAGATGATTCCTTTTTACCCGCATTACTTCATCGATCAACATATCTGCTGATGCTACTGTTTCTATCATACCTTCATCCTTATCCTTCTATTTTTAACGCTTCTTTTTCTGTACAGAGCGTTCAATCCTTACGCAGTAAAAAACAGGACACCTAAGTGCCCTGTTTGCATATCGCTATTATGTTCAGCACCTTGTCTATTATACACATTTCTCACTTCATACGTCAACAAACAAGCGGCTGATTTTGGTTGAATTAAGCTCTTTTCCGATACTCGATTCGAAGCTTATCCGCGATCAAAGCAATAAATTCTGAATTGGTAGGTTTTCCCTTTCCCGCATTTACCGTATATCCGAAAATATCATTGATCACATCAATCTGTCCACGATTCCATGCAACCTCGATCGCATGTCTGATCGCACGTTCTACACTGGACGATGTGGTCTTATACTTCTTTGCAATGCTTGGATATAACAGCTTCGTAATGTAATTCAGCATATTTACATCATTTACTGCCATTATGATTCCCTCCCGGATATACTGATATCCTTTGATGTTGGCGGGAATCCCGATATCTCTTATAATATCTGTTACATCGCTCTCAATGTTATTCGCCACATCATTGGTCATACCTTTATTCGGAATGCAGATCAGATCACTGGACAGTTCTGCAAGTATCTCCTGTTTTCTTTCATGCATCTGTTTTAATCTGGCAACAAGCTGATCTGAATTATAAGGCTTCAGAACATAAAATGAAGCACCCAGATCAAATGCACAACGGATCAGTCTCTGCGACCCCACGGAAGTAATTACTACAAACAATGTTTCAGGGCAATCCCCGGAATCCCGAATTGTTTCCATTACTCCAAGTCCATCCATTACCGGCAGGCAGATATCTAACAAAACCACATCCGGCTGATACTTTCTGATCGACTCAATTGCACTTTCCCCATCTGTTACTTTATCGACGATTTTAATGTCAACTCTTGATGTATTTGCAAGCAGCTGTTTTGCAACTAACTCACAATCCCCATCTGCGATGATTATACTAATACCCTGATTGTTCATCTTCAATCCCCCTTGATTCTATTTTCTTTTTTGAAAAATCGACTATTTTTTAAGTATATTTGTCAAAATCCGATTTGTAAAGAACTTCTCAGGTTCACCTCATGTACCCCTGAGAAGTGAAATTAGCGCCATTTTTCGACATTTGTCGACAAATAGTAACGCAACATGATAATTCAGGAAATACTTTTTAAAGTATACTCCGGTTTGCGTATTAATTGCCGGTTGTCCAGACGAATCTTATCCGCAATCAATGCGATAAATTCCGAATTCGTAGGTTTCCCTTTTCCCGCATTAATCGTGTATCCGAACAAGTCATTGATCGTATCCATGCTGCCCCTGCCCCATGCAACTTCGATCGCATGACGGATAGCCCTCTCTACCCTTGACGAGGTTGTTCCATACTCCTCTGCAATCGATGGATATAACTGTTTTGTAATGGAATTCAATATGTCCATATCCTGAACTGCCATCAATATTGCACTTCGAAGATACTGATACCCCTTTATATGAGCAGGAACACCGATCTCATGAATAATATCCGTTACAACTGATTCTAAAACAGTGCTGTCATTTTCCGTCTCCACCATATTCTGATAATTATCATTTCGCTTGGCTTTCACAATGTCATCAATTACTTCCTTTACTTTTCTATCGTCATATGGCAGGTCAAGAATCCTTAATATCAGACGATCAGCGATCTTGTAATAGATAAAATCCAGATACTGCTTATGAGTCTTGGAACCACATAAAATGAACTTCACATTCTTCAGATTTTTATTATGTATTACTGATTCTGCTATCTCCAGTACATCTTTTCCCGGTAAGACTTCATCTAAGATCACAATATCCGGATTTTTTTCGGCAATTCCCCTGACAGCATCTTGTCCGTTGTTGCATATCCCCACCAGTTCATATGCTGCTGCAGACTGTATGATTTCCCTTAACTGTTCGATTTCTCTTTTGTCACGCTTTACCATCATTATTTTTACATAATTCATAATGTCCCTCCTGATCTTCTGCCTTGGACAACATTATAGTACCTTGGTTCTGCCTTTGGAATATCCTACTCTCCGCAAGTTGCGACAGCTTTTCGCCTCAGCGGAGTAATTCTGTATGATCTCGACATAATCCAAGATGAAACGCGGGGAATTTTGTCTAAATCCGACCTAAAATAAAACCAACCCTGCAGTCTGTATATATTTACTACGCAAAATATACAAACTGCAGGGCTGGTTTATTTTTGATCGGATTAATAAAGCTCTTTGTATATCTTATAGACTCTGTCGCGGTCAAGTTCTACAAAATTATTTGCCATCAAACGACCCTGATTAGTCATAACAGAATCTGTAAATTCAACAAGATCCTGTTCTGTTACTCCGTACTCATGTAAAGCTTTCTTCGGAATCAGGATATTCAACAGATCTTCCAGAGACTCATAAACATTTTCGACATCACAGCCAAGAATATCTGCTATGAAAGCATTAAGTTTTGCGATCTCTCCATCCTGTTTGATCTCCATGTAATTCTTCATTACGCCTGTAAACATGGCATAATTGGATTCTCCATGTGCAACATGATAAGTTGCTCCCAGCGGATAACTTAAAGCATGAACCGCAGCACATCCTGCGTTTCCAAATGCAATACCTGCATAGTTCGATGCTACAAGGAAACGATCTAATAATGGGATTCTTGCGTCCGCTCCCTTATCACGGATCTCCATATAACCATGAAGAATCATGTCTATTGCCTTATAACCAAACATTCTGGTATATTCATTGCCCTTTGGTGATAAGCTTGATTCAACTGCATGTACTAATGCATCAATGGAACTGGTTGCAAAGAAACGGAATGGCAGCCCCTTTAACAACTCCGGTATCAATACAGCAGAGTCACCATACATCTCATCTACTGCAAGTCCCTTCTTGGTTCCACGGCTGTTTAATGCAAGAATGGCTATATTCGTCACTTCAGATCCGGTTCCGCAGGTTGTTGGAATCAGCACCAGTTCCTTATTCTTTTCGATCGGAAGCTTACCATCGTAAAGATCTAAGATCGGTGATACATACTTTAAAGCAAATAACTTGGAGATATCAATGACAGTTCCGCCACCGATCGCGATAATACGCTTATGCTCTCCCTTTATATCCTTATAGATTGCTTCTGCCATATCATCAGACGGCTCACCGGCTCCATATTTTTCCTGATAAATAACATCACATTCCAGATTCATTTTCCCGAAGAATGGTTCATAGATATATTCATTTGTGATAACAAGATCACCCTTTTCGATATGAAATTCTTCTGCAAATTCCTTACATGTGTCATACTTGTAAATCGTTGGTTTAATCATTAGCTGTTTCATGTGTATCCTCCATTCATCTTCTGATATTTTGTGCCACAATTTAGTGTTCACATTGTACCACTTCAGGATGAAATTACAATTACCCAAAAAGAGCATCTTTTTCAGATTTATGTCAACCTGAAAAAGATGCTCTCTCCTGTTCTTTATTGCTATATAAAATCAGGCAAAAGATTTATTCTCCATCGTCGTCAAACGCCTGAATATATCCGACAGTCTCATTATTTCGATCCATGGAATACGAAGGATCAATGACTGCATGTATAAAATCCGTGCCACCTGATTCGATTGGAACCACATGAAGTCCAAGCTGTTCTTCTACCTGTTCTAACGTCATATCATCTAAGAAGACCTTTTCTCCCATACGAAGCATATTTGATGGAATAAGCAGTGCTTCTCCAAGATTGTCTCCTGCTTCCTTTTTTTCCTTTAACTGTGTCGTCAGATCGATACCTGTGATCAGTCCAGAAACGGTGATCGTTTCTCCAAAAAAATCATTTCTGATACAATACACCCGGATCGTAAGTCCCGGATATGCCTCCATCAGGCGATCCGCAAAATTATCAATCATACTGTAGGTTAATTTTCCGGTCGCCATACAGATCGTGCGATGAAATGTCTCTTTCCTGATCAGATAATCAGGCGAATCCAGCATATCCTGATATGCTTCATCAAATTCTTCTAAGAATAAGCGCATCATTCCAACGCCATTTTCCAGCTGAATATATCCATCATACCGTTCTGCCTCCGGGAATTCTCTCCCAGCCGTTATATACCATTCATCACTCGCATGAATGAAATGAAGGGAATACTGCTCGTAGAATTTTTTCTGATAACTCTCGATCAGATCGATGACCTTTCCTGCTTCTTCTTTCGTGAATAATTCTAGCGGATACAAACCCTTTCTGTATTTCGTAAGTCCTGCCGGAACAACAGATACACTTCGCATAAACGGAAGATACTTTCCAAGATCTTTGATGCTCCGCTCAAGTTCTGCCCCGTCATTTACATGCTTACATAGAACGATCTGACCGTTCATCTCTACATGTCCTTCAAACAACCGATCGAGATATTTTAATCTGTCACCTGCAAAACGGTTATGCAACATCTTGCAACGCAGTTCAGGATTAGTTGTCTGAACAGATATATTGATCGGTGCAAGCTGCATCTTTATAATACGGTCAACATCCTCATCTGTCATATTCGTAAGCGTGATATAATTGCCCTGTAAAAAAGACAGCCGCGAATCATCATCCTTAAAGTAAAGCGTCTCTCTCATTCCGGGCGGCATCTGATCGATAAAACAGAACATACATTTATTCGTGCATGATCGATAATCGCTCATCAGACCGTTTTCAAATTCCACGCCCAGATCGTCATCATAATCCTTTTCGATCTCAAGCAGCCATTCTTCTCCATAACATTTACGGATCAGAACTTCTATATATTCATCTTTTACCATATATCGATAGTCAAATACATCCTTTATCTCTTTATCATTTATGGCGAGAAGATAGTCTCCCGGTTCAATCTCCATCTCTTCCGCTATAGAACCGGAATAGACTACAGTTATTAAATGCTCATTTTTTTTCAACGTAGTTCCTCACTCATATTCAGCCTATTCAGCTTCTACACTCTCAACGGCTGCTTCGGTCGGTGTCTCTGTCGGTGTCTCTGTCGGAGTTTCGGTCGGTGCCTCGGTTGGTACCTCAGTTGGTGCTTCAGTTGGCTTTTCTGTAGGTTTCTCTGTTGGTGCCTCAGTCGGCTTCTCCGTTGGCTTTTCTGTTGGTTTCTCCGTTGATACCTCAGTTGGTCTTTCCGTCGGCTTTTCTGTTGGTTTTTCTTCCGTCGTTGCAGGAGCTGTCGTCGGTGCTTCTGTCGGAATCTCAGTCCTCTGGTCTTCCGTTGATGTTGTGGAAGACTCATATGTCCTATGTTCTGTCGTTGCTTCAGCTGTTGTACTCGTCTGGTCATCATTGACATTCGTAGTAGGAAGTGGTTCTTCTGTTACTACATTTTCTTCCGTATCTTCTTCCGCCTCCGCTTCCGTAGATGAATCTGCTTCTTTCGCTTTCTCATATTTTTTCTTATTACTATGGAAAAATACTCCAAAGAATGAATATTCCAAAACGATCAGGACACCCAACGCAACCACCGCAATATGAAGTGCATGTATTTTTTTCTCTTTTTTTCCATTCAGATCCGGATCATCATCCTGCAAATCATCTAAAGCATCCATATCGTCTGTATCGTCCGTATCATCTAAAGCATCCGGTTCTTCTTCTGAATCATACAATGTGTCCTTCGAATCGTCCAATACTTCAGAAATATCCAAATCATCCTGAAATGGATCCAGTAATTCCTGATCTTTATCCATAAAATCCTCCGAAATCATTACAAATTTTCATATGTTCTTTAATATTATTATACATATCTTTTACAAGCATGTATAGTATAATACACCTCTCAAATTCTGTAAAACCATTTTGATAAAAATTATAAATCTTTTACAATTTTCACATTTTATATACAATTTTCATGACATATCCGGTCAGGTACGAAGTCTGTCAAATGCATTATATACATTCAATATCCCATATCCCCATTCGCGGTTTGGATACTCCCTTGCATAGACATACCCGCTTCCTTCATGTACGATATTCTCGATCGGATCCTGAACCGTTCCCGGTCGCACTGCTCCGCGTATAAAATAATTTCTGATCTGATTTCCATTTATAAAACGTGTAATATCGCTGTCTTTTACCCACTGCAGAATCAATGCTGCACAGCCGGCACAATGTGCTGCCGCAACCGAAGTGCCTGATCTTCGTACGAATGTACCTGCCTTTCCCGGACCATAGACATCCACTCCCGGTGCGACAAAATCAGGCTTGATATCATCTGCTGCCGTATATCCCCTGCTGCCATTCATATAAAGGCTGTTCGAATAATGATCATAAGCACATATACACATAGGAATTACGGCAGTCGCAGGATTCGTAAGTGTGGTTTCCGGTGACGGTCTTACAAATCTGGTATTCTCTGATAAAAACTGTGTGATCGGCAGCCAGGCATGAAATGATTTATCCGTATCTCCTATACCATATACGCGTATCCTCCACAAGCCATTCGGTGGATCAAAAAAACGCATCATGATCAGTTCTTCCCCCGACTGGTCTTCAACCAGAAAATAATCAACATAGATAATCCCTCCACCAAAGATCGGACGTATCGTCTCACTTTTATCAAATCTTGGCGGGATCTGACTCACATATTCTCCACCCGGAATTTCAAATGCAACTGAGTAAATATTGGGAACCGCCCCCCATATTTCAAGGGTAAAGCTGTCATTTTCCGTTACATTGATCTCCATTTCCGTATATAACTGCTCTCTCGGTATCATCCCTCGAAAATGATGTCCTGCTATCCCTTCATTTCCTCCTGCTACAGACACAGCGATTCCTGTCATAATCCCGACATTTGCGATCAGGGCTTCCAATGCCGATGCTCCTGTATGGCTTCCGCTGTTTGAACCCACTCCGATCAGAATTGACAGATATTTCTGTTCTATGCTTGCCTGTCTGCACAAAAAAGAGATGCCCATCATAATATCATTTTCCTGATAGGCATCTGTATCTTCCGGTACACCATAGAGATCTCTGAGATTTTGTTTTGCCTGTTTTAATTTGACAATTACAAAATCCGCCTCCGGTGCAACTCCTGTAAAATCATTATTTTTCCCTCCGGCTGCTATTCCGGCAAGAAAAGTTCCATGTCCATTCTCATCCTGCAGGATAGGATCACCATTCTGAATCGCTGCATTGATCCCATCTCTGGTATACACCGTTCCATATCCGGGAAATTCGCTGGTCTGTTCTCCACCCGGAATGGACTGATCCCATGCAGCAAGAATCCTTGTCTGCCCCACCGAATTCTGAAATAATGGATTCTGTATATCAATTCCGGTATCTATAATACCGATAATGATATTCTTTCCGGTCAGTCCCAGAATATTCTCCTGCTGTACATTTACTGCCCCAACAGCTTCTACGCTGCTGGTATCCATCAAGCCATATATTTTAGGAAACAATGTATATTCCAGTCTGGAAAAACTTTCCATATAATCATCCGGCTTTGGACGATATAGCACAGCAAATCTCTCATCTACAAAAATAATACATCCTGTATCCTTATAAATATCCAGAACTGCCTCTTTTTCTCCATTGTATTCAATCAGATAGTCCACATAATCTTCCCGATACGCAGCATCATCACATATCATACTTTACATCCCTTTGCACTTTATAATAATCATATTCCGCAAAAGGTTGAAATATATTTCCTAGATCACATTTCCCGGTAATTTCTTATCGATCTGCTTCTTTAAAATATCATACTGGCATGGCCCGGTCTCTAAAATGATCGTATTGAACTCTTTTACATCAAATGCATCACCGAGTTTCTCCTCTGCATAATCACGAAGCTCCTTCAACTCATAATATCCGGTTGAATAGCTCTGGTATACAGCGGGATCTCCCACTAACGTATAGTAAAGCTCATCTGCACCACTGGCATCCATACCCTGTTCTGTCAGGTACTGCTTTGTCTCATCTAATGACCATCCCTCGTAATTAATTCCGAGGTCAATTCTTCCCATGATCAGATAACTCATTTCATCATTTAATTTATACAGATCTGCAATGGTATCTCCATATGATTCTTCTTCATACTGATAATAGTACAGAGAATCATAACATGCATACATTGCCCATCCCTCTTTATAACCAAGAAAGCTCATAAGTGTTCTCACAGGTTCAGGATCTGTAGACATATAATATGCATTCTGAAGCATATGTCCCGGATATCCCTCATGTGCCAGCGTTGTCCACATACCATCTGTATGCAGTCCATTATAACGGATCAGATTGTTATCCGGATCGTCAATCGCAGGTGCCATATAATATGCTAATACATCATCCATGATCGTTTCCAGACTTTTATCAAGCGGCTCTGCCTGATAATGTATGATTCCGGCATCCGGATAGTTCTCCGATGCATCCTCCATCATACGATCGATCATATCAGAAGCAGACATCTCATTTGCAGCTGCAAAGATATCATCATAATTTGACGCAAAATACTCATAAGCATCTTTGTTCATGAAATACACCTGATAAAGATCTGTCATCAGGTTCTTAAGTTCATTATCTAACATATCGATCACTTCATCTGCACTCTTTGAAGTACCTGCATATGTCTTTAGCAGATATTCATAATACTCTTTTCCCCCATCATAATTACAGATCCCCATCTGATTCTTTCCGGTTCCCTTCAGATCTGTAAATACTGTTATGATCTTCTTAAAAGCAGGGATAAGTGAATTCTGAACCGCCTCTTTATTCTGCTCTTTAAATTCTGTCTTTTCTTCATCCGACAGAAAATCAAGCCGGTCAATGTTATCGTTAAATACAGTCACCATAAAATGATCATCTTTATTCTCTACAAATGTCTTGCACTGATCGATCACCTTCTGACAGACCTCATCACTCATAAAATATCCCTTATCCGATTTTTCTTTTTCAAAATCCAGATATTCCTGAAAATACTCCGGTATCTGTCCCAATAATTCTACATATCGTTCGACATCACCCTTATCATCAAACCGATAGTCGGTAAACATTGAAGCGATATTTGCCTGAATTCCACGCATTGGAGAAAATGGTTCATACAGATATACATTATCATATACTCCTGCCGCAACATCAAAATACTCATCAAGTACATCGTATGTCAGCTTTTGATCTTCTGTCAGACATGCTCTGTCAATTGCCTCTAATCCATCTACCCACTTATCAAATTCGGCCTTATCTTCCTTAATTCCTTCCTCGGTCATGCCCGGATCACCAAGTGTCACCTCCGGCTCCTCGATTCCATAATCTGCACCATTTTTTATGGAATAATTATAGGTCATTGTATCTTCTGTAACAGCATCTTTAAAATAATCATCCAGATACCGTTCAAATTCCTTCTGCACCTTCTCTGCATCCTCTGAAAAGACTTCCTGTTCTTCCTCAGTCGTTGTATCTGTTCTCCGACCATCTGACAGATGCTTATGTTCTCCGCTGTCTTCTCCACATGCAGAAAACGTCAGCGTCATTGAGACACACAGGACAGCCGCCAGGATCTGTCTGCGGCATCCAAGCATTTTTTTCTTAAACATACCTTTCTCCTTTTTTTGAACCTTTCCCATTATCTTACCCAAAGATATACTATTCTATTTATTTTCTGTTGCACATGCTTCGATCTGCATCGGTTCTACACCACGAAGTTCAATAATCGGGCTGCCTTTTCCATTTACATAATCTCCCGTGATGATCACTCGTCCGATACTGTCATCCCTTGGAATCTGGTACATGATATCTAACATAAATTCTTCAATAATTGCACGAAGTGCTCTTGCCCCGGTATTCTTCTTCATAGCTTTTTCCGCAATTGCTTCATATGCAGAATCATCAAACTGAAGATCAACTTCATCAAGTGCCAGAAGTTTCTTATATTGCTTTAAGATTGCATTCTTCGGCTCCTTTAAGATTTTGATATACATATCTTTGTCTAATGCGTCTAAAGTGAACAGAACCGGAAGTCGTCCCAGGAATTCCGGAATCATACCGAATTCTCGAAGGTCTTCATTTGTCACCTGCTTTAAAATATTCGGATCCTTATCATATTTATCCTTCAAATCTGCACGGAAACCGATCGAGGATTGCTTATTCAATCTTGCTTTTATGATATCTTCGATCGCAGGAAATGCACCACCACAGATAAATAAAATGTTCTTTGTATTCATCGTAGTCATAGGCACCATTGCGTTCTTGCTTCCCGATCCAACCGGCACCTCAATCTCCGCACCTTCCAGAATCTTTAATAATCCCTGCTGAACAGATTCACCGCTCACATCACGGCTGTTACTGTTCTGTTTCTTTGCGATCTTATCGATCTCATCAATGAATACAATTCCTTTTTCAGCCTTTTCGACATCATTATCCGCCGCCGCAAGAAGTTTGGACAGTACACTTTCGACATCATCACCGATATATCCCGCTTCTGTAAGCGTTGTTGCATCTGTGATCGCAAGTGGCACATTTAACAGCTTCGCAATTGTTTTTACGATATAGGTTTTTCCACAACCGGTCGGTCCCACCATCAGCATGTTGGACTTTTCGATTTCGATATCGTCCATGGAATCTGTAAGTACACGTTTGTAGTGATTATATACAGCAACGGACATCACCTTTTTTGCATATTCCTGGCCAATCACATACTCATCTAACATTGCCTTGATCTTATGTGGTGCAGGTATCGTTGCAAGTGACAGCTCTTCCTCTTTTTTCTTCGGTTTTTCTGCTTTTTTCTTAACTTTCTGCTTCTGTGGAATATCCGTCTGTCCCATAAATCTGGAAAGGTCAATATTTCCAAAGTTCGGCATATTTGAAAGATCCAGAAACTGCATTCCACCAAATCCGCTGTTATTCATTGTATCCATAGTCTTCTGCATACAATCTGCACAGATATGTATATTACCCGGCATATCGATCATCTTACCGGCCACACTTTCCGGTCTTCTGCACAGATAACAGTATTTCTCATATTCATCTTCGTGCTTATCTTCTGTTTTATGATCATCAGTCACCGTCTGACTGGTCAGTTCTTTATTTTCATCATCATTTCTATAATCAGACATTTTTCTCCTCCATACTTTTGTTTTCTGTCTAAAACAGTTATCTATATTAAATGATATAACTCTGATATATGATACCACAGATTCCACCCGTATGAAAACAGTATTATTTCTGGTAAAGCGGTTAAATTTTTCTAAAGAAATTCCCTGTCATCCGCATCAATTAATTAAATTAAGTATAACTACACTTATATCTCGCCGTCTCCCTGTTTTTTCTTCAGATAATATACAAAATCTTTCATTACAACCCATCTGTGGAAATGGAAAAGAGAATATGTTATCATATTCTTAGTTATATAAGTATAGAATGGAGGGTTATACATGAAGAAATTATCAATTATTGTCCGTTCTGAAAAACTGGATGATGTGAAAGCCATTCTGGATGAATGCGGATCAACCGGTGCTACTGTATCAAATATTATGGGATATGGTAATCAGAAGGGTTATAAAACAACATACCGTGGAAGTGAATATGTAGTCAATCTGATTCCCAAGATCAAGATTGAAACCATCGTCAAGGATGATGTTGCAGACAACATCATCTTTAAGGTATGTGAAAAGATATCAACCGGCAAAGTAGGCGACGGTAAGATCTTCGTCTATGACGTTGCCGACGTCATCCGTATCCGTACCGGCGAACACGGCGACACCGCCTTATAAAATCTGCCATACAAACAAATCCGCTGTGCTATATTACATTGTTATGAAGCAAACCTTGTCCGAGGCCGGTACTTAAGCTGCGTCTTTTGCAGCTTTATGTACCGCTGCTCGAGGACTAGAACGGAAGTGTTTTGCGTAATAACAGGTGTGGTATAGCACAGCGGATTTGTTTGTATGCAATTATAAGCCACGGGCTTTGCGGACACAGGCTTTCATTGCTTCGATCACGGAGGAACGGAAGCCTTTTTCTTCTAAGACGCGGACAGCTTCCATCGTTGTTCCGCCAGGTGAGCAGACCTGATCCTTTAATTCACCCGGATGTTTTCCCGTTTCAAGTACCATCTTTGCACTTCCAAGAACAGACTGCGCTGCAAACTTATATGCCTGTACTCTTGGCATTCCATCTGCCACTGCTCCATCTGCCATAGCTTCGATCAATATATAAATATATGCCGGAGAACTTCCACTGACAGATACACAGACATCCATCAGATTCTCCGGTATTGTTTCTACTTCACCAAAGCTTCCAAGGATCTGTAGAACTGTTGCATAGTCTTCATCGGTAACATATTCATTCCGACATGCTCCCGTCATACCCTCTCCAACCAGTGCCGGTGTATTTGGCATTGTCCGTACCAGTTTCACATCCCTGCTAAAACAATTTTTTAACCATTCAAGAGTCTTACCGGGTGCGATGCTTATAATGATCTGAGAATCCTTAACCTCATCTTTTATCTGTCCGATCACTTCCTGATAATACTGTGGTTTTATCGCCATAACTATGATATCACTGTTTTTTACAACTTCATGGTTGTCCAGTGTTACATTTATACCCAATTCTCCATGAACACGTTCCAGTGTTGTTTTTGTCTTTGCTGAAGCCATGATATTCTCTGCTCCGATAATCTGCTTCTTTATAATTCCTTTTATAATAGCTGTTGCCATATTGCCACAGCCAATAAATCCGATTTTCATATTTTACCTCTTCCTTTCTCGTTATACAGAAAAAGCAGCATCCTTTTGTTAAGAACGCTGCCCTTTCAACTATTTATAGATTAAAGACTGTAAGAACCTGATTCTCCATCAGCTGTATAGTATACCATACCTGTTTCTGGCTGGTAATATACGTTCAATTCCTTAACTGCCTTATTGCCAAGTGCTTCTTTTGCTTTTGCTACAATGTCAGAAACATTGATCTGACCATTGTTATATTCAACGAAAACAGTCTCAGTTGTCTTAACTGCTGCTGGCTTCTTTGCTGCCGGCTTCTTAGCTGCTGGCTTCTTTTCTTCAGCCTTAGCCTCTGTTTTTGCTGGCTCAGCTTTTGCTGCTACAGTCTTAGCTGCTGGTGCTTTCTTTGCTGTCGGCTTCTTTTCTTCTTTTACTTCTGCCTTAACCGGCTCAGTCTTTGCTGCTGCTTTTGCTTCTTTAGCAGCTTCTGCTTTCTTTGCTGCCTCAGCCTTTGCCATAACACCTGCTACGGTTGCCTTTGCTGTTACAACTTTCTTTGCATCTTCAGTCTTCTTTGTAGCCATAATTAAAACCCTCCGTTTTAAATCTTATTCTATCATTTTACGTTTACCACATTTTATTTATGTATATCTTACTCAAGCTAGATTTGATATTACTCCATTTTCTGTTTTTTTTCAATACAGGCACCTGTTTTTCTACGTTTTGTCTCACATCATGCGTTTTTTCCAAAATTACGGAGTCATTTTGAACAATAAAAGCTACCAAATTTTATGGACTTTGGTAGCTTTTATAGTCGTTTTATACAATTTGCATAATTAATTAGTGAGAATTTTCACTATTTCGTTTAATTTCATACTATTGGAACCTTTTAATAATACAATATCTTCCGGCTTCATAACTGCCATCAGATACAAAGCCACTTCCTCATTATCCATAAAAGAAAAAGTCTTTGCATATTTTGTATCGCACTCATCTAATGCTTTCTTAATATCAAGTGCCTTTTCTCCTACTACGATTACTTCGTCAATCTTCTTATCTCTGAGATATTCTCCGATCTGTCTGTGATAGGATACACTGTCTTCTCCCAGTTCATTCATATCTGCAAGAACTGCATATTTCTTTCCTTTACAGTCCAGATCACAAAGCACATCTATGCTTGCCTTCATTGAATCCGGACTTGCATTATAAGTATCGTCAAGGATCGTGTATCGATTCTCCATACGAATGATCCGCTGTCTCTGCCCTTCAAAATGCTCAAATGCTTTTGCTGACGTTGCCATCGGGATTCCCAGCTGATATGCAACTGCAATACCTGCCAGCGCATTTCTTACATTATGTTTTCCAAGTATATCCATAATAACATGAACTGTCTCACCATTATGGGTACAGTCAAATTCCATTCCCTTCTCTCCGCATTTCACATTTGAACCCTGAAAATCACAGACCTCATCAATACCAAATGTAAGTGTCCGGCATGACATATCCTCTATAATCTCACGCAGCAATGGATCATCTCCATTTAACAGCAGCAATCCATCTTTCTTCATATGGTTAACAATGGAGAGTTTCTCATTTCTGATGTTCTCCTGTGTCTTCATAAATTCTATATGTGCAACACCGATCATTGTCACCACACAGATAGATGGTTTTACAATATCAGATAATATCTCCATCTGTCCAGGTTCGCTGATTCCCATCTCGATCACCGCTGCATCATATCCACTTGTCATTCTGGAAAGTGTCATCGGTACACCGATCTGCGAGTTTTCATTTCCATTTGTCTGAAAACAATGTTTTCCTGTACTGACAGCGGCTGCAATCATCTCTCTGGTCGTTGTCTTGCCCACACTTCCGGTTACTCCAATATACGGAATATCATATCGGTCACGGATATCTTTTCCAATTGCCTGAAGAGCTTTCATCGTGTCATCAACACGGATAAATGGCTTCTCTGAAATAACAACATTATCATGCTCCGATGTCAAAGTTGCAGATGCTTTCTCCATAGCCGACTCAATAAAACGATGTCCATCAACTTTATTACCCAACAGAGGAATAAATAAATCTCCCGGCTGTGCTTTTCTTGAATCAATACACAGACCGGTGATCGGTGTATCTTCATCGCCACAAAGCAGGAAACCTCCTGTTGCTTTCACAATATCTTTTACTGTAATATTTTCCATTTTTCCCCTATCTGCCTTTCCAGAACAGTTTCATATTTCATATAAAAGCATGCATTGCATGCAGGCCTGTAGAAAAAGCCTGCGTCCATTCTATCACATATATATACGAATTTCCAGTATTCTTCTGTTTATATTCCCATTTTCAAAAAAGATTAAGATTTGACCAAAATCTCTCTACCTTCTGTACAAGCTGATCATAATTTCCAAATACCGCATCCTGCCATTCCACCGGAAACAGTGAATTATATTCTCCGGTTCCAAATCGTTCATCTAACAAAAGAATTACTCCGGTATCTGTCTCCGTCCGAATCACCCGCCCGGCTGACTGGAATACCTTGTTAATCCCAGGATATAAATATGCATATTTAAAACCGTCAGCAGCCGAATCTTCATATACTTTCACACTCTTTCTGACATTAAAGTAATCCATCATGATCTTTCTCTCATTGCACACCTGTGGAAGTCCAGGGCCAACTACAACTGACCCGATCAATCGATCCCCTGTCAGATCAATTCCCTCAGAGAATATACCACCCATGATACAAAAAGCGACTACATTCTTTTTCGATGAAAAATACTTCAGGAATGCCTCTCTGTCTGCCTCATTCATATTCTGTTCCTGACAGAGCAGTTCCATAGCAGAGCAATCTTCAACTGTCATCTGCTCATACACCTCCTGAAGCATCTTATAGGATGGCAGAAATACCATATAGTTACCGGGATGCGCTTTAAACAGCTGACGGATATAATCTGCTACTTTCCTGTATTCCTTTACAGAACGTCTGGTATATTTTGTAGACACATCCAGTCCAATCATGATGCGTCTTTTATCCGGATCAAATGGAGAAGGAATATAGATTGCCTGATCAGTATCTGTATTCGACAACATTTCCATGTAATATCTTACCGGCAGGATCGTTGCCGAAAAGAAAACAGTCGATACTCCTTTATCCAGACAAAGCTTCAGATTATTAGCCGGATGAACACAATATAACCGCACCATAAACCTTCCATCCGGCGTAAGTTCATCATAGATCACATAGCTGTCATCAATCAGATCTGCGATATTTAAAAATGCCGTAAGTGCAAAATAAAATTCCAGTATCTCCTTGCGTTCCGGAATTTGTTTGCAGTCCTCTAAAAAAGCCTCCATTACTGTATGCAGATGCAGCAGTTTCAGATACAGGACACCGATATCATTTAAGATCTGATACCCATGCTCCGGACATTTCTTTTTCAGTTCCAGAAGTTCCCGGTTACAGGATTCCAGACTACGAACAAGCTTTTTACTATATGGTTTTATAAGTTTTTTCGCCGCAAGGAAGTCTTCTTTATACAGAGTTGCACTGTACATGGATGATGCACGATCCACCAGATTATGTGCTTCATCCACCAGAAATACATACCGTCCCGTATCACATGCTGTCTGGGAAAAGAACCGTTTCAGATTCACCCTCGGATCAAATACATAATTATAATCTCCGATAATAGCATCTGCAAACAAACTCGCATCCAGTCCCAGTTCAAACGGACAGACCTGATACTTTTCCGCATAAGAACGGATGACCTCCCGATTCATTTTATCCTCATGGGTAATGAGTTCAAATAATGCGGCATTAACACGGTCAAAATGTCCTTTCGCATAAGGGCAGTGCTCTGCATCACATTCCATCGTCTCATTCGGACATATCTTCTCTTTGGCCGTCAGCATAACAGAAGAAAACCGGAGTCCATGTTCCCGAAGCAATGTAAGTGCCTGATCCGGTACAGTTCCGGCGATCGTTTTTGCCGTCAGATAAAATATCTTCGATACCAGCCCGGTTGAAAATGCCTTAACAGAAGGAAATACTGCTGCCATCGTTTTACCGATCCCGGTTGGTGCCTGTACAAACAGTCTTCGTTCCCCTTCGATTGCCTTATATACACAGGCAGCCATCTGTTTCTGCCCTTTTCGGTATTCATATGGAAATTCCAGTTCTGCGATTGATCCATCCCTGAGTCTTGCATGTGACACAGCATGATCGACCCATTTCATCATCTCATCCACCGTATCATGGAACCAGTTGTTAAGAAATGAATAAGCAAACACATAGAGGAACTGTTTTACTTCCTCACTTTCCAGATTCACATATGTGATCTGCACATTGATCTGATCTAAAGACTGCTCTTTTGCATAGATATAGGCATAGCACATTGCCTGTGCCACATGAACCGTTTCCGGTACTTCGATATCGGCAAGCTTTCTGTACACGCCTTTGATCTCATCGATCGTAACATCCGCAGGTTCATCCATTTCCGGCATCTGACCGGTCATTCCGACAACATTTTGTTTCATTAGACTTTCACCGGCTTCCAGATTCAGGCTCTCTGGCTTTTTGAGCAGCAGCTGATTCCAATATCTGTTATCTACCCGGATCACCTGCCGCTCTATTTCCTTCTTCCTGCTCCGGTTCTTTTCCCCACGCAGATCTATGATCCCGTCCGCCCGGCCCTCTACCGTGACATCCAGATCATGAATTCCCTTTTTCATCGTGATCTTTAAGGGAACTTCCGCATCATAATAAGACCCTGCCATTTTCTGAAGCTTTCGATGTATCTTACTTCCCGCATTCATTGCTTCCTTTGACAGAGTCCCATTACTGCTGCTTGTAATATCGCCGCATCTGTATATAAATTCTACCATATGCCTGACCGATACTTTAAATTCCATAACACTTATTTGTATACAATAGCTGCTGCCAGCTTCTCCGCTGTCTTCCGATCTGTCAGGATCTCAACCAGCTTCAGGCCAAAATCAATGGCTGTTCCCATACCGCGGCTTGTGATCACCTTACCGTCTGTTACTACATTGTCGTATGACACTTCTGCACAATGTAGCCCATCTTCCATTCCCGGATAACAAGTTGCCTTCTTATCCTTTAAGATGCCAAAAGCTCCAAAGGCGGTCGGTGCTGCACAGATCGCTGCAATATATCTTCCTGCTTCATACTGTCCACATACAAGATTCTTTACCTTCTCATTTGCGATCAGATTCGTCACACCAGGCATACCACCCGGAAGTACGATCATATCTGCATCATCTGCAAGTTCACTGATCTTCTCATCCATCTTTACTGTGATTCCATGTGAACCTGTAACCGTATCCTGATCGTCCGCTGCCACCATAAGGCAGTCAACCTTTGCACGTCTTAACAAATCTACAACGGTCAATGCTTCTACTTCTTCATATCCTGTCTCAAATAACATTCTGACTTTCATCATTCTTCCTCCGTTTCTCTGTACATATATTACTCGCTGAGTTCCAACACATCTGTCATAAATGCAAGTCTCTGTTCTTCATTCATACTGCTTAATGCACTGTTATGATACGCTCCATCCATAGATACATCTCTGGTAAACCATGCCGGCGCAATAAAACTGTCTGCATCTTCCTTTGTCTCAAATTCTACTTCTGCATAGATCAGTCCCTGATACAGTCCCTCAAAGACATCCAGTTCGATCTTAAGTCCTGCATCCTTTTTCTTATCACCGGTTGTTCCCTCTGTATCCGTTAGCGGAATGATATATCGGCGTTTCGTCACCAGATTTCCATCAATCTTGCCAAGCAGCCGTTTGTAATCCGCCTCATTCATCGGAAGTTCGAATTCCTGTCGCTCCAGTAATCCCTTTGACTTTACCGTGAGAATATACCTCTCATCTGCCTTTCGGATACGGATCACCGGACTTGTCGAGATATAGCCCTGCTCCAGTTCCTTATATGGATACGTTTTCAGTGAAAATGGTATCTCCTTTATCAGATATTTCCTTTCGATCTCCATAAAAGCCTCCTTTTATATCATCGCTTTATAACCAGTCCTCCGGTGGTGCTGTTGTTCCCACATGGCTTGCGATACCTCTGTTTATCATGGAAAATGCCAGGATCAGAGTGATCACAAACATAATAGATGATGGGATCAGAAAATTCAGACAGGTATTAACCGATGTGAGCAGCATCGGTAAAGTCAGTCCATAAATACACACCCGAAATACATTTCCATATGACAAACCTGTATGAAGTCCATTTGAAAGTGCACGCGCCACAATTGAAAATACAAGTGCAAGGAAGATCATCTTTATCACACTTCCAAACATCATAACAATATACATAATGATAATAGCCACATAAAATGCCGGTATCGCGGCTGCAAGCTGTTCATTATTAAACCCATCATAGAATAATTTGTCAAGATCCATCGTTGTGTATTCATATGACTGTCCGCCATTTATCATTCCCATAACCACATTCTCTTTGCCAAATGCAATATATACACCATTTGTCTTTATATCATCAAGTGTGATCCTGTCATAATCCGTATTCACATAGATCGTCGCATTTCCAATATCCAGTGACATCTCTGATGCTGCCGTAAGCTTTCCATCCTCAATCACAAACTGCGGAACCTTATTCGTGATCAGATTATTCAGCCCTCCTACATGCATGATAAAAGTGATCACACCGATTCCAAACTCAATAAAAGTCAGAATAAAGGCGATCAATAAGATGAATCCAACGGTCTTGCTCTCTTTCAGTTTCGTCAGATGCTTATAATTTTTCGGGCTGGATACTGCGATAGCCAGCTGATCGACCATCGTTACTTTTGAATATTCTTCGTCCATTAAATAATCTCCATTTTTTTCATAGCTTTATAGATTCCGTCTTCTCTGACATCATCCGTCACAAGACGGACTTTCTTCTTCAGATACTCCGGACCTTTTCTCATTATAATACTATTTGGCACATATGCCAACATCGGTTCATCATTACTTCCATCTCCAAATGCATATGCATTTTCTAATGGCAGTTCAAAATAATCAAGCAGATACCGGATACCGGTTGCTTTCGTATATCCTTTTGGCACGACCTCACAGAAATTACCTTCTCTCTGGATATACATATAGTCTTTTTTCAGATACTCTTTAAACGCTTCCAGATATGGGGTATCCGCATCATACCATGCACAGAACTTATCAAAGATATGATCATTTGCAGGATCGTCGTATTCCATATAGGTACTGGTCGCCTTAAAATAACCGATCAATTCTTTTAAATGCTCATTATCTGAAAATGCAGAGCTGGTAAATACCTTGTCTGCATGTTCATATACAGCATCCATTTTATATTCCAGACATTTCTGAATAACTCCTGCACAGATATCAAATGATGTATCATGATGAAATAATGTCTTACCATTATAAACAATATGAGTTCCACAGCCACAGACAAAGCCATCAAATCCTGCACTTCTGATCTCCTCTGTCACATTGCAGAATACTCTTCCCGTATTAATAAATGCCAGATGTCCATTTTCTCTTGCTTTTTGTATTGCCTCTTTTGCACTGTCCGGAAAATAACGTTTTCCATCATCTGTGATCAGGGTTCCGTCAATATCAAAAAAGAGAATCTTTCTTGTCTTATTCATGTCCATTTCCTCCGGTTTTTACCGCATGGGAATAAAAATGATCCCCACAGTAAGAATGCGTTCAGGGTTCTATGATCTTTTTGCATCATAAAACCCTGATTTTTCGTTTATGCTATGCAATTTTTATAACTGCTTCATCAGGTCGATCATCTCAAGTGCACCCATTGCGCAATCATAACCCTTATTGCCTGCCTTTGTTCCGGCACGTTCAATTGCCTGTTCAATATTCTCTGTTGTCACAACACCGAACATAACAGGGATACCGGATTCAAGTGATACAGATGCAATCCCCTTGGATACTTCATTACATACATAATCATAATGACTGGTTGCTCCACGGATAACTGCGCCAAGACAGATCACTGCGTCATACTTTCCTGACATAGCTATTTTTTTAGCTACAACCGGAATCTCAAATGCACCCGGAACCCATGCAACGGATATATCATCCGGATTTACGCTGTGACGTAATAATGCGTCCTCTGCACCGCTTACCAGCTTTGATACGATAAACTCATTAAATCTGGCTGCTACAATACCGATCTTTGCTCCATTGGCTACTATCATTCCTTCAATCTTCTTCATTTTATTATCCTCCTGCTATTAATTCAATATCAATTTATATAATTGCTTTTTCCTATTATTCTTAAATGGTTTTGCACATAATGCATGTCTACTATCTTACAGATCCAGTATATGACCCATCTTTTCTTTCTTTGTCTTCAGATAGAATGCATCGAACTTACCCGGCTGCATCTGGATCGGTACCCGCTCTACAATCTCAAGATTATATCCCGACAGACCATACACCTTTAATGGATTGTTCGTGAGCAGTCTCATCTTTCTGACACCAAGGTCAACTAAAATCTGCGTTCCGATCGTATAATCTCTTGCATCCTCAGGGAAGCCAAGTTTCAGGTTTGCCTCTACGGTATCTAAGCCCTGATCCTGTAACTGATATGCTTTGATCTTATTGATCAGACCGATTCCACGTCCTTCCTGCCTCATGTACAGAAGCACACCTCTTCCTTCCTTTGCGATCATTTTCATCGCTGCATCATACTGCTGACCGCAGTCACAACGAACAGAACCAAGTGCATCTCCGGTCAGACATTCCGAATGAACTCTGCATAATACCGGCTCGCCATCGGTGATATCACCCATTACCAGTGCCACATGATGTTCACCATTTAATTTATTGATATATCCATAGATCGTGAACTCACCGTATCTGGTCGGCATCTTGGCCTTTGCTACGCATTCTACAAATACCTCATGCTCCTTACGGTACTGAACTAACTTCTCGATCGTAGAGATTTTCAGGTCATGCTTCTCAGCAAATGCAAGCAGATCGTCCTTTCTTGCCATTGTACCGTCATCCTTCATGATCTCACAGCACAGACCACATGGCTTTAAGCCTGCGAGTCTGCACAGATCGACAGTTGCTTCTGTATGTCCGCCTCGCTCGATCACGCCACCCGGAACTGCACGTAATGGGAACATATGACCCGGTCTGCGGAAATCCTCCGGCTTTGCATCTTCTTCTACGAACTTTCTGGCTGTAATGCCACGCTCATAAGCTGAGATTCCGGTTGTTGTACTTACATGGTCAACAGACACTGTAAATGCAGTACAATGATTATCTGTATTTGTGATACACATCTGTGGAAGATTTAGCTTCTCCACATAAGAATCATCCATCGGCATACAGATCAGACCTCTGGCATATTTGGCCATAAAGTTCACATTCTCTGTTGTTGCGAATTCGGATGCACAAATAACATCTCCTTCGTTTTCTCTGTCTTCATTATCGAGCATAACGACAACCTTACCGGCTGCCAGATCTGCTAATACTTCTTCTATACTGTTTAATTCCATCTGTCTTTACCTGTTATGAAGTAACCTTTGTCAAGAGTAAATTCACAAAAATCACCACAAACT
>ERZ808240.1400-NODE-1400-length-30154-cov-4.862620_pt1 | contig 30154 bp, 23 predicted proteins | sample MGYA00521084_ERZ808240 | MGnify/ENA primary metagenome ERZ808240 (study PRJEB31516, sample SAMN03275571) | gut metagenome | biome: mammalia-associated habitat; material: feces | host: Papio cynocephalus | place: Kenya | collected 2012-08-06 ... | reverse complement strand
TCCTGTTCACCAAGAACGCCTGGGTGCAGTCCTACGGCACCCGCTGCGTGAAGCCCCCGATCGTATGGGGCGATGTGTCCCGCGCCAAGCCGATCACCGTCGAATGGTCCGCCTATGCGCAGTCCAGGACCAAGCACGTCATGAAGGGCATGCTCACCGGCCCGGTGACCATCCTCAACTGGTCTTGGCCGCGCGAGGACATCACCCATGAGCAGCAGACCAAGCAACTTGCCCTCGCCATCCGCGACGAAGTACTCGACCTCGAGGCGGCGGGCATCAAGGTCATCCAGATCGATGAGGCCGCGCTGCGCGAAAAGCTGCCGCTGCGCAAGTCCGACTGGCATGCCAAGTACCTCGACTGGGCCATTCCCGCCTTCCGTCTGGTGCATTCCGCGGTGAAGCCGACCACGCAGATCCACACCCACATGTGCTATTCGGAGTTCAACGACATCATTCGCGACATTGATGCCATGGATGCGGACGTGATCTCCTTCGAGGCGTCCCGCGGCGATTTGGTGGTGCTGGACGCCATCCACGAAGCCAGGTTCGAAACCGAAGCCGGTCCGGGCGTCTACGACATCCATTCGCCGCGCATCCCCTCCGAGCAGGAGATCGAGGGACGCATTGGCGAGATTCTCGACAAGATGGCCGTGGAGAAGGTGTGGATCAACCCGGACTGCGGTTTGAAGACCCGCGGGCAGGCCGAAACCTGGCCCAGCCTGGAGCATATGGTCGCCGCCGCCAAGGCCGTGCGCGCCAAGCTCTCCTGAGCTCGGGGCGGCCAGCACGCCGCCCGACCGGAACCATCAATGTGCAGTGAAGGATCTCCAAGGCGATTGCCGGGAGATCCTTCGTCGAATTATCCAGACGAAAAAGGAAACCGCATGACCACCCTGTTCTCTTTGGAAGTGTTTCCGCCCAGGCGCAACGCCCCGGTCGGAACCATCTACGATACGCTTGACGGGCTTGAAGGACTCAACCCGGCGTTCATCTCGGTGACGTACGGAACCGGCAAATCATCCGACCGCACCGCCACCGCGCGCATCTGCAACACCATTCACGCCGAATATCACATTCCGGCGGTGGCCCATCTGACCGCCCAGTACCTTGACCGCCAGGCCGTGGACGAGGCGCTGGCCATGTTCGACGAGGCCAAGGTGGCCGGCGTGCTGGCCCTGCGAGGGGATCCCGTTCCGGACCGCACGCCCGCGGGGGTGTTCCAGCACGCCAGCGACCTGGTCGCCTACGTGCGCGAGCAGCGTCCCGAGCTGAAAATCTACGGCGCATGCTATCCGGAGAAGCATCCGCAGGCGGCCAGCTTCGAACAGGACGTCGAGTTCCTCAAGCGCAAGGTCGATGCGGGCGCCAGCCATCTGATCTCCCAGTTGTTCTACTGCAATGACGATTTTTACCGCTTCCTCGACATGGCCCGCTCCGCCGGCATCACCGTGCCGATCGAGGCGGGCATTATGCCGGTGACAAATGCGGCTTCGGTGCGCCGCATGGCCCGTCTATGCGGTTCCCGCGTGCCGTCTCGCGTGGAAACGCTGCTTGAGCGATGGGGCGACGACCCGGCAAAGCTCACCAAGGCCGGCGAACTGTACGCTTCCGAGCAGATCAGCGATTTGGTGGCGCATGGCGTGGACGGGATCCATCTGTATTCGATGAACAAGCCGGCGGCTACCAGAAGAATCTGGAATAATGTGCGGCCGTTGTTCGGCTGACCGCTTAATCGAGTAGATTGGAATCCATGGCTACTGTTACCCCCAACACCGTCAGTACACGGGAGCTGATCCACGCGGGCCTCCTCGACATCGAGGAGGCCAAGCGACTTATCGAAGCGCTTCATGAAGCCGGGATGGGAGCCAAGCAACTTGACGTGCTGCTGTCCTCGCTGCAATGCGCCTACGATCCTGACGCGGCCCTGCGCAACCTGCACGACATCCTCGTGTCGCTGCCGTCGCGCCGCATCAGCTTCAGCGAGCTGGCGCCTACCGAGGACGATCAGCGCCGTCTGGTCTGTGTGCTCGGGGCCTCCGACGAAATCGGCAAACTGATGCGCATCCGGCCGGGTCTGGTAGCCGCCGCGGCCGCGGATCCCTGCCGAAGCAACCAGTTGTCCGCCGCGGAACGCAGGTCGAATATCCTTGAAGCCGTCGGGGCCGACCCAACTGCCATCGCGCCCGTCGCCGGTCTTGGCCTGGCCGACGCCACCACCGCGCTTCGGCGCAGCTATCGCAGGCATCTGTCGGCGATCATGGCCAGCGACGTCACCGCCGAGGACCCCCTGTACGTGCAGCCGGTGATCAGCCGCATGCTGTCGGATCTGGCCGACGCCGCGCTTGAAGGCGCACTGGCGATCGCGCGGCATGAGGTCGAGGGAAGCGAGCACGTTCGCTTCGCCATCATCGGCATGGGCAAGCTGGGTGCCCAGGAACTCAACTATGTCTCCGATGTGGATCTGATCTACGTGGTCGAGCCGGCCGACGACGGCATCGACCATCAGCGCCTGATCCGTGTGGGCACCAAGATGGGAACCCTGCTGCAGCGCGTCTGCATGTCCGTGATCATGGGCTGCGCCGAACCGGCGTTGTGGCAGATCGACGGGGGATTGCGGCCCGAGGGCAAGGACGGCCCACTGGTGCGCACCCTGGACTCCCACAGGCATTATTACGAGAAGTGGGCGGAAAACTGGGAATTCCAGGCCCTGCTGAAGGCCCGTCGGGTGGCCGGCGACCCCGACCTCGGGCACAGCTATGTCGATATGACCCGTCCGTTCGTCTGGAGCGCTTCGCAGCGCAAGAACTTCGTCTACGACTGTCAGCAGATGCGCAAGCGGGTTGAGGATCTGATCCCGTCCCCCCTGAAGGACCGCGAAATCAAACTCGGGCGGGGTGGCCTGCGCGATGTGGAGTTCACCGTGCAGATGCTCCAGCTGGTCCATGGCCGAACCGACGAGTCGCTGCGCACCGCGTCCACGTTGGATTCGCTGCAGGCGCTATCCGATGGCGGGTACGTCTCGCGCAGGCAGGCCGCGAAGCTCTCGCATGACTACCGGTTCGAGCGGGTGCTTGAACATCGTCAGCAGATGTGGGCGTTGAAGCGCACGCACCTGTTTCCGGATTTGGGGCAGGGCAGCGTCGGCGGCATAGAGCGCAAGCGTCAGATCAGCAAGGACGAACTGGGCAGGAACGCCGAGCTGCGCCGCCTCAGCCGCGCCATGAAGCTGCATCCGGAAGAGCTTGTCGAACAGTTCGATGCGATACGCCGCGAGGTGCGCCGTCTGCATCAGGACATCTACTTCCGTCCCATGCTTCCGATTGCGGCGCGATTGGATCCCGACGAGGTGACGCTCAGCTCCGAAGCCGCCAAAACGCGTTTCGTCTCCATCGGTTTCGCGGATCCGGACAGTGCCATGCGCCATGTGACGGCGCTGACCAGCGGTGTGAGCCGCGCGGCCAAGATCAATCGCATCATTCTGCCGGCTGTGCTTGAATGGCTGGGAAACGGGCAAAATCCCGACATGGGACTGCTGAACTGGCGCAAACTCGAGGAGAATTTCGGCTCCGAAAGCGAATATCTGGGCTTCCTGCGCGATTCGCCGTCCGCCGCCCAGCGGCTGTGCCACGTGCTGTCGAACTCCCGTTTTCTGGGCGACGCGCTGACCAAATCGGTTGAGTCGATCACCTGGCTGGGCAGCGATGACGACCTCAAGGCCAGAAGTCGCGAGAATCTCGATGTGCAGTGCCGCGCCACCTTGGAGCGGAACGCCGGCAGCATCAATGATTTCGCCACGTCGATCCGCGCCATGCGCCGGCATGAGATCGAACGCATCGGACTGGGATGGATGAGCGGCGTCATCGACGACGCCACCAGTCTCAAGGGCATGACCGACGTGTATGACGCGCTGATTCAGGCATCGCTGGATTGGTCGGTCGCCCATCAACTGCGTGAGCAGGGTCTGGACGCGGCCCCGGCCGCCATCGCGGTGATTGCCATGGGACGTTATGGCGGCGGCGAAGTGAACTTCAGCTCGGATGCCGACGCCATACTGATCTATCGATCGATGAACGGCGCCGAAGATCACGAAGCCGGGCGGTTCTCCAAATCCGTGGTTGACGACTTGCGCCAAATCCTCTCCGGCCCGACCACCGTGGAGCGCAAGATCGAATTGGATCTGGATTTGAGGCCCGAGGGCAAGAACGGCCCCATTATCCGCTCCTTCGCGTCATGCCGCGAGTATTACACGACGTGGGCCAGCACCTGGGAGCGCCAGGCGCTGTTGCGCGCCCGTCATGCCGCCGGGGACGCGGCGCTCGGCCACGACTTCCTCACCGAAATCGCCGATCCGCTGCGCTACAGCGAGGAGCCGCTGTCCTCCGCGCAGCTTGCGGACATCCGCAAGCTCAAGGCCCGCATGGAGGCCGAGCGCCTGCCCCGCGGCGTGCGTCGAGATCGGCATCTCAAACTCGGCAAGGGCGGGCTCTCCGACGTGGAGTGGACCGTCCAGCTGCTTCAGCTGCAGCATGCCGGCAGGCATGCGCAACTGCGGGTGGGCGGAACGCTGAGCGCCTTGTCGCAATTGGTCGCATTGGGATTCGTCGACGTGGGCGACGCCAAGATTCTCGAAGCCGCGTGGCGTCTGTGCACGGCGGTCCGCAATGGCAACTATCTATGGTCGGGCCGTGCCAACCAGGCTGATATCCTGCCCGACGACATATACACGCTGGGCGGTATCGCGGTGTATCTGGGCCAGTCGGCTCATCGCGGCCAGCAGTTCGACAACGAGCTCCTGGGCGTCATGCGCAAATGCCGCGAAGTGGTGGAACGCCTGTTCTATGGCCTGTCGAACACCAAACCCACCGTGCCGAAAGCCCCCGTGCGCGTCCTGTCGGTGCGCCCCGGACGTCGGCATACCCGGTTCAGCCGGTAAGCCCGCCGTCGCGAACGTCGCGGACGCCGCGCGGGGCGCCCGCCGTCCCATCCGACTCGCGCAGTCAGGTGAACGGAAGGTGTCTTCCTCGTGGCGTACCCTTGACAAGGTCACATCGAGTGGCCACCTTTTCGAACACAACTTTAGAAAGGTGAGCCGTGTCAGAACAGCCTGAGGTCCCTCTCAAGGGGCGGAGCCTGGTAACGCTCGACGATTTTTCCACCCATCAGATTGAGGACTTGCTCCACAAGGCCGAATACATTGACGCGCACCGTCGTGAAGTGGCGCATACCTGTGACGGTCGGGTGCTCGCTACGTTGTTCTATGAGCCTTCCACGCGCACGCGTCTGAGTTTCGAAACCGCCATGCTGCGGCTCGGCGGCTCGGTGATCGGCTTCGCAGGCTCCCAGCTCAGCTCGGCGACCAAAGGCGAGTCCATCGCGGATACGCTGAAGGTCGTGTCCAACTACGCCGACATCGTCGCCATGCGTCATCCCAAGGAAGGCGCCGCCTTGGTGGCGTCGCGCGCCGCCTCCGTCCCCGTGATCAACGCCGGCGACGGCGGCCACATGCATCCCACCCAGACGCTGGCGGATCTGGCGACCATGCAATCCAGGTTCGGACGCATCACCCATCTCACGATCGGACTGTGCGGCGATCTGACCTTCGGGCGCACCGTGCATTCTCTGATCGAAACGCTGTGCCGCTTCGGCAATGTGGATTTTGTGCTGATCAGCCCCGAGGAGCTCAAGACCCCCCAGTATGTGATCGACCGCATCAAATCCGCGCCGAGCTGCTCCTACGTCGAAGTCCGTGATCTGGCCGGCGTCATCGGTGATCTTGACGTGCTCTATATGACCCGCGTGCAGAAGGAGCGCTTCTTCAACGAGGACGACTACCTGCGCCTGCGCGACACGTACATTCTCGATGAGAGCAAGCTGTCCGCCGCCAAGCCCCATATGGCCGTGCTGCACCCATTGCCGCGTGTCAACGAGATCGCCGTGGAGGTTGACGACGATCCGCGGGCCGCATATTTCGAACAGGTCAAGAACGGCATGCTGATGCGCATGGCGCTGGTGAGCTCGCTGTTGGACGACGACCTGCCCGGTTACGAGCCGCTGAGCGGCAAGGAGGTCAAGGCCTGATGGAAGTCACCAGCATTGTGAACGGCATCATCATCGACCATGTGCCCGCGGGCACAGCGCTGAAGGTGCTGGCTTATCTGGACATCGATCCCTCCACCGCCAAGCTGGCGCTCATCATGAACGCGTCAAGCCATCTGTACGGTTCCAAGGACATCATCAAGATCGAGGATCCCCAGCCGGATCTCAATCTCGACGTGCTGGGCTTCGTGGCCCGGTCGGCCACCATCGACGTGGTGCGCGGCGGCAAGATCGTCAAGAAAATCAAGCCGAACCTTCCCGAGCACATGGTTGACGTCATCACCTGCGTCAATCCCCGTTGCGTCACCCGGACCGAACGCGGCATCCACCAGATGTTCCACCTGTCCCACAGCGAGCGTCAGGAATACCGTTGCGATTACTGCGACGAGGAAGCCAAGTTGTAGCCGGTTCCGCTGTACCGAATCCATGATTCCCCTCCAAGGAGGCTGTATGCTGACGCTTCGCAATATCCGAGTCTGGAATACCGGTGAAGTGATTGATCTGGTGGTGCCGACGTCCGAGGCGACGATCCGCGAGACGGATGCCGACGCCGATCAGGTGGTGGACGCCTCCCGCCTGACCCTCGCCCCGGGGTTTGAGGACCCTCACGTCCATTTCCGCGATCCGGGGCAGACCTATAAGGAGTCGATGCTCTCCGGATGCGAGGCCGCGGCGTCGGGCGGCTATACCAATGTGCTGATCATGCCGAACACGCTGCCGGCCATGGACGGTGAGCCCGTGGAGGACGGTCAGCCCGGCGCGCGGGAAGTGCTTGACGCCGGATACTCCAATGTCATCGACTATCTGCAGCACTATGCGAGCATTCATCGGGTCACGCTGCCGGTTCGGTACGATCTCTGCGTTTGCGCCTCGAAAGGTCGCGCCGGCCGCCAGGCGTCGGACCGCGATGCCTGGCGTGCATATCTGCCCGGCGCCGGTGACGAAGGCAGGGACGCATCGGCCCTCGCCCATCCGGTGACGGCCATCAGCGACGACGGGGCTGCGGTGCCCGCCGGCATCCTCGATGATGTGCTTGCCAACGCCGACGCGACGGGCCTGTATCTGATCGAGCATTGCGAGCACCACGATACCGGCGCCGTCAACGACGGGCCGGTGTCACGTCGTCTCGGGGTGCCCGGCATCCCCGAAGACACCGAGCTGAAGATCGTGGAGCGCGACATCGAGGCGGCGCGCCGAACCGGCGTGCATATCCACTTCCAGCATGTCAGTACGGCCTGTTCGTTCGACGCCATCCGCAAGGCCAAGGCCGAGGGACTGCCGATCACCTGCGAGACGGCGCCGCATTATCTGGCGCTCAGCGACGAGGCCCTGCTCACCTACGGCACCCTTGCCAAAATGAACCCGCCGCTGAGAAGCGAGGCGGATCGGCGGGCCACCATCGCCGCCATCGCCGACGGTACCGTCGATCTGCTGGCAACCGACCACGCGCCGCACACCATGGATGAAAAGGCCTTGGGATTCCTTGAGGCTCCGAACGGCATCATCGGCCTGGAATGCTCCTATGGCGTGTGCCACAAGGTGCTGGTCGACGGCGGGTTCATCTCGGACGAGCGGCTGATCGAACTCATGTCCGTCGCGCCGGCCCGGCTGCTGGGGCATGCGCCCACGGACGTCGGCGATCTGGTCGAGCGGTATTCCGAGCCGGCCCCCAATGACGCGGCGTCGAATGGCAGCGGCCATGCCGTCTCCGGCGCAGGGCGCAACCGCCTGCTGGATCTGTCCCGGCTCGGCGACGACGCCGGCGACGTCGATCTGGTGGTGCTCGGCACCGATGCCCCCTGGACGGTGGATCCCGAGCGCTTCCATTCCAAGGCGCGCAACACCCCGTTCGGCGGATGGCATGTCACGGGCCGCCCGATGGCCACCATCATCGCGGGCAGTCTGGCGTTCACCCGACTGTCATAGCGTTCGCGGCCCCGGCGGCCGGACACGTCACCGGACGCATCAATTCACCAGCTCGACAACCAACCAGTACAGGAGTATCTCATGGATCGACTTATCGACGCGATCAACGCCAAACAGAATCCGGCCATCGTCGGTTTGGACCCCACCGAAGCGCTGGTTCCCCCGCAGGTGGTGGCCAGCTTCGCCGACGAGATCCGCGATGAGGTCGAGGACCCGGCCGAAGCGCCGGCCGCGCAGTTGGCGGTGGCGTTCTACGAGTTCAACCGCACGATCATCGATGCGGTATGCGACATCGTGCCCGCGGTCAAACCGCAAAGCGCCATGTACGAGGCGCTGGGCACCAACGGCGTCGACGTGTATGCCATGACCTGCGAATACGCGGCCGAGCGCGGGCTCTATGTGCTGGGGGACGTCAAGCGCGGTGACATCGGCTCCACTGCGGCCGCCTACGCCCACCGTCTCAGCGGCGTGTCCCTCGCCGGCTCCGATGAGCGCTTCGACCCGTGGCATGAGGACGCCGTCACCGTCAACCCGTATCTGGGCACCGATGGCATCACCCCGTTCGTCGAGGCGGCCCGGGACAACGACAAGGACATCTTCGTGCTGGTCCGCACGTCCAATCCCTCGTCCAGCGAACTGCAGATGCTTGATCTCGTCGGCGGCAAGCTCTATGAGCGGGTCGCCGACCTCGTCGAGCGGTGGGGGGAGGGCACCCTGGGAGAGCGCGGATATTCCCGTGTCGGCGCCGTGGTGGGCGCGACCCATCCTCAGGAGGGCAGGGCGCTGCGCCGGCGCATGCCGCACACCTTCTTCCTGGTGCCCGGCTACGGAGCCCAGGGAGGCACCGCGGCGGACGTGGCGGGCATGTTCGACGCGAACGGATCCGGCGCGGCGATCAGCTCCACGCGCGGGATCATCGGGGCGTGGAGGAAATCCGGCCGGTACAGCGAATCCATGAGCGCGCACGACGCCCTGGACCTCGTCGCTCGGGCGGCGCGGCAGGCGGCGATCGCGATGCGCGACGATCTGCGGGCCGTGCTGTAGCACGGTTCCCCGCCGCCGTTTCCCTTTTTCCATCATTACGTCAGCAGAACAAGGACAGGAGAGCATCAAGGAAATGCCGACTTTTTCACGCACGGCCAGGATCGTCGACGAGGCGACGGCCGCAGGGTTTTTCCCTCCGCGTCATCCCGTTGAGATCACCGATATCGGCGAATTGACGGACGGCGTTGTACGCCTGAGCTTCCGGGACCCCTATATCGCGGCCCACGCGAAGCCGGCTCAGTTCGTCGATCTGTTCGTCAGGGACCCGATGCATCTGATGCCGCGGCCATTCGGCGTCAGCGAGGTCGACGGCGATGACGTCAGCGTCATCTTCGCGGTGATCGGCGAAGGCACCCGGGAACTCGCCGCGATGCGTGTCGGCGACACGCTGGATGTGCTGGGACCGCTGGGACGGCCCTTCAAGGTCAAGGAAGCCGGCCATTACGTGCTGGTCGGCGGCGGTCTCGGCGTGCCCCCGCTGATCTACGCGGCCCAGTGCCTGTCCGGGCGGGACGACGCGACCACCACCGCGGTGTTCGGCTACCGAAACGACCATTTCGCGGACGACTATGTGAGCCGTTACGCGGACGCCACGCTGAGCATCGACGAGTCCCGGGGCAATGTGATCACGCTGCTGGACGCCCACGCCGGTGAATTTGCCGCCGATGGCAATACGACGATCCTGTCGTGCGGCCCGCTGCCGATGATGAAGGCCGTGGCCGGCTGGGCTGTGGAGCGCGATCTGCCCTGCCAGCTGAGCATGGAACAGCGCATGGGATGCGGATACGGCACCTGCGTGCTTTGCACCGTCGATACAGTGGACGGCCGTCTGAAAGTGTGCAGCGACGGCCCGGTGTTTACCCGTGAGCAACTTGGATGGGGGGAATGACATGACGACAGCGGCAACAGCGGCAGCGACCGACCGATGCGAGGCCCGGCAGGCGAACCTGTACGAGCCATATGAGTGGCGTCATCCGACGGTGGTGGCGGGTGTGCCGTGGAAGAATCCGGTGGGTACGGCGTCCGGCACGTTCCAATATGCCGCCGTGCGCTGGTTCTATGATGTGAGCCAGCTCGGCGCCGTCAGCACCAAAGGCGTGTCCCCGGTTCCGTGGGAGGGCAACCCGGGTGTGCGCACCGCCGAGGGGCCCGCCAGCAACATCAATGCGGTCGGTTTGCAGAACCCCGGCGTCGACCACTATCTCGAGGACGATCTTCCCAAGCTGAAGGCGATCAACGCCAACGTCGTGACCAATGTCTGCGGACACAGCGATGACGACTATGCCGAAGTGGTCGCCAAACTGGCCTCGTCGCCGGCCGATATGCTGGAGATCAACGTCAGCTGCCCGAACGTGAGCCATGGCGGCATGAGCGTGGGGACCGATCCGCAGGCGCTGTATCGGCTTGTCTCCCGGCTGCGTTCACTGACCGACAAGCCGATGATCGTCAAGCTCACGCCCAACGTCACCGACATCACGGCTCCCGCCCAGGCGGCGGTGGAGGCCGGGGCCGACGCGCTCAGCCTGATCAACACGGTCGTCGGCATGCGCATCAACACGCGCACCGGCAAGCCGATCATCGATCATGTGACCGGCGGCGTCTCCGGTCCGGCCGTGTTGCCGATCGGCCTGGCCAAGGTATGGCAGGTCCGCACGGCGCTGCCGGATGTGCCGATCATCGGCATCGGCGGCATCGATTCGGGCGAAAAGGCGTTGGAATACCTGTATGCCGGCGCGAATGCGGTGGAAGTGGGCGCGGCCGCCCTGTTCGATCCGATCGCCCCGTTGCGCATCGCCCGCGAACTCGACGCGCTGCTTGACCAGCGGCCCGACCTGGCCGGCAAGCTGGCGGCGGGCCAATCATGGCGGTAACCGTGGCCTCGTCCCATGCATCCATTGGCAACGATCACCAACACAATCGAAGGAGCATTTCGTTATGAGCGGCAATCTGGACATTCGCTTCACCCAGTTCCTCTTGGAGTCCAAGGCGCTGAAATTCGGCGACTTCACCTTGAAATCCGGCCGCAGGTCGCCGTATTTCATCAACGCCGGCGCATTCGACGACGGCCGTAAGATCGCCACGCTCGGCGCGTTCTATGCCGAAAAAATCGCCGAGGAAATCGCCTCCGGCAATCTGCCCCACGACATCGACACGATTTTCGGACCCGCCTACAAGGGCATCCCGCTGGCCGTCTCCACGGCGATCGCGCTCACCGGCGCCCATGATCTCCAGGTCGGATACACCTTCGACCGCAAGGAGAGGAAGGACCATGGCGACGGCGGCGTGATGGTGGGCACCCAGTTGTCCGACGGCATGAAGGTGCTGTTGGTCGACGATGTGATGACCGCCGGCACCGCGGTGCGTGAGGTCATTCCCAAGTTGAAGGCCGAAGCCAACGTCGAGATCGTCGGCCTGGTGCTTTCGGTCGATCGCATGGAGAAGACCAGGGGTTCCGACGTGTCGGCGGTGAAGGCCGTCGAGGCCGAATTCGGATTCCCGGTGTTTGCGATCGCCAATGTGCGCGAGATCTTCGAGGCCGGCCGGCATATCGCCGCCGCCGACGGTATGCCGTATGTGACCGAGGCGATCAAGGCCGCAGCCGACGCCTACCTCGACCGATACGGCGCGTGAATCCCATGGCCCCTGCCCCCAATGGCGTGAGACGGTTGGCGGCGCATTGACGGCAGACAGTTGAGGCTCCCGCCCGCTGCGATAATACAGGGGCGGGAGCCTCAACTCGCAGGTGGTGCGAACGCCTGGCGTCGGTTGAATGAGCTAGTCGATCAGCGTGTATCCGTGCGCCGACACCACGGACTTGAGCCTGTCGAGATAGTTCTCCGCCGCGGATGAGAGTTTGGCGCGTTCGTTGGTGATCCACCCCACGAGCATGGTCTCATCGGATTCCAACGGCACGGTGACGATTTTCTCATTGTTGAGATCGCCGTTGTCGATGCCCGTGCACACCGTGTAGCCGTTGAGGCCGATGATGAAGTTGAGGATGGTGGCGCGGTCGGTGACGTTGATTTGCTTGGGGGAGTAGTCCGGCCAGACCGCCTCCTCGTAGAAGTAGAAGCTCCCCTCCTCGCCCTGCTCGTATTGGATGAAGGGGTACGGCTTGAGATCCTCCATGGTGAGCGACTTCTTGGACGCCAGCGGGTTGGTGCGCGCCAGGAAGACGTGCAGCGGCGCACGGAACAGCGGATGGAACTCGAGGTGCTTTTCGCGCAGCAGTTTGCCGATGACGTCCTTGTTGAAATCGGACAGGTAGATGATGCCCAGGTCGGACTGCATGTTGGCGGTTTGGTTGATGATGTCGCGGGTCCTGGTTTCGCGGATGGTGAATTCGTATTCGTCGGACTTGATGGAGTTGATCATTTCCACGAAGGCCTCGACGGCGAACATGTAGTGCTGCGTGGACACCGTGCACAGCTGCTTGCGCGGCTTGGCGTGCTTGTACCGTTCCTCGAGGAGGTCCGCCTGGTCGAGCACCTGGCGGGCATAGGTGAGGAATTCCGCCCCGTCCACCGTCAGTGCGATGCCCTGCGAGTGGCGGGTGAAGATCTCGATGCCCAGTTCGTTCTCCAGCTCCTTCACCGAGGAGCTCAACGCCGGCTGGGACACGTACAGCTCATGCGATGCCTCGTTCATCGACCCGCATTCGACGATCTTGACGATGTAGCGCAGTTGAAGAATAGTCATAGCTCGTAGTTATACCACCGCGTCGGTATTGGGCCGGGGCGCCTATCGAAGCAGCGCGACCGGGCTGAGCCTCTTGTTCAGCTCGATGTATTTGGTGATGGCTTCCGGAGTTTCCAGAAAGCCGCGGCGAATCCACAGCCAGATGATCGAGGTGACGGACGATACGACGATTTCGTAGCCGTAGGTGGCCGGAAGCCCTCCCAGCGTCGGTTTGACCCTCATTCTGGCCGCGTTGTCCTCCAGCATTTTCTTGAGGATGGTTTTCGTCTCGTCGTACATGCGCATGTCCTGGCCGGATTGCGAGATCGCATCGAAGAACGCCGCGTCGTTCTTGACGTATTGCAGCGCGCGCAGTATCGCCTGGGGGGCGATGACGTCCAACGTGCTCACATGCCTGTCGGGCTGCGTCGCGTGGGAGGCGATTGCGGGCGGGGTCAGAATGTCGCGCAGGTCCATCGTCGCATTGTCGATGAGCTGCTGCCTGAGGTCGAACTTGTCCATGTAGTGCATGTAGAAGGTGCCTCGGTTGATGCCCGCGGTGCGCGCGATGTCGCTGACTGTCATGGCGTCGAAGCCCTTTTCCCTCAGCAGGGCGGTGAACGCCTCTTTGATCTTCGCCTCGGTTCCGGTGTTGCGCTTGCGGGCCATATCGACTCCTTGAAAGTTGACTCGGGGGAACAGCCTACTAGGAGTTCTTTATTACGTCAACATGGTGTCTATTGTGTGGGTCGGGGCGGACGCCCGGACCGCCGGGAATCCTCCGGGCCGTTACGAGCCATTGCTAGGATGGCAACCATCGGCAGACAAGGAGGACCAACCAATGTTCGGCAAAAAGAGGGGCTTGTTCTCGGATTCACGCATGCCGCTCGGCGATTCCGACCCGCAATTCGTGGAATTGTTCTCGCGATTCGCCTACGACGAGGTGATTCGCGAGCCGAAGGCGAACCATCCCGATCTCACCGACCCGGTGCGGTCTATGGCGATTCTCGCCGCCCTGATGGGGGAGTCCGCCGTCGACGAATTCGAAGTCATGCTGCCCGTCGCCCTGGAAAGCGGCGTCACCCCGGTGCAGGTCAAGGAAATCGTCTACCAGGGCACGGCCTATCTTGGCATGGGGCGGGTGCTTCCATTCCTTCACACGGTCAACGACTATCTGCAGGACAAGGACGTGCCCATGCCGCTCGAGCCCCAAGGCACCGTGACCCCGGAAACGCGCCTCGAGGCGGGGGAGACCAAACAGGCGGAACTATTCGGAGAGAAGATGCGGAATCGTGCGCGGTCCGGTCCGGAGGACACGCGGCACATCGACCGCTGGCTGGCGGACAACTGCTTCGGCGACTACTACACGCGCAAGGGACTGGACGCACGGTGGCGTGAGATGATCACGTTCTGCTTCCTCGTCTCCCAGGGCGGATGCGACCCCCAGGCCACCGCCCATGCCGCGGCCAATATGCGCGTCGGCAACGAGAAGGGATTCCTCATCGCCGTGGTCTCGCAGATACTGCCGTACATCGGCTATCCGCGCTCGCTGAACGCCATCGCCTGTATCCGCGCCGCCTGCGAGGCATAGGGGCTACGCCGTGCACGTCCGCGAAAACCGCCCGTGTCGGTACTGGGCGCGCGGTACGGAAGTTCCATCTAAGTCTGCGTCATCTGTCACAATAATCGGCTGGCATAGTTTGCGACCACGTGGAAAGAGCGGATGACATATGGCTATTGAGGCGCAGGGATTGGAAATTCAGATCGGCGCTCGCACCCTCTTGCACGCCACGGATTTTCATGTGTCCAAAGGTGACAAAATCGGTCTGGTCGGACGCAACGGCGCCGGCAAGACCACGCTCACCCGCGTGATCACCGGGGACATGCTGCCCACGGCCGGCAAGGTGCGGGTTTCCGGCAAGCTCGGATACCTGCCTCAGGACACCCACGCCGCGGACCCGTCCCAAACCGCCCTCGACCGCATGATGAGCGCCCGCGACATCGCCACCATCATCGCGCGCCTGCGCAAAGCCGAAAAAGACATGACCGACCCGGATCCGGACGTCATGACCAAAGCCATGAACCGGTACGACAAGGCCATGCAGGACTTCGACAAGGCGGGCGGCTATGCTGCCCAGTCCGAGGCCATCGCCATGGCCAACTCGCTGGGGCTTCCGCAGGAAGTCATGCAGCAGCAGCTGGGCACCCTCTCCGGCGGTCAGCGCCGACGCATCGAACTCGCCCGCATCCTCTTCTCCGACGCCGACACCATGATCCTCGACGAGCCCACCAACCATTTGGACGCAGACTCCATCGAATGGCTGCGCGGCTACCTCAAACGCTTCGAAGGCGGTTTCCTCGTCATCTCGCACTCCACCGAGCTGCTCGACGAAGTCGTCAACAAGGTCTGGCATCTGGACGCCCAATTGGGCCGGATCGACATGTACTCCCTCGGCTGGAAGGCCTATCTGCATCAGCGTGCGGTTGACGAGGAACGCCGCCGCCGCGAGCGCGAAGTCGCCGAAAAGAAAGCCGAACGCCTCATGAAGCAGGGCATTCGCCTGCACGCCAAGGCCACCAAGGCCGTGGCGGCGCAGAACATGATGCGGCGCGCCGAAAAGCTCCTCGAAGGCACCTCCGAGGCCCAGAAAAAGGAGAAAGTGGCGGACATTCGCTTCCCGGAGCCGGCACCCTGCGGCAAAACGCCCATCATGGCCAAGGACATCTCCAAAGCCTACGGCTCGAACATCGTGTTCGCCGGCATCAACCTCGCCATCGACAAAGGCTCCCGCGTGGTCATCCTCGGGTACAACGGCGCGGGCAAAACCACCACGCTGCGCATTTTGGCCGGTGAGGAGCAGCCCGACACCGGCGAGGTCGTCTACGGCCACGGCGCAAAAATCGGCTACTTCGCCCAGGAGCACGACACCCTCGACATGGACGCCACGGTTCTCGAAAACCTCACCCATGTCGCCCCCGAGCTGGACGACACGCATGCCCGATCCATTCTGGGATCCTTCCTGTTTTCGGGAGACGACGCCATGAAGCCCACCCGCGTCCTCTCGGGCGGCGAAAAAACGCGTCTGGCCCTGGCGACGCTGGTGACCTCCCGCGCCAACGTCCTGCTGCTCGACGAGCCCACCAACAACCTCGACCCGGCCTCCCGCGACGAAATCCTCAAGGCCATCGCCAAATACGAGGGTGCCATCATCCTCGTCACCCATGATGAAGGCGCCGTCCAGGCCCTCAACCCCGAACGCGTCCTGCTCATGCCCGACGGCGACGAGGACCTGTGGAACGACGAATACCTCGACCTGGTTGCCGAGGAATAGGCGTCATCGCAGCCAGCGCCTGAAGTAGTCGCACATGGCGGCGTTGGTGCGTCTCGACTCCTCCCAATCGACCTCCATGATGTTGAACACATGGCCGAGCCGACGGTCCTTCGGCCATATCAACGGTTCGACGCGGGCCCGGCGGGATGCGAGGTAGCCAAGCAGATGCCGGGTCTGCGTGTAGAAGGGGTCGGAAAGCCCCGACACCACGAACATGGGTTTGAGCTCCACATCCTTCATGAAGACGGCGAAGCTGCGGTACGGACGCCACGGCGCTTCGGGGTCGCCCCCGCACATCGACTTGAGCAGCGCACGGTCGGCGACGTCCAGCAGCGGGCTGCCCGGACTGGTGCGGTATGTACCCTCCACAACGCCGTTGACAATGCCCACGGCGCGAATGGACAGTCCATGATCCGGCGCGACGCCGAAGATGCGCTGCTCGCGTCCGCTGGAGTCCACGCAGGATATCAGCGCCGCCAGATGTCCTCCTGCGGAATCGCCGGTGAGGAACACGTTGCCCGGATCGAAGCCGCATTCGTCGGCGTGGGCTCCCAGCCAATGCAATGCGGCGAACAGATCCTGCACCTGGTCGCGCAGATTCGCCCCGGGCTGCAGCCGGTATGCGACGTTCGCCACCATGAAGCCCAATTCGGCCAAGCGGCTGCAGTAGAGATGATTGATGCCCAGGTCGCCGTACACCCATCCGCCGCCGTGGATGTCGACGATCAAAGGAGGCCGGAAATGCCCGCCGGCGTTGGCCGGCCTGTAAACAGCCAACGCCTGATGGGGATCGTCGCCACAATAGCGTGTTTCGGGCCCGACGCTCACCCCGTCCGGGACGCGCAATCTGCCGGCGCGCTCGATCCTGCCGCGGTCCACCGCGGCGCGAAAGACCTCTACGGTCGCATCCCTCACCCAATCCGGTACGTCAAGCCCCAATGTCATGCAACGCCTCCTCTGGCCACCACTGTAGCCGTATCCGCCAGTGCCGGCGGCGCGTCGTTGTCGAACACATGTTCGATTATAGATATACGTCGAACGCACTATGGTTGCGAATGACGTCAGGGCACAGGCGAATCGGCATATACATGAACGGAGAAGATGTGGGCACTTCAGAGCAGCGCAGCGTCGCAGGGGAACGGATGACGGACGGCGACTCCTTCCTGGGTCGCGAGATCGGGAAGGCGCCGCTCAGGAAAACCCCGGACGGCGGACTTGTGGCCGACATATCGCATATTCCCAACGATCTGAAAATCACCATCCAGGGCGCTCGCGAGCATAACCTCAAAAACGTCGATCTGGCGATCCCGCGCAACCGCATGGTCGTGTTCACCGGTCTGTCCGGCTCGGGCAAGTCGTCGTTGGCGTTCGACACCCTGTTCGCCGAGGGACAGCGTCGCTACGTCGAATCGCTGTCCGCATACGCACGCCAGTTCCTGGGTCAGATGGACAAGCCGGATGTCGACTTCATCGAAGGCCTGTCGCCGGCCGTCTCCATCGACCAGAAGACCACCAACCGCAATCCGCGTTCGACGGTCGGCACCATTACGGAAATCTACGATTATCTGCGACTGCTGTTCGCCCGCACCGGCATTCCGCACTGCCCGGAATGCGGCGAGCCCGTTGCCTCGCAAACTCCCCAGCAGATTGTCGACACCCTGATGGCGTACCCGGAGCGCACCCGATTCCAGGTCCTCGCACCGGTGGCGAAGGGACGCAAGGGCGAATTCGTCGAGCTGCTTGACCTGCTGCGTTCCGACGGATATTCCAGGGCGCTGATCGACGGCGAGATGCGACAGCTGTCCGAGGAGATCAAGCTTGCCAAGCAAAAGAAACACACCATCGAAGTGGTGGTGGACCGCCTCGTGGTCAAGGACGGCATTCGGCAGCGTCTGACGGATTCCGTCGAAACGGCGTTGCAGCTCGCCAACGGCACGGTGATCGCGGATTTCGTGGACGAACCCGCCGACTCGGCCCGCCGCCGTCAGCCCTTTTCCGAACATCGCAGCTGCCCGAACGGCCATGTGCTCGAATTGGATGAGATCGAGCCCCGCACGTTTTCGTTTAACGCGCCTTATGGCGCATGCCCCGTGTGCACCGGTCTGGGGTTCAAACTCGAGATCGATCCGGAACTGGTGATATCGGATCCGGGCAAATCCCTCGCCGAAGGCGTGATCGAGCCGTGGTCCAGTACAAAAACCGTCTCGCAGTACTACGGCCATGTGCTCGAGGGGCTGGCGGACGAGATGGGGTTCTCCATGACCACCCCGTGGAGGGATCTGCCCGAGGAGGCCAGGCAGGCCATCATGTACGGCCGCGATTTCAAGGTGAAGGTCTCCTATCGCAATCGGTGGGGCCGCTTGCGCGAATACTCCACCGGCTTCGAGGGGGTGGTGCGCACGCTGATGCGCCGTCACGACGAAACCGATTCGCAGAGCATGAAGGAATACTACGAATCGTATATGCGTGAGGTTCCCTGCCAGGAATGCCGGGGCCGGAGGCTCAAGCCCGAGGTGCTGGCGGTGACCGTGGACGGCAAGTCCATCGCCGATGTGTGCGATATGTCGGTGTCGAATGCCCTCGCCTGGGTGAACGGGCTCAAGTTGGAGGGGGCCGCCGCCACAATCGCCGGGGAGGTGCTCAAGGAGATCAGGGCCCGGCTGGGGTTCCTCAATGACGTGGGACTTGACTACCTCACGTTGTCCCGTGCGGCCGCCACGTTGTCGGGCGGCGAGGCGCAGCGCATTCGCCTCGCCACGCAGATAGGGTCCGGGCTCGTCGGCGTGATGTATGTGCTGGATGAGCCCTCCATCGGCTTGCACCAGCGCGACAACGAGCGTCTGATCGGGACCCTGCACCATCTGCGCGACCTGGGCAACACCCTGATTGTGGTCGAGCACGACGAGGAGACCATCAAAGAGGCCGACTGGCTGGTCGACATCGGACCGGGTGCGGGCGAACATGGCGGCGAGGTCATATATTCCGGCCCTGCGGCGCATCTTGTCGACGCGCCCCGATCCATCACCGGCGATTACATTGCCGGGCGCCGTTCCATCAAGGTGCCCAAATCGCGTCGCAAGGTACACGCCACCCGTCAGCTCAGAGTGGTGGGCGCCAGGGAGAACAACCTCAAGAACATCAACGTGAACTTCCCCCTCGGCGTGATGACCGTGGTCACCGGCGTATCGGGATCCGGCAAGTCCACACTGGTCAATTCCATCCTGTATCCGGTGCTTGCCGATAAATTGAACGGCGCGCGGATCGTGCCGGGCAAGCACACCCGCGTGGAAGGCGTTGACCAGTTGCGCAAGGTCATCCATGTCGATCAGAACCCGATAGGGCGTACCCCAAGGTCGAACCCGGCCACCTATACGGGAGTGTGGGACAAGATCCGCGCCCTGTTCGCCAAAACACCTGAGTCCCAGGTGCGTGGATACGGTCCCGGGCGATTCTCGTTCAACGTAAAAGGCGGGCGTTGCGAAGCCTGCCATGGTGACGGCACCATCAAAATCGAAATGAACTTCCTGCCGGATGTGTATGTGGATTGCGAGGTGTGCCACGGCAAACGGTATAACCGGGAAACGCTTGAAGTGACCTACAACGGGAAAACCGTGTCCGACATCCTCGACATGCCGATTGAACAGGCCGCTGACTTCTTCAAGGCGTATCCGTCCATATCCCGATATCTGAAGACGTTGGTGGATGTAGGGCTGGGATACATTCGGCTCGGTCAGCCCGCGCCGACGCTGTCGGGCGGCGAATCCCAGCGGGTCAAGCTCGCCACCGAATTGCAGCGCCGCTCCGACGGGAAAACCGTCTATATTCTTGACGAACCGACCACCGGCCTGCATTTCGAAGATGTCAGCAAGCTGCTCGCAGTGCTTCAGGGCCTGGTCGACAAGGGCAACACCGTCATCGTCATCGAGCACAACCTCGATGTGATCAAAGCCGCCGACTGGATCATCGATCTCGGACCGGAGGGCGGTGACGGCGGCGGCACCGTCGTCGTCCAGGGCACGCCGGAACAGGTCGCGAAGTGTCCGGAAAGCTGGACCGGCAAGTTCCTCAAGGACATGCTCAAACCGACCGGCGGGAAACAGCGGTGATGGGCGCAGGCATGCTTGAACGCCACAGTCCGGATGAATGGCGCAAAACCGCGTCGGCGCTCCTGTCGTCCGCCGCGGACGCCGCGGGGGACGCGGACGCCGACGGGACCTCGGCGGGACTCAACCACAACGGTGCCCCGCTGCTCGGCGATTCAAGGGATGCGTTCCGTCCGAAGGCCTCCGACATCCCGGCCAAGCCCGGCGTCTACAAGTGGCGTGACGGGGAGGGACGCGTCATCTACGTGGGCAAGGCGAAGAACCTGCGCAACCGACTGTCCAACTACTTCCAGCCGCTGCAGCTGCTGCATCCGCGCACCCAAACCATGGTGCTGACCGCCCGGAGCCTCGAGTGGACGGTGGTCGGCACCGAATTGGAATCGCTGACGCTGGAATATACCTGGATCAAGGAATTCGACCCACGGTTCAATGTGCAGTTCAGGGATGACAAAACCTATCCGTATCTGGCGATCAGCGCGGGAGAGCGATTCCCCCGCATTTGGGTGACCCGCAGCCGCAAGCATCGGGACGCGCGGTACTTCGGTCCCTACGCCAAGGTCTGGCAGCTTCGGCAATCATTGGACAAACTGCTGACCAGCTTTCCCGTGCGCACATGTTCCGACAGCGCGTTCCGCAAGGCAGAGCTGACTCACCGGCCGTGTCTGCTGGCGTCGATCGGCAAATGCTCGGCACCTTGCATCGGGAACGTCAGCGCCGCCGACCATCGCCGCATGGCCGAACGCCTTATCGGCGTCATAACCGGCACGCTGGGGTCGTCGTATGTCGCCCAGCTCACGCGCGACATGAAAGAGGCCAGCGCGCAACTCGAGTTCGAGAAGGCCGCCAGACTCCGGGACGAGATCCAGATGCTGCAAACCGTGATGGAGCAAAACGCGGTGGTGTTCGACAGCCAGGTCGACGCCGATGTCTTCGGCTTCGCTTCCGATGAGCTGGAGGCTTCCATCCATGCGTTCTATGTGCGTGCCGGAGCCATCCGCGGGGAGCGCAATTGGGGCGTGGAGCGCGTGGATGATGCGAGTGAGGCGGACCTGATCGCGGATCTCATGGTGCAGGTGTACTCGGATGCCGCACAGGAGCCGCAAGGCCTGCGCAAGACGGATCGCAATGCGGAAACGGTCCGGTTCCAGACCAATCGCGATGCGCTGGGATCGACGCAAACCGTTACCGCGACGGATGCCGCATCCCGCGCGCGGGCCACCAGGGAGCGCAATCTGCATCAGCAACAGACCGGCCGCGCGGACCTGCTGGCGCCGATCGCGCCCATTCCCAGGGAAGTCATCGTACCGGTGGAGCCCAGTCGGCGCGAGGAGCTCGAAACGTGGCTTTCCGACATGCGGGGAGGGACCGTCACCATACGTGTGGCCGAGCGCGGCAGCAAGAAGTCGCTGATGGATCGCGCCACCGACAACGCCAGCCAGGCGTTGCAGCGCAGCAAAATGAGCCGCATCAGCGATATGGGCGCCCGCACCGCCGCGATGAACGACGTGGCCAAGGCCCTGGGGCTCGACCAGGCGCCGTTGCGCATCGAATGCTACGACATTTCCAACACCGTCGGGGGCGCCTATCAGGTGGCGTCCATGGTGGTGTTTGAGGACGCCGTTGCCAAAAAGTCGGAATACCGGCGCTTCGCCATCCGCGGCGTCGATGGCCGGGGCGCAGTTGACGATCTCAGCGCCCTCTACGAAACCCTGACCCGACGGTTCCGGCATGGCAATATCGCCGGCGACTCCGGCGAGAGCATGGAGACGGAGCGGCGTCTCGTCGGCGGCAAGAGCGGGCGGAACACCGAGAAGACATCCGACGGCGCTCAGATCGTCCAGCAGAACGCCGAACGCCACCGGTTCGCGTACAAGCCCAATCTCGTCGTCGTCGACGGGGGCAGGCCGCAGGTCATGGCGGCAGCCAAGGCGCTGGAGGACTGCGGCGTGGACGACGTCGCCCTCTGCGGTCTGGCCAAACGGCTTGAAGAGGTGTGGGTGCCGGACGACGAGTATCCGATCATTCTCAAACGGCAGTCGGAAGGCATGTATCTGCTGCAGCGCGTGCGAGACGAATCGCATCGGTTCGCCATCACATTCCACCGTCAGACAAGGCGCAAGGGGGCTTTGCGCAGCGCGCTTGACGACATTCCCGGTATCGGGGAGGCCTACCAGAAGAAATTGCTGCGACATTTCGGCTCCGTCAGGGCGATGCGTGAGGCCGGCGAGGAGGATTTCACCAAGGTGCCGGGCATCGGCAAGGCAAAGGCCAAGTCCATATTCGAGGCGTTGCATCAGCGCGCCTCGTGATGATTGCGCCGGCGACTCGACTAGCATGGGGGATGTGACCACGATAAACCACCGCTGTGCCGTACTCGGCAAGCCCATAGCCCACTCATTGTCGCCGGTGCTTCACAATGCCGCATATTGCGCATTGGGCCTTGATGACTGGCGTTATGACAAATACGAAGTGGGCCAGGACGATTTGGCCGCGTTTCTCGACGGTCTCGATCCCTCCTGGGCCGGCCTGAGCCTGACCATGCCCCTGAAAAAAACCATCCAACCATACGGCCGGCCCTGCAATCTGTGGGCGCGGGTGCTTGGGGTCGCCAATACGGCGGTATTCGACTGGTCGCAGTCGGAGGGGGGCGGCGTCCCCCGGATCAGTCTGTTCAACACCGACGTGATCGGCATCCAACTGGCGTTCGAGCATGCGTTGCGTCAGGCGGGCATCGTCACCTCCGACCATCGCAGTCAGCGCGCGGTGATTATCGGCAATGGCAATACCGCGGCCTCCGCGGTGGCCGCCTGCACGATGATGCCGCAAATCGGCCATGTGACGGTCGTCGCCCGCCACCCGCAGCGCAATCCAAGTCTGCAGCCGCTGGCGGAGCGTTTCATTCCCGGTGTCCAGGTATGTGACGTCATCGCGATGGACGACGAGGCCGCGGTTGTCGGCGAGCTTTCCCGGGCGGACAGGGTTGTCAGCACGATCCCCGGGCTCGCCGGAGACGGTGTCGCCGCGATGCTCGGCGACGTCCCGTCGCTGAAGGCCGGCGCCAGTCTGCTGGACGTCGTCTACGATCCTCGTCCCACCAAGTTGATGTCCGCATGGCGGGCGCATGGTGGACTCGCCATCGGCGGCGAGGAGATGCTGCTGTATCAGGCATTGGTCCAAGTGCTGTTGATGACCGGCGAGTGGGATGGCGATCCGCCATCCGACTGGCAGGCCCGTCTTGGGGATGCCGCCACGGATGACGATGCTCTGGAAATCGCCATGCGCAAGGCTTTGGAGGAGGCTCTGTGATGACTGGATCCGCAATGGACGAGACGCCGATCTCGGCGAATGGGGATGCCGGCGCCCCCGCCGTCCCCGATTCCGAACCAAAACCGGCGCAAGACGTCGAGGTTCTGCTGATTACGGGCATGTCCGGGGCCGGACGGTCCCATGCGGCCGACAGCGTGGAGGACATGGGCTGGTATGTGGTTGACAACCTGCCTCCCAAGCTGCTGATTCCGCTGGTTGACATGATGACGACCTCATCGTCCAAGATCCACAAGCTCGCCGCCGTCATCGACGTGCGCTCCCGTGCGTATTTCGACGATCTGTCGCAGGTTCTGGGCCATTTGGACGATCTCGGGGTGAAAACCCGCGTGCTGTTCCTCGACGCCAGTGACGAGGTGCTGATCAAACGCTATGAGTCGGTCCGTCGTCCGCATCCGCTGCAGCGGGGCGGTCGTCTGATAGACGGCATCGGCAAGGAGCGCGCGTTGCTCGCGCATCTCAAGGAAACCGCCGACATCGTCATCGACACTTCGAATCTGTCGATTCACCAACTGTCCACCAAGCTGTACGAGGGGCTGCTGGGCACCGGTCCCACCACCGTGGCCGTGCATATCTTCAGCTTTGGCTTTAAGTACGGCATCCCGCTGGATGCCGATTTCGTCGCCGATGTGCGGTTCCTGCCCAACCCGTTTTGGGTGCCGCAGCTGCGGGCTCTGACGGGCCTGGACAAGCCGGTGAGCGACTACGTGCTCTCCAGCGCCGGGGCTGGCGAGTTTCTCGACGCCTATGAGAGGGCGATTCTCACCGCGATTCAGGGATACGCCCGCGAGGACAAGCATTTCGTCACCATCGCCATCGGCTGCACCGGGGGGCAGCATCGTTCCGTCGCGATGAGCGCGGAACTGGCGCGACGGCTGCGTGTCCACGGATTGAACGTCACCGTTTCGGCTCGTGAGCTTCACCGTCATCGGTCCATGATCTGAAAGTCGGCCGGCGCGTTTGTCCAACCGATTCGATATCACAGTAAGCCGGTGGTTTTGCGAGAGAGTTTCGCGAAACGCCCCGGTATGAGAGAGAACTCATTAAGTTGTAGGAGGTTGGCTCTTGGCACTGCTCGATGACGTCAAAAGCGAACTTGCCGCGATCGACAGCGAATTGCCTGCAGCGAAGAAGGCGCAGGCCGCCGCGATGATCCGTTTCGGCGGCGGACTTCACCTGATTCAGAAGCACATTGTTGTTGAGGCGCAGTTTGATTCACTTGATGCAGCGAAGTGGTTACAGGACACGATCAAGGACGTGTTTGGGCACGAGTCCGACCTGATCCAGGTTTCCCGCCAGACCCCCGGAGGTGCCGTGCAGCGCTATTCGGTGCGTGTACTGCGCGCGGGCGGCGCATTGGCCCTGCAGACGGGTCTGCTTGATCGTCGCAAGCGTCCGGTGCGTGGCCTGCCGGCCGACATCGTGTCCGGCAACATCGCCCAGATCAAGGCTGCGTGGCGCGGCGCGTTCCTGGCCCATGGCGAATTGTCCGATCCGGGCAAGGCGAGCTATCTGGAGATCATTTGCCCCGGGTCCGAGGCGGCGTTGGCGCTGGTGGGCACGGCGCGACGCCTCGGCATCAACGCCAAGGCCCGTCAGGTTCGTTCCTCCGAACGTGTGACCCTGCGTGATCCCGATGCGATCGAGCGCATGCTCATCCTGCTGGGGGCTCCTCGCGCCGCCCGCGAATGGACCGGCAAGCGTTCCGACGGTGAATCTCGCGGCAAGGCGAACCGACTGGCCAATTTCGACGACGCCAATATGCGGCGCAGCGCCAAGGCGGCCATCGAGGCGAGCGAGAAAGTCACCAAGGCGTTCGAGATTCTTGGCGATGACATCCCCGACAATCTTCGCGCCGCCGGTCAGTTGCGACTCGATCATCGTGACGCCAGTCTTGAGGAACTCGGCCGTCTCGCCGACCCGCCGGTCACCAAGGACGCCATTGCCGGCCGCATTCGCCGGCTGCTGCAACTGGCCGTCAAAGTCGAAAAGCAGCGCGGACAGAACGCCTAGCGCATCAGCCGTTATTTCGAAAAGCCCCGCCCGTGTCGGCGGGGTTTGTTCGTGTTGGCTTGTAATATTTCAAATGGCATAACAAGCCATTCCCTGCATTGTGCAGTACGGAAAGGATATTCATGAAGACACTCAAGGATCTCGGAGATCTTAAGGGCAAGCGCGTTCTGGTCCGCGCCGATTTCAATGTTCCGCTGGACGGCACCACCATTACCGACGACGGCCGCATCAAGGCCGCCCTGCCGACCATCAAGGCGCTGAAGGACGAGGGTGCCAAGGTCATTCTCATGGCCCACCTCGGCCGCCCGAAGGGCAAGGTCGTTCCCGAGCTCTCCCTGGCCCCGGTCGCCGCTCGCCTTGGCGAACTGCTTGGCGTGAACGTGCCGCTGGCCAAGGACACGTATGGCGAGGACGCCCAGGCCAAGGTCGCCGCGATGAATGACGGCGATGTCGTGCTTCTTGAGAACGTGCGTTTCAACCCGGAGGAAACCTCCAAGGACGCCACTGAGCGTTCCGCCTACGCCAAGAAGATCGCCGCCCTCGGCGATGTCTTCGTCTCCGACGGCTTCGGCGTGGTTCACCGCGCTCAGGGCTCCAACTACGACGTTGCCGCCGATCTGCCGGCCGCCGCGGGTCTGCTCGTCGAGAAGGAAGTCAAGGCCCTGTCCAGGGCCACGGTCAACCCGGAGCGTCCGCTGACCGTTGTGCTCGGCGGCTCCAAGGTCTCCGACAAGCTTGGCGTCATCGAGAACCTGCTTGACAAGGCCAACCGTCTGGTCATCGGCGGCGGCATGGTGTTCACCTTCCTCAAGGCCAAGGGCTATGAGGTCGGCACCTCCCTGCTCGAGGAGGATCAGCTCGATACCGTCAAGGGCTACATCGCCACCGCCGAGAAGAACGGCGTTGAGCTGGTGCTGCCCACCGACATCGTGGTGAACCCGACCTTCCCGAAGTCCGATGCCGACGTGAACGCCGAGGTGGTTCCCGCCGACGCCATTCCCGCCGACAAGATGGGTCTTGACATCGGTCCCGATTCCCAGAAGCTGTTCCACGACAAGATCGTCGATTCCAAGACCGTGGTGTGGAACGGCCCGATGGGCGTGTTCGAGGTTTCCGCCTTCGCCGACGGCACCAAGGCCGTGGCCCAGGGTCTGGTGGATGCCACCAAGGGCGGCGCCTTCACCATCGTCGGCGGCGGCGACTCCGCTTCCGCCGTGCGTAACCTCGGCTTCCCCGAGGATGGCTTCTCCCATATCTCCACCGGCGGCGGCGCCTCCCTCGAGTTCCTTGAGGGCAAGGAACTGCCCGGGCTGAAGGTGCTTGACTGATAGTCACGTCATCAATCATCCTGGGCATGGCTTTCGATCTTCAATGATCGACAGTCCGTGCCCAGGATGATTGTTTATGGGCGTTGGACGCATACAGATAGCATACGGTTCGTCATAGCGAGGAGGATCCATGGCGCGTACTCCGTTGGTCGCCGGCAACTGGAAGATGAATTTCGATCATCTCGAAGCCACGTATTTCGTGCAGAAACTTGCATGGATCCTTCGTGATGCGCATTTCGACTTCAGGCGCTGCGAAGTGGCTCTGATGCCGGCGTTCACCGCCCTGCGCAGCGTGCAGGTGCTGGTGGAGGCCGATGATTTGAGGATCCGATACGGCGCCCAGGCGGTGTCCGTGACCTCGCAGGGCGCGTTCACAGGTGATGTCTCCGCCGATATGCTGGCGCAACTTGGGTGCCGGTATGTGATCGTCGGTCATTCCGAGCGCCGCAAGTACCATCCTGAGGATGATGCGAATATCGTCGATCAGGTTCGCGCCGTCCTTGCCGCCGGCATGCAGCCGATTCTTTGCGTGGGGGAGAGCTTCGAAGAACGCAGGCAGGGCATCGAACTGGAGTTCGCCGTTGGCCAGGTTCGCGATGTGACCCGCGACCTATCCGATGAGGACGCCGCCAAGCTCATTGTCGCCTATGAACCGGTATGGGCCATCGGCACCGGCATGGTTGCCACTCCCGATTCCGCGCAGCAGGCGGCTCAGGCCATTCGGCGGGATATTCAGCAGCAGTTTGGCGGCAAGGTCGCCAAAACCATGCGCATTCTGTATGGGGGATCGGTGAATTCCAGCAATGCCCGGCAATTGCTGCAGAGGCCGGATGTGGATGGCTTCCTCGTCGGCGGGGCCTCCCTGGACGTCGAGGAATTCGCCAGGATCTGCCGTCTGACTGAGAAATCGGTGAAGCGCTTCTGAAAACATTCCGTGGCATGCGGAATAATTCGGCATTCTTTCCTTGGCTTGGGGTAGAATGCCAGACAGTATTGAATCGTGGAGGTTATCGTGCTCGCTTTGAAGATCGCGCTTGAGGTCATCGTCGTTATCGCGTCCATTCTGCTTACCCTGCTGATCCTGATGCACAAGGGCAAGGGAGGCGGTCTGTCCGATATGTTCGGCGGCGGCCTGACCCAGAATGCCGGCACCTCCGGTGTGGCCGAGAAGAACCTGAACCGTCTTACCGTGATCGTCGCGCTGATCTGGGTGGCGGTTATCATCGCTCTGGGGCTGCTGGCCAAGTACAATCTCATCTGACTGCAACGTTGTCGCTCAGGCTCATGGCCCACGGCCATGGGCCTTTTCCTATTGGCCATGCACATCGAGCGCCAATGATCATTTCGAACATTTTGAACGCAAAGGACCCAATATGACCGAATCGCAGCCATATCGACTCCTGGTGGCCGATCTTGACGGCACGTTGCTGCATGATGGGGCGACTTTCGAGGAACGTTTTCTCAGCCAGCGTGCCATCGACGTTATGATCAGGGCGCATGATGCCGGCGTGCGGTTCGCGGTCTCCACCGCACGTCCCGTGAGCACCGGCCTGCCCATAGTCGGGAAACTTCCCGTTGACGCCTGCGTGTATCTCAATGGGGCGTTGATCGATTTTGATCCGGCGACCTCCACATATGAGACGCTGACCGCTCCGGGCGCGTTGGATGACGGCAAGACGATCCGCATGGGATTTTCCTCCCGGCGGGCCTGCCAAGTGTGCCGCATGCTGCTTGACCATCTGCCCGCGCTGAAATGCGGCGTCGTCATGGATGACGTGCGCTATACGAATTTCGATGTCGGCGTGTATTGGAAAACCCAGACGTGGCGATACTCGGATTTCACCGACGTGCCCGACGGAACCGCCGACAAGATCATCGTCTTTCCCGATGCCGATCAGTGGGATGCGCTCGGGGCGCTGATTCCCGACGACTTGAGTGTCAGCGTCTCCGAGGGCGTGATGTGGATGCTGATGAATCCGCTGGCCAATAAGGAGCATGCGTTGAGCCTGCTGTGCGAACATCTGCGTATTCCGCTGGCCAATACCGTGGCCTTCGGTGACGATCTCATCGACATCGCCATGCTGCGCCGGGCCGGCAGAGGCGTCGCGGTGGCCAACGCCAATCCGAAGGTATTGAACATCGCCGACGAGATTTGCCCGTCCAACAACGAGGACGGCGTCGCCGAATGGATCGTTTCGCATATACCCGACATGGTTCGCAGTAGTTCAAATTAATATATTGAACTTTGTCCCGCCGTGCTCCTATGCTTTGAACCAGTGGTTGCAAAGAAATTGAACTGGAGATGGTCGGATGGCGAACGAACGGTTTTCACAACGTCTCAGGCAGATCATGGCCGAAAGGGATCTCAAACAGATTGATCTGGTCCATGCGGCAAGCGCCTGGGGTGTTCACGTGGGGAGGTCACATATCAGCCAATATGTCAGCGGCAAAACGGTTCCGCGGCACGAAATAGCGGCTTTTCTCGCCAACTATCTGAATGTCGACGAGCACTGGCTTCTCGATGACGATCCGTCGGACGTCGGGAACGTCGACACTGACCAAGCATCAAACCAACAGTTCAATTCAACACAGGAGCAGAGCGTGGTACGCACATTCGGCAAATCACATAAACTCGACAATGTCCTCTATGACGTTCGTGGACCGGTGGCCGAGGAGGCCGCCCGCATGGAGGCGGCGGGCACGCACATCCTGAAATTGAACATCGGCAACCCGGCTCCCTTTGGCTTCCGCACGCCTGATGAGGTTGTGTATGATATGGCCCAGCAGCTCACCGAGACGGAGGGATACTCGCCGTCCAAAGGGTTGTTCTCGGCCCGCAAGGCGATTATGCAGTATGCGCAGATCAAGAACATTCCCAATGTCAGCATTGACGATATCTACACCGGCAATGGTGTCTCCGAACTGATCAATCTGTCGATGTCCGCGTTGCTGGACAACGGCGACGAGGTGCTGATTCCCTCTCCCGACTATCCGCTGTGGACCGCCTGCGTGAATCTCGCCGGCGGCACCGCCGTGCATTACCTCTGCGATGAGCAGGCCGAATGGTATCCGGATTTGGATGACATGCGCTCGAAAATCACCGATCGCACCAAGGCCATTGTGATCATCAATCCGAACAATCCCACGGGTGCGCTGTATCCCAAGGAACTGCTTGAGCAAATCGTCGAGATAGCTCGCGAGCACCAACTCATCATCTTCTCCGACGAGATCTATGATCGCCTGGTGATGGATGGCTTGGAGCATGTCTCCATCGCGTCGCTGGCCCCCGACCTGTTCTGCGTGACGTTCT
>ERZ808240.1397-NODE-1397-length-30241-cov-3.932386_pt1 | contig 30241 bp, 24 predicted proteins | sample MGYA00521084_ERZ808240 | MGnify/ENA primary metagenome ERZ808240 (study PRJEB31516, sample SAMN03275571) | gut metagenome | biome: mammalia-associated habitat; material: feces | host: Papio cynocephalus | place: Kenya | collected 2012-08-06 ... | reverse complement strand
GGAAAAGCGAGAAATAATCGGATTTATTCATCCCTCGTTTGCAAATGAGGTTTTTAAAGAAAGCAGTTTCTATAAAAATTAGCACCTTGGCAATTTTAAAAATCGTGCGAATTTAATATCTTTATGAAAAAAGGAGTCCTTTATGGAAAGCGAATTCAATAATCAGGTGGTCATCATAACTGGAGGCGCTGGCGGCATCGGTTCCGATTGTGCTAAGGAATTCGCAAAGTGCGGGGCGAAAGTGGCCGTTGTTGATTGCAATAAGGAATTAGGGAATCAAGTTGTCAATGAGATCAAGGAATCCGGCGGCGAAGCAAAATTGTATTTGGCGAATATCCTTCTTTCCAGAGAAGTCGATGACGTGGTAGAAGAAATCGTCAAAGACTTTGGCAAAGTTGACATTTTGGTGAATCTTGCAGGCGGTTCGGCACGAAAAAACCGCCATTACTTCTATGAGCAAAGCGATGAAGTATTCCAAAACATCATTGCCGTCAACTTATTCGGAACGTTCTATTTTTGCCGTAAATGCGCCCAATACATGATTGAGGCCAAATACGGCAAAATAATAAACACTTCCTCGGTTGTGGGGTTAGAAGGCCACATTATGCATAGCGAATATGCCGCTGCGAAGGGCGGCGTTGTTTCGATGAGCAAATCGATGGCCAAGGAACTAGGAAAATTCGGCATCAACGTCAACTGCGTTTGCCCAGGCATGATTCCAACGAAAAACGCGACAAATGGCGATTTGGACTACACTAATTATTTACACATGACGCCCTCACCCAGGGATATTACAAACGCGATTATGTTCTTGGCCTCTTCCAAAGCCCGTTTCATCACAGGACACGATCTGATTGTTGATGGAGGGCGAAATCTCGCAACCAGAGGAACCGAAAGCGATTGATCGTTCCGTTTCCTTAAAAGCGCGCATATCTTTTTTCTCAATCTCCTAAGCGCGCCAAGGTTCTTAGATTAGATACCAAACGAGTCATTTTTCCGTTGAGGGGAAAGGCTCTTTGGACCTAGGCGAATCGACGGACGAAAGCCCATCACTTTAGCTTATAGGGCAAAAAGACTTTCTGACTCATAATGCATTCCAAAAAGGGAATTCTCTTCTTTTGACTTTTTGACTAAAGCGGCAATTCTATCGTTTTCTGTTCCCTCTGGCTTTTTTGGCTTTTTCCTTAGTTAGGATCAAGGTCTTTGCAATGAGCTTGCCCCCCGCGCTCGTAAAAGAGGGATCTTGGATTTTCTCACAATCCCCTCACCAGAAAACAACGCGTCTTATTCTTCCGGGCTAAAAGATTGTAGAAATCCACCGCGTATCCCAGATATTTCGCCTTGAAGAAGATATAGCCAGTTTCCTCGAGAAATTCTTTTTAGAGCCATCAAATACGGCTCTCCCCCCTTACTACCCGGAAGCTCAAAATAGTCATGGTTTCCTAAAGAATCATTCCGCCTAATCTCGTGAGCAGATATCTCTCTGGTTTCACCTTCCCAAAAGCACGTACCGCGATTCCGGTTTTCACTTTTTTACGGGGATATTTATCGCCAACAAGATGGTATCTGTTGCGGTAGTCAACGTTTTGCAGACGCTTTTATCCTAGATCGCGAATTCTTGAAGCAAAGTCAGCTGCTTGAAAAAGGCGCTTTTCTAGGGGGTTATTTCGTTTTGCGGTTAGGCGAAGTCGACTTAACCTTCGGAAGAAGCTGGCTCATCCGCATTTCTGCGCAAGCCAAAAACAGGAGCCAAAGTCCGTTTCCGAAGGTTAAGTTCGTTTCACAGCCGGTGCGAGAGGTTTTGCCTCGAGCACGGGATAGCCTCACAAGTTCATTCGCCCTATGGCGTCCGAGCGCCACGGCAAAGCCAAGAGACGCGCAGGATCGAGCACGAATGATTCTGCGGCTTCCTAAGGGTCTAGGGATTCGCCGACCTCGCCGCCCAAGGGGCGAGGCGGGATGGAAGAAGCAACGAAACGACGAGTGTGGCGGTGAAGTTGACCCCCCGAACTAAGTGGAACTTGAACAATTGAGGCAGCTAAGGTTGGTTGCCGATGGGGCCAAGCGTCCCGAAGTTCCTCAAGTGTTCCGCATCATTTAAACTTAAGCATCTAATAAAAGGGCCGCTAGTGAGGTAGCAGCCCTTTTAGAGTCGAATCGAATTTGGATTGCAAAAGTCGGATTCTTTGATTTACTCATCCAATCCAAAGTATATGGAATCGGAGTAATCGGCCGTTTCGCTCTCCGCGACGCCGAAGCGAATCCTGATGCCGTCTTTGACTAGATACTTGTGACTGCCGACCGTCTTTTCAGTGAATCCTTTCTCCTTGAGGAGAGTCTCGTACCGGGCAAAGTAGTCCGATCCTTTAACCGCGGAGTTGTAGATCATGAAATCGCCTGTGTCGTCGTAGTTGGTGCCCAAAGACCAGTTCCCGGAGACCTTGGCATCGTAGAGATACGGAATCTCGGAGGCCTTGTCTCCGAAAGTCTTAGTGAACATCTTTTTGACGAGGCTATTCTTCTCCTCGAGCCAGCTGCTGATGGTGCCCTCCGTCGCGGTCAGGGCGTCGTAGCTGTCCTTATTCACGATATCGGGGAAGGCGAGATCCTCGCCATACTTGAACGAGAGTTCCTCATTGCCGAAGAGCAGTCCGTTCGCGACATAGGAGTAGGTGGTGTTATCGATTTTGCCATCATCGGTCAGATTGATCTTGAAGGTCGTTTCTATCATTCCGCTGATCGCGCTCCCCCCGATCATGTTTTGGTAGGCCTTCTTGACGTTATCCTTTAGCCCGTAGGTATTGGCGTCGAGCTTCTTAAATACTTCGGGGCTCACGGTCCAACCGATCATGTCGGCTAGGCTCTTCCCCTTGATGAGAGCGCCGGAAGAAGTCGCGTTTCCCTGCTTATCAACCGTGAAGGGGATGAGGCCATCCGCGGTTTGCTTGTATCCGGAGATCGTTTGCACATAGGTTCCTCTATCCTTGATTCTCTCAATCAGGTATTCCCCTTTCTTCAGGTAGTAGTCGTTGCTGGGTAGCGTTTGCGAGGGGCTGCCGGTGGAGAGGACTCCGTGCCCCGAAGCGTGGAACGAGGAACTGAAGGTGTCGTCGAAGCTTTTCTGCAGCGCTTGGCTATCCGCGTCCGCGCTGTACCCGGTGGTCGGAATATTGATCTGAGGATCCTTGATCAAGTTCGAAGTGGCGCGCACCGAGATATCGATCGCGTTGCCTTCCGTGTCGTAATAGTAAGCGTCGAGGTCGGCGATGATGGACAGGCTGCCATCGTCGCTGTGGATGGTGAAGGAAATGATGTCCTTGATATTCAGATCGGTGAGCACGTTGAGGGCGGCGATGGACTCGTAGAGCCGATCGTAATTGATGCCGTAGTAGAAGAAGTCGTTCGTTGTGGTCGAGGCGAAGCCACTGATATCCAGCTCATCCTGAATGAAGAAGAGCCCGTTGCCGAAGTAGTAATCAGATTTGTCAAAGGGGACGGTTTGGACGGTATTGCTGCCATCGATATAGGTATCAAGAGCCTTATCGTTTTCCCCGCGGGTCAACAAGTAGGTATGGGTTTCGTCGTAAGTGATATCCGTGTACGAATACGCGATGGCATCTTGCGATTCATCCTTCCCCTTTCTCTGGATCACCTGCGTTGTGCCCAAAGTCTGGAATCCGCTGTCGGTGCGATAGGCGATTGTGGTGTCGAATCCAACCACCTCCGCAGTAAGCGAATCGGCGATGGCTTGGCTCGGCCGGTTTTCCGGCACCTTGTAATCCGCTACGAAAGTGGCCAGATTGCCATCGGAGGCACTATCGATATCCATCAGAGTGGCCGTGGTCAGAACTTCGGTTTCGGTGGAGTCGGTATCAATTTGCTTGTTCAAGGCGAAGGTCAGCGCCCCGTTATCGACGGAGAAGGTGGCGCTCACGATGGTCACATCGCTGTTATAGCTGCTGTAGCCCATGAGGTTGGACAGGACGTAGAGGACATTTTCATCCTTGGTGGCAACCAGATTCCCGCGCTTGGAGAACTGCGAGGGGGACAGCGTGTACTGGCCTTGAAGGAAAAGGTTCAGATAATCCATGTCCGAACAGGAAGCCACGGGCTTGAGGGCATTCTTGTCATCGTAATAAGTGACGGATTTACCGAGGATGATGCTGCCATCCGTGCCGTAGCGGAACGAATAGACCATCTTCGCTCCATATGCGGCAGCATCGATGCTGTCCAAGGTGACATAGCCGCCGGAAGCATAGCCGATAGAGATGTAATCCGGGGTGTAGATGTCCTTTAAAGTGACGGGATTCCCGTCGGAGCCATTCTCGACATATTGAACGGCATATCGATCGGCACTGGCATAATCGCTTAGGATGGAAATGACCTCTTCTATCGTATTCTGCTCCTCTGACGAGGCGCTGGAACTAGAGCCATCGCTGGAAGAAGAGGCGGCCGAAGAGGGAGCTGAGGAGGTTGGGCTGCTGTCGCTGTCGGCAGGTGTGCCCGGAGTGGCGGGATTGCATCCTGCTAGGGCGAAGCTCAATAGAGCGGGAAGAGCTAGAAATCTTTTTTTCATTTTTGTTTTCCTTTATCTCAGGCCTTTAAGCCTTGACCGTAAGCGTGGCTTTCATCAGGCCGTTCTTAGAAGAGGAGATGAAGGATATCTGGGTGGCTTCATCGTCCAGCACTTCTTGTTTTTTGTCATACGAAGCTTCGGTGCCCACAAAATAGTAATTGTTGTTTGAGCCCGAGGTCCTTTCCACGTTGGTGTAGGTGATTCTCTTGGTCTCATCGTCGACCGTCCAATTGAAGACGTAGGTGTTCTTCACGGAGGTGAGGGAGACCGTGCCGGTGCTGGCGTCGGTGAAGGTCAGCTCGACTTTAGGATAGCTTCCGCCGGCGTAGGTCTTCCCAATCATTTTGCTAGCCAATCCAGAGGCGACGGCTTCTTCCGCTTTGATCTTCACCGTGATCTGATCGGTCAGGGCCGTATTGCCGTTGGCGGTGACTTTGACGGTGACGCTTTGCTCTTTGCTTAGTTTCTTAGCGGTAAGAATGAATTTGGAATTGTCAGTATCTAAATCAAGGGTGGCGTAGTCGGCCATCTTGGGATCGGTGAATTCCGCCTTAAAGGTCTTGTCTTTGACGGTGGCTGGTTGGATATTGACCTTGTATTCCGCACACTGGCCAGGATCCAACTCGGTTAGAGCGCCGGAGTAGATCTCGATGCTGGTGGGGGGCACCTCGGTGACCGTGATATCAATAGAAGCGGTTTTGCCTAGCGAGGACGTAACAGTAAGCTTGGTGGTTCCGACCGCTAGAGCAGTTAGGGTATATGCGTTTCCAGTTTTGGAAGCGGATATGATGCCGGTAGGATTCAAGCCATCGTCTTCGATTGAGAAAGCATCAGGCAGATAGATGGCCGGAGCGGTTACCCGAACCTCGAGGGGGATGGATTCTCCTACATAAAGATACTTTCCCTCATGAAGGTGATCGGTGAGGATCTCGAAGCTCTGAACGCGATACTTCGATTCATCGATCAGATTCTCATCCGTCTCTTTTCTTGCTTCGTAGGTCAACGAGGAATCTAGGGTCAGAGATTCGCTGAGCTGTTGAGCGTCGTCCTTTAATTGATGGGCGTCGAAATCATATCCGTTTTTATCGTAGGCCTTGGAGTCGATATGGGCGGAGAGCAGTCTGCCGCCATGGAACTTCAAAGACATGACGCTGTCGTAGAATCGATCCGCTGTCTTTTTCTCTACCTTCTTGGATACCGTGTAGATTTGGTCCGCTTCGCTGAAGGAGAGCGAACCGTTCGAGAAGTAGAAATCGGTCAGGTAATTTAAAACGAGATTCGATATGGTCGACACATCGTTGTATGTGAATGAGGAGAAATATCCCTCGAATTTTTCTTCGTCGGTATTCTCGTCTTTGGTGAGGATCACCTCTTTATCGATGGAATCCTTCGTCAGAGTAATTCGCTCTACATTGTTACCAGTCTTCTGATACTGGATCTTCTCTTCGCTGACATCATCGATTATCAGGGCTTTGTCCGATGAATAGATGGTGTAGCTCAGGGAAGTTGCAAACCCGTTTTTTTCACTCCGGAACGTTCCTGAATCATTGCCGGCAATCTCTTGGGCCGCACTCTCCTTGAGCGCGCTTATCAGATCGGTTTCCACCGGGCCCGATGACGCTGAGGCGGAATCGGGAGAAGAGGAAAAGGAGCTAGAATCGGTAGCGGAAGATGAGTCGGGCGTCGCCGAAGACGAAGTCGGGGAATGGCTTGTGCTTTCCGCTAAAGAGGAGGAATCGGCGCTTGATGAAGGCGTTGTTGAATCGTCGGCGCTGGTGGCGACGGTGGATGAGCTATTTGCGGCCGAGCTAGAGGATGAGGGGGCTGGGCTCGTTTCGCAGGCCGCAAGCAGGGTCAGCAGAAGGCCGAGGGACAAAATTTTGTTTTTCATAGCATTCCTTTCCTAAAATTTATTATAGGTTCAAAAAACATATACGGAGCAACGCGACTGCATAATTGCCAAGTGTCTTAAATGCTGTTTTCTTTCGCGCTTCTATTTTTTGACCAATGCATTCATCCAAATTATTTGAATGCAACTTCTATTAGAACACATGTTTCAAAATAAAAAAGATAGCATTGTCATTTGCGTCTTTTTATTTAAAAGACGCGAAACAAAATCGGTCGCCGATCCTTTCCTCCATGTCCCATTGGCGATTGCGCCAACGCGGCCTAAAAGGATCATGGGGCGATGACGTAGAAGCAGCCCTCACGGGGCTGATGCGAAAGGGCGTCGTGGTCGTCGAACCAAAAAGAGCACGCGGCGAAAGGGAGTGGCCAAGAAAAGGGGTCCGCTTCTGCAAATTCCGCTCTAGATGCGGGCATCCGAGCGTTATTCAGGCGAGGAAGGCCGCGGGCATCGGCCCTTTCCTGAGATACCACCCATGTTCCCATCGCCAGGCTGCAGATCGCGGAATGCGAGGATAAGACTCAGCCTCGGACTCATCATAGGCGGCGAATGCGCCGGGATAAGGAGAGTTCGGAAACAATAGCAGGTGCAGAAAAGCGAGGGGAAGGCTATTCCGAAAGCCTCCGCGGCTTCCCCGGGCCGAAGAAAAGCGCCTGGACAGAAAAGGCTGCAATCAAATAGACCGTGGCCCCATACGCTTACTGAAGGAGTTCAACGATCCCCTTCTCCCATGCGATATCGCGATGACGCGCCTCTCAGAAGGGGCATAAGGCATTTCAGCGAAGGGAGGGCGATATGCCTCCGCCTTGGCTACCCGGCTCCTAAAAACGACGTGAGGAGAAACGCCCGAAGAAGCTCGGTGTTCGACATCCCAAACACTCCTTTAGAGCTTTCCAAAAACCATTTCTTGATTGTTGGCTAGTGCAGCAAACACCCGCGGATGTTGATAATTCATTTGTTTGACGCCAACCCCCCCCTGACTAAAATTTAATTGTTAAAGAAAGGAGAATATAAAAATGAAAGTCTTTAACGTTATCCGAAAGATTGTTTTGGTCTTGTCCTTCGTTTTTGCCGGAGTCGCTTTTGTGCTGGGCGCGATCACCTTGGACCAGGCGGCTGTTGCTTTCAGCACCGCCTTGCTTGGCTTCATCCTCATTGGTTTTGTCGGCTTTTTTCTTATTTGCAGCAAAAACCAAATCGCGAATCGCCTCGGATTAGGGATCTCCACCGGTTTTATGGTGGTTCTTTTATACCTTTCCGTTAGCGCACTTGAAGCCAGCAGTTCGGCCATCCTGGGTCTTGTGGCTGTCGTTCTCTATGCGCTTTATTTCCTCGTCACCCTGATTGGCTATCTGGCGATGGGCGACAAAGGCGACAACGATCCCGACAACGATCCCCGCGTCAAAAAGCTCCTTGGCTGGAAGAATCTCCAGGAGAAAGGGATCATAACCTTGGAAGAGTTCGAAGAAAAACGTCAAGAGATCCTTGGAATCAAAAAAGCCGCAAATAAAAAATAACGACCGGGGATTCGCGTTTTTGAAAGGGCCGCCTAGCGCGGCCCTTTTTTCTCGTCCAAAGGAAGGCTTCCCAGTTCTAAGCCGCCGCGCTTCGGGCTTTTTGCAATCTCAACCAGCTTTTTGAGCGCGCTGGCCCAATTGAGGCAATACCTTTTTGAAAATGATGCTCAAGGAGGCGAGATCGGCGATGTCGGCCAAAAGCCAAGAAAAAGGATAGACGCTATAGAGCCAGAAGACCGTTTTGAAGTAATCCACCCGCAAAATCACCGTCTCAATCATGACGATGCGGAAGATGCAGCAGGTGGCCATGGTGATCCACATCGGCGTGGTGGAGTGGCGGACCCCACGCATGGAGGAGGAGCAGACGTCCATGATGCCGTCTAGGGTGTAGGTGAAACCGACAATCATGAGCCTCTCCCAGCCGGCCTGCAGGGAAACCGCGTTGTCGGAATCGACGAATAGGGAAAGCAGGGCGTCGTGGGCGAGCAAAATCAGCATGGAATAGCAGAAATTGAAGATAAGGTTCCAAACTTGGGAATACCAGAATGCCTTGAGGATGTTCCCGCGGTTCTTCGCCCCGTAGTTTTGGGCGGTCACGGCAAGGCAGGCCGCGGAGATGGCCTCAACGAAGGCGTAGCAGTAGTTGTTGATGGAGTTCGCGGCGATGGCCCCATCCTCGACGTCGACCGAGTTCGGCATATCCTTGGCAATCGTATAAAGGGCGCTTTGGATGAAGGTGTTGGGCAAGGCGAAGAAGAACCCTTGCATCCCGGCGGGAAGCCCAAGCTTGACGATTTCGACCAAGCTTTCCCTGTCGATCCTCATTTGCTTGAAGCTGCAGTGGAGGTAGCCGGAATTCTTCAGGAAAAGAGGAAGGACGACGAGCAACGCGGAAACGCCTTCGGAGATGACGGTCGCCCATGCTACGCCAGCCACGTCGAGGCGGGCGAAATACACGAAGACGAAATCGAACAAAACATTCAATAAGCCGGCCAAAAGCAAGGAAACGAAGGGAGTTGCGCTGTTTCCTACGGCGCGGTGGATCTGAGCGCCGTAGTTATAGATCATCAGCAAGGGCAGGCCAACGAAATAAATCTGCATGTAAAGGGTCGCGCTGTCCAAATAGGCTTCTTCGGTTTTGATCAAAAGAAGCAAAGAACGGGCGGAGAAGAACCCAGCCAGCCCAATCACAATTCCCGTGATAAGGGAAAAAATGAGGGAGGTATGCATGACTTTTTGGGCGTGTTCTCTATTGCCGGCGCCTTTTGCGTTCCCGATGGCGACGTTTGCGCCCAACGAAAGCGAAGTGAAAACGACGACGATCAAATTGATGAGCGCCCCGTTGGCGGATATGGCCCCGGCGGAAGATTGCCCGCCGCCCCAGAAGTGGACGGAAATCAAGTCGACGGTTGTATAAAGAAGCTGCAAGACGGAAGTGAAGGCCATCGGCAGGGCAAAGACCCCGATTTTAAGGAAGAGGTTCCCGGTGGTCAGGTCCATTTCCTTGATTGACTTCAATGGATTTTTCATTAAAAATTCCCCTTTTTGGGACGCGATATGATAGAACCCGAAATGCCTTCTTTCAAGGTTTTCTTAGCGGCAAAATTCATAAAGCCCGATGGAAACCGCATTGTCCAGGTTCAAAGAATCCAAAGCCGGGTTTTGGGGGATCAGCAAAGGCTCGCCAACGCGGAGAAAACAGGCATCAAGACCCGTCGCCTCATTTCCAAATACCAACGACCAAGGGCCGGTTTTGTCCGCCGCCTTCAAGAGCTTGTCCGCTTGGAGCATGAAAGGGTGCAAACGATGCTCGGGGAAGCGGGCTTGATAGGAAGGAAAATCGGGGAAGAATTCGATTCGAAGGTGAAATAAGGCCCCCATGGATGCGCGAACGGTTTTAGGATCGAATGGATCCGCGCAAGGAGTGATCAAGGCGATGTCCTGCTGATAAAAGCCAAAGCAGGAACGGAGGATCGTTCCCAAGTTGCCTTGGTTGGACGGATTGACCAAAACAATGTGGTTTTTCCCTCCATCAAGGCAAGAGGAGAACTTCTCAAACTCCCCAAGAACCATGCAATTGTCCTTCCCGGAGACCTCTTTGAAGATTTTCTCGTTGTTGAAAATGACGGGGACGCTGCTTTTCTTTGCAAGGGAAACGACTTTGTCGTAAGTTTGATCTTTCTTTTGCTTTGGGGAGATATAAACCTTCCTCATTTGCTTGGGGGCAAAGGAAAGGGCTTCGATGGTCAAAGTCGTTCCAATGCAATAAGTCGTTTCGCTTTCTTTTCGGTATTTGTACATGGCCCAATTTTAAATCAGAGGTTTGCCTGGGGAAAGGGAAGCGATTCCTCTTTATGAAGAGGTGGGAGGAACTCCTGCATGAACGGAATCCGCTTAGGTAAAATCAGCAAAAGGGTCGAGAAAGCCTTATCGCTTTCCCTGACAAGCGAGGTTGGCGTTTACGCCTCGGGCGACTTTCTCGATTCCTTGGCAAAAACTTATCCCGACCATTATTTGAAAATCGTCGATGCCATCGGGAAGGAAATTCTGAAATCCCCGGATTTTGTCTCCTTTGAACAAAAGAAAGAAGAATTTCGTTTTCTTAAAATCTACTGCAAAAACGGCATATTTTCATTTTGGGAAATCCGTTTGAAACATCTAGGGAAACCGAAAAAATGGATGCTCGTCTCCTTTGGACGATACCAGGGGAAGGGGATCGATTTCGAAAGGGTTTAGTCCCTCCACTTACGGTATTTGAAGGAAAGGACGTTGTTCAAAAAGAAGATCAAAGTCGAGAAAAGCACCAAGGAGAAGAAGGCGATGGCTAACCCCGGCCAAAACCACGGCGATTCCGGATCTAAGAAAGCATAGGGATATAAGGAGTCGCCATAGAGCAGATTGCCAGGCCAAATGATGGCTCGGAAGAAAGAAAAGATGCCGTAGAAAATCGGGACGATTTGGGAGAAGAACGCCGAATAAAGGCGCACCGTCCCCTTCTCATCGAAAAGAAGCCAATCCAAAAAAGGAAGCGCAAACAAGAAGGAATGGAACACGATTTCGAAGGCAGTGAAGCTATTTTGGAGGATCGCCCCGACGAAATATCCAATCGCTCCTTCCAAGGCGAAGCAAACGATGGAAAGGGAAACGGGCATATATACCCCCGCGGGGATGCCTCGCAGCCCTCTGCGGAGGTCGATCCCGTTGAACAGAGTTTCAAAGAAGAGCAAAGCCGTGTAAAGCAAAGCGGCCAAAGGGGAGAAGTAGGAAAGCAAACGCCATGCGGGCGGATAATTCCGGAAATAGAAAAACAGCAACGCAATCATCGCCCCCAAGGAGCATAGCCGATAGAAGAAAGCGAGCAGCCGGTTCCGGAATACCATACCTTCATAGTCTACCACCCCATCGCCCCGGTAAGGTAGAATCCCAAACGTGATTTACCTAAGCCTCCAAGACAAAGAATTCCCCTATCGCGGGTTTGCGACCCTGCGTCTCACCGCGCGGGGGATCGTGCTCGACGAAAGGGGCAAGGTCGCCCTGCATCGCATCAAAAGGAACGATCTTTTCGGCGATCAGGAATACTTCGAAACGCCTGGAGGAGGCGTCGACGAAGGAGAAACCATCGAGCAGGCCCTGATGCGGGAATGCCGGGAAGAGCTTGGCGAAGAAGTCAAGATCCTTTGCCCCCTTGGCGTCGTGGACGATGCCTACAACGCGATTCGGAGGCGGAACCAAAACCATTACTTTCTTTGCCTTAAACGAAGCCAAGGAAAAGCCCATTTCGTCTCCGCGGGCGATGCTTTGATCCAAGAAACCCTCTTCCTTCCTTTGGACGAGGCGATCCAGAAGATGGCCTCCCAGCCGAATGAGCTTGTCTCGATGCTGGTGAAGCAACGCGAGCTCCCCGTTTTGGAAGAAGCCCGGAAGATCCTAAAGGAAAATCCAGGGCTGCCCAGCCAAAAGGGGAAACGGGAATCGCCTGCGGAAAACCTCCTCCTTCAAGCGAAAAAATCTTGATTCGGCCCCTTGGGGTGTCTATAGTATCAAAGCCGTGGCGCAATTGGTGAAACGGTGAACACAACCGGCTGTGAACCGGTCATGAATGGGTTCGACTCCCATATTGCGCCCCAGTTAGAAAAAATCCCGGAGGTCTCCCTTCGGGTTTTTCTTTTATTTCTTCAAGGAATGGATCGCTTGGGTGATCGAATCGAGGTAACGGCCTTGGTATTCCTCGATTTTCCCTTGGTCGCAAAGAGAGGCTAGATTCGGATCGATGGGCAGGGAAGCGAAGCGAGGGATGCCGAATTTTTTGGCCTCTTCTTCCCCCTTCCTTCCAAAGGGGTAGAGCTTTTCCCCGCAGTGGGGGCAAACCATATAGGAGAAATTGGATACCAGCCCAATCACCGGGATGTTCATCATCGTCGCCATGCGGAAGGCTTTTTCCACGATGAGGGAGACCAAATCCTGCGGGGATGTGACGATGACGATGCCGTCGATCGGAAGGGATTGGAACACGGTCAAAGGGACGTCGCCGGTTCCCGGGGGCATGTCGACATAAAGCTCATCGACGTCCCCATAAGCGACGTCGCTCCAGAACTGCTTGATCAACCCGCTGATGACCGGGCCCCTCCACACGACGGGCGCGGCAGGGTCGTCGGTCAATAAGTTCAAAGAGATCGCTTTGATGCCGGTTTTGGTGGAGACGGGGTAGATTTCCTCTTCCGTCCCCATGGCCTGCTCCTTCAACCCGAAGATCGTGGGGATGCTCGGCCCGGTGACGTCGGCGTCCAGGATGGCGACGCTTTTCCCGTCCCTCCTGGCATTGACCGCCAAAAGGGACGTCGTCAAGGATTTGCCGACCCCTCCTTTGCCGGAAACGACGGCGATCACTTTCTTGACGCGGCTGTCCTTGTTCGCCGCAACCCGGAAGTCCTCCGGCTTCATTTTCTCTTCCATGTGAATCCTCTTCTGCGATGCCCCAATTATAGGGGAGTGCTACCTCCCTGTCAGGTTTAAAGCCCGCGCGTTCCCGGGAAAGTCGCTTCCAAAGCTTCCTCGCCGGCTTCCTTTTTTACGATCGCTTCCGCGAAGGGGATCGTGTAAGCCATCGAGTGGCCGGTGATCACCGAGCCATCTTCCACGAAGGGCGCGTTGACGTAATGCCCGTTTCCTTTTTGGAAGCCCGGGAAGCAGGTGTAGTTCTTCCCGTCGAGGATCCCAAGCTCCCCGAGGATCGAAGGGGCCGCGCAGATCGCGTATACGCCTTTCCCTTCGTCGAAGAAGCGCCTCACTAAATCCAAGACGTCTTTGCTCCCTTTCAGATTCTCCACCCCGCGCTTCCCGCCGGGGAGAATCAAAAAGGAATACGCCTCGGCGTCGCTTTGGCTGAGTAAGGCGTCCGCGATGACCGCGCTTCCCATGGAGGAGGCCACTTCTTTCTTTTGGGAGATCGAAACCAAGTCGCATCCTAATACCTTGCTGCGGCGGACGATGTCCGCGCTGGCCAAGGCTTCCACGATTTCGAATCCGGGCGCTAAGAGCAACAAACCTTTTTTCATGCTATTCACCTCGGCTATGATTATAAGGCGAAAAGAGGAATTCACCGTGGAAGACGATAAAAAGAAAAACCCACCTGTCTTCAAAACCTCCTACAAGAAGAAATACCGGACGGGGGAGGACATCGACATGCTCAACGAGAGGTACACCGATCCGGAGTCGGGAGGATGGGGATCCTCCTCTTACAAAGATCATATCGATGGGGCATGAAAAAAGGCGGGAGGCTTCCCGCCTTTTCGCTTAAGCGATGTTCTTTTCCGCCAAATCGATGATCGTGGAGATGAGGCGGGCGTCCTCCTCCACGGGGAAGAGGCTTTCCAAAGGCAAGTGGACCAAGATGGAGGGGATCCCAGACTTCAGGGCGATGTAATAGGCCTCGTTGTCGAAGAAACGCCCGCCATCCACGGAAAGGGCGCTTTCCATTTCCCTGGTGGAGAGGATCTGATTGAAGCGGGAGAGGTCGAAGGGGGTGGAAAGCGATTTTTCCGCGCCGGGGAAAATCTCCTCTTTCGTTTTGAGATTGCCCCCTTCGTCCGGTTGGATCGAATCCATCTCGTTGTAGGCGTATTGCTCCAAAGTCGGGGTGGAGTGATAAGGGGAAAGATTCATGATGAAGATGAAACTCGGCTTGTCTTTGGCGATGGCCTTCTCCAAACTCTTCCTGGATTTCTCGTAATTCGCTTCCAAAAGAAGGATCTGTATCCCTTTCTTCCCCAAAAAGGAGGAAAGGACTTCCTCAGAGGGATTGGTGGGGTGGGATGCGTATTTTTTAAAGCCTACAAGCAAAGTCTTCATAAGGGTTCCTCCTTTTGCTTAGAAAGGTTTTATGCGAGGCCATTCTACTTCAGAAAGGCCGTTGCCGAAAGGGAGGCCGAAGAGCTTGACCGCGTTTTGGAACATCATCTTTCGGTAGGCGTCCTCGGACAGACCCAAGGCGTTCTCGAAATAGTCTTTGTAGAGAGGGTTCCCCAAGGTATCGAGGCCATCGATGGGATTGTCCGTGCCGAAGAGGAGCCGCTCCTCCCCTAAAGCCGAGATCGCTTTTGCGGCGATTTCCATAGGCACCCAAGCGGTGTCTCCGTAAAGATTAGGCGCTTTTTGCAGGGCTTTGATCGCTTTTTCGCGGTCTCCCAGCAGTTGGAGGTGGGCGGCGATGAAGGAAAGGGAAGGATGGAGCTTGGCCGCTTCCGCCAAAAATTCGATATCGGAAAACTCGTCTGCGGCGGTGTGGACGAGAATCGGCAATCCCTCATCCTCGGCCCAATGAAGCCAAGGGGTTAGAAGCGGGGAGAGGATGGAGGTGCGCTCCGCGAAGGGGTGGAATTTGAGCGCATAAATCCATCTGCGGTTCTCTTTCACATAGGCCCTTAATTCCGGGGAGGGCTCTTTTTCCCTCACCGGGCGGATCCAAACCGCGGCCCCGATTTTCGTTGGGTTGGCTTTGGCGAAGTTCACCGTCCGCTTCAAGCAGTTCAACGTGGTCGTCTTTTTGACTTTCTCGCTGGCTCCGGAAGGGAACTCGGCCCCGTCGCAGTCGGAAGCCAAGGAAAAGGAGATCCCATACTTCTTCATGGAACGGAGCAAGGTCCTTTCGCATTCGCCTAGCGTAGGGGAGGAGTAGATGTGGGCGTGGGCGTCGATGATGCTCATAGAACGATTATAGACGATGGGACGGGAAGGGGGTGTTGGCAATTCCTGGCCAAAAGCGGAGAAAACCCTTGCGCCGGTAAGAGCATTGAGTAAAATACTTCTTGCCTTGGGGTGTAGCCAAGTGGTAAGGCATAGGTCTCTGAAACCTAGATGCGCTGGTCCGATCCCAGCCACCCCAGCCACATTGAGGAAAAAACAAGGACATAGATCGAAAACGCGGGGCATTGCCCCGTTTTTTCGCGGCCATCCTAACGAAAAAGGACACCCGTGGATGCCCTTTCCTTCATGCTTTGAGGATCTCGACGACGATCTGAATCATTTTGTTGAATTCGCCGACGGACAGATATTCGTAACGTCCGTGGTAATTGTAGGCTCCGGTCCCAATGTTAGGGCAGGGAACCCCGAGGAAGGAGAACGTCGCCCCATCGGTCCCGCCGCGAATCGGATGGGAAGTCCATGCGATCCCGAGCTTTTCATAGGCGGCTTTTGCTTTGAGGAAGGCCTCCGGATGCCGATCCAGGATTTCCTTCATGTTCCGATAATCGTCCTTGATGCTCAAGCTGATCACCGCTTTTGGGTATTTTGCTTTCAGCGTTTCCGCGGCGAGGCGGAACATTTCCTTTTGCTCCGCGAGCTTTTCGAGGTCGTGGTTGCGGAGAATGTAATGGAGGGAGGCTTTGTCCACGTTGCCGCTGATTTCGACCAAATGGTTGAACCCCTCACGCCCTTCCGTGTACTGTGGGCGGATCCGCTCCGGGAGCAAGGCGTCGAATTCGCAGGCCAGGGAGGAAGCGTTCACCATTTTCCCTTTCGCATCGCCCGGGTGGACCGAAACCCCTTGGATGAGGATGTCGGCATGGGCGGCGTTGAAGGTTTCCACTTCGATGTCCGTATAGCAAGAGCCGTCGACCGTGTAGGCGTATTTGGCGCCCCATTTCTTCAAATCGACCTTTTCCGAACCCCGTCCGATCTCTTCATCCGGGGTGAACAAAAGACAAACGGGATGGTGCTTGATTTCGGGGTGATGAACCAAATAGTCCATGGCCGCCAGGATGATCGCGTCACCGGCTTTGTCGTCTCCGCCTAGAAGCGTCGTCCCATCGGTCACGACGAGGTCGTCTCCGATGTGCCGAGCTAAGCTCGGGAATTCTTTGGGGGACATGGAATAGGCTTCGTTGAGGACGATGGTCCCTCCGTCGTAATTCGGAACGATCCGCGGCTTCACGTTGGCCCCGCTGATCTCAAGGGCGGTGTCGACGTGGGAGTTCAGACCGATGGGATCCAATCCCTCTTCTCCGTCCAAATGGGCGTAGAGTCTGCCGAACCGGTCGATTTCCCCATGGATCCCAAGCTCTTCTAGGTCCTTGAGGATTTCCCGGGATAGGTTGAGCTCCTTTTCCGCGGAGGGGATGGTGGGGCTGTTCTCGTCGCTTTGGGTGTCGATTCGAACGTATTTGAGGAAGCGCTCCAATGCTTTGTCCATATCGATCTCCTTAGTTTTCGGGTGGATTGTAGCATCGAAAGAAAAAGATGGCTCCTTTTCCTTTCTGTTCCTGCTTCCCAAATCAAAGTTTGCTAGAATTGCCCCGTGAAGAAGAAGCGTTTTTCGACCTTGGGCATCCTGAATAAAAAGCTATGCCGGCAAACCCTTTCCGGATGGAAACAGTTTCTGTCCATCATCGCGATGGGCGGCATCGCCATGACCTTGTTCGTCGGCTTGCTTTCCAACGCCCAATCCCTTTCCAGCCGCGTCGAAACCTTCTACCAAGAAGGGAACCTCCCTTCGATTTGGGTCTTGACCAAAGAGCATGAATCCAATCTGGGCGAGGAGTTCAAACTCGCGGGCATCTTGGATGAAGAAGACCAAACAGAAACCCGCTTCCAAATCTACGCCAAGGTCAATTCCTCTTCCTGCTATGGGGCCATCGTCAGCCAAAGGCCGACGCTTTCCAAGCCGGTGGAGATGATCGAAGACGAATCTCCCGGCGGATCGGATTTCTTCTATATCGACAAAGGCATCTCCGCTGCGGATGGAACCGTGAAAGATCCAGAGCTCAACACCGGGAAAACCGTCGCCCTCACCTACCGCATCTTCGATTACATGCCGGGGCTTTCCAACATGCTGGAGGCCCTTTCCGAGAGCAACCCTGAATATTTCATCTCGGCTGCAAAGAAAAATGAGCTGTTTCAGGGGAGCCTCATCGCTCACGCCAAAATCACCGGGATCATGACGTTCCCGGAGAACATCCAATCCGCACGCTACAACAATTCGACCTACCTGATGAGCAAAAGCGTGTTCCTGTCTTCCTTCCATGAGGCCTTGGGGGATTATTTCTCCGAAGAGGGCAGAGCCCTCATCGAGAGTTACCTCGGCATCGATTTGGAGGAGGCCCCATCCCCCAACACCTTCCCCCAAGACAACGAACTCCTCGTCAAATTGAAGGACTCATCCACGGAAGAAGCCAAGTGCGCCGCCATCAAATCCTACTTCGCCGATCATGAGACCTTCGGCGAAAACAATCTATGGCAGCTTTTGAACCGCTCCTTGAACCCTTGGTCCTCCGCCGTGGACACCGAAGTTCTGGAGGCCACCCAGCTCACCTTCGTTTTCCCCTTCGTCTTCTTCTTCGTCGCGCTGCTGGTCATCCTGACGACCTTGTCTCAAATCATTCTGAAAGAACGGATCCAAATCGGGACCATGAAAGCCCTTGGCTTGAGCAAGGGGCAGATCTATTTCCATTATTTCTCACTGACCTTTTCCTTGGTCGCCATTGGCACGTTGATCGGATTCATCCTCGGCCCTCTCATTATCCCGACCATCATGTCGATGAAGTACTCCCTCCTTTACACGCTTCCTGCTCGAAACCCCTTCGTTTTTCCTTTTTGGCAGGCTTTTGCGGCGTTTTTCGTCTTCGCGGTTTCCGCGATTTTCGTCTCTTGGCTGGTGATTCACAAGGAAATCAGCCTCAGCCCGGCGGAGAGCATGCGCTCAGAGGTGGTCTCCTTCAAAGAAAAGAAGAGGCCTGGGGGCAAAAAGAAGAGCCCGGTTTCCCTTTCCATCGCGATGGCCTTTCGGAACATCCGCATCAATAAGCTCAAATCCGCCATGGTCGTGACGGGGGTCTTCGGCTGCACGGCTTTGCTCTTATGCGGATTCGGCATCGAGGACACCCTCGACAACGGCATCAACAACGACCTCAATGGCTTTTATAGTTCCTCCCTAAACGTCGCTTACGCCGTCTCTAGGAACGGGGAAAGCGATCTCCCTTCCTATTCCGACAAAATCGAAAGGGTCGATCAATATTGCAGTTTTGGGAGTTCCATCCGCTTCCAAGGGAAGGAAATGGACTCGTCCCTCCGCCTCATCAGCGATGCTCACCCTTTCTTTAAGTGGGAGCTTGCCCCGAAGGGGACGATCACGGTTTCCTCCAAAGTGAGGGAGACGTTAGGGGTGGAAGTAGGGGATGCGATCCAATTCTCCTTCGACAGCCGCCTCATGACGGCGGAAGTGGGGAAAATCCTCGACACGTTCGCCCTCCACGGCGTATTCGGCTATTATGCCGACCCGTTCTTCTCCTATCCCAACCCTTCTTTCACCAGCGCTTGGGTGCAGGCCAAAGAGGGCTATACCCCCGCTCAGGTCAAAGCCGATCTGATGGAGAACTGCCCTTATCTAAGCACCGTGCGCACGCGGGAGGATACCGCGGATCAGATCAACTCGGTCATGAACGGGATCCGCATCATGACCAACGCGGTCAAGGTCTTCGCCATCCTTTTGGCGTTCGTCGTCCTTTATAACCTCGCTCTATTGAATTTCCGGGAAAGGAGCCGCGACATCGCCACCATGAAGGTCCTTGGCTTCTCGCGGAGGGAAATCGCCCTGTCCCTCCTTTTCGAGACGATGTCCTTAACGGCCCTTGGGATCTTTCTGGGCTTCTTCGCCGGCTACCCTTTCATGTACGCGGTTTTGGCGGTCAACCGGGTTCCGCTCGTTTGCTTCCTTTACGACTTATTTCCCATTTCCTATCTCTATGCTTTCTTATTGACCTTCTTTTCCTCTCTCTTCGTGAACCTCTATTTCTCGTCGATGACGAAAAAGATCAAGATGGTCGAAAGCCTCAAGTCGGTCGAATAAAGTCAGAGGATCGAATCCAAAAGCAAAGTCAGGATCGGGGATTCTAGCGCCTGCAGAGCCTCATGCCGGGGTAAGGACGCATCGACTTGCGCCCCGGTCAGGATTTTGGAGGCCAAAGAGGAAGAAGAAAGGTAATCCAAGCTGATCAAAGAAAGCCTCTCCTGCGTGAAATAGCTTTCCGAGACGATCCCGTTTTCGACGGTCTCGTTATAGAAAACCCCGGAGAAATCGATCACGTCCCCTTTCTTCTCTCCGGAATTGGGATGGATGTGGTAAATGGTCGGGACGAATCCTTCGCCCCATCCGGCGGGATTGCCCGCGGAGGAGGCGAGCCCGTACTCCTCTTTGAAAGCCTTCCATTGGCTTTGGGCCATTTCGGCGTAGACGCTGGAAGAAGAGGAAGGGGAGTGGATGTTCCCCTGATCGTCCTTGACGTAGCGGATCCCCGCTTGGTCGCAATCCAAAACATAGAGATAGTTCTCGGGGATCTTCACCGGCTTCAGGTTGTTTTGGAAATACTCCTTCAGGTCGAACCGTTCCAAGAATGTGCAATCCCCGCAGGTGGAGCGGCTAAACAAGATGGAGAAATCCTCACGTCCGGAATATTTTTGGTCGAGTTGCTCCAAAGAAAGGGAAAGGAGCCGGGGCGCTTCGATCCGCGCGTCCATCCATGAGGCGAACGTCTTTGCGTCTTTGACCCAAGAGGAAACGGAATCGGCCGTGGTGTGCTGATAAGCGACTTCGCCTTCTTGGAAAATGGCCAAAGTCTCATGGGCGGAGCTCAGCTGCAGCCCGAGCTTCTGCAAAGCCTCTTGGTTCCCTTGGTAGGGGATCCAGGAAAGCAGAAGATGGTTCTCCAATAAATAAGGAACGAGCACTTCGTTGTGGAAGGAGGTCCAACAAGAGCAGTCGAATTGGTTGCCGACCAAAAGCAGGAAATTCCTCTTTTCCTCGACCATGTCGTTGAGCGTCGGGAGGTCGATTTCCCTCATGTGGGATTTTTGGTTCGCCGACAGCGTGGCGGAGTCGAATTCGATGGTCCCATTGTCCAAAACGACCTTGTCGATTTTCTCTAGAGTTGGGTTGCAGGAGCATAGGCCGATGAGCAGGGAAGCCAAGCTCAACAGCAGGGGTGATTTCTTTTGCATGGGCCCATTGTAATTTCGTGGGCTGTTTTTTGCAAAAAATATGGTGGGATTTCCCAAGAAATTTTCACTTGGATTTCACGCGGAAAGAAAACGAAGGAAAATCAAGAAAATCCCATGAAATGGCCTTTTTTTGAAAATGGGAAAAGAGCGCGCCCTGTCGGCGAAACTCAATAAATGAAACAAGCGCGAAAACGAAATGAAAATTTCTCAAAAAATTCTTAAAATTTTTGTTGCATTTTAGAACCGCCGTCTTCATCATTTTGCACGTTGGAAGAAACGGACTCATATCGAGCCGGTGTTCACCATCTGTCGGTTGTCTTTCTTTGCGGTGGAAATCCGCCTTTTGGGAGGTAATTGTATGGACGGAAACGATACGCTCATCTCGTTGCGGCATGTGTGCAAGGAGTTTGATGGAACCACGGTCGTGGATGATTTCAACTTGGAAGTCAAACGCGGCGAATTCATCACCATCCTTGGCCCATCGGGCTGCGGCAAAACGACGACCCTGCGCATGATCGCGGGCTTTGAGATCCCTTCAAGCGGAGAGATCCTACTCAACGGAGTGGACATCGCGCCCCTCCCTGCTTATAAAAGGCCGGTCAACACGGTTTTCCAGCATTATGCCCTTTTCCCGCATCTTGACGTTTACGACAACGTCGCCTTCGGGCTCAAGATGAAGCGGCGCCTCGTCCCCGTGCTGGGGAAGGATGGGAAGCAAGCTCTCGACAAAAACGGCCAGCCCAAATTCAAGAAGAAGCGCATCCCGGCCAAGGAGATCGACGAAAAGGTCTCCCGCGCCCTTCAGATCGTCGACCTTGACGAAATGGAAGACCGCGACGTTTCCACCCTTTCCGGCGGCCAGCAGCAGAGGGTCGCCATCGCCCGCGCCATCGTCAATGAGCCGAAGGTCCTCCTTTTGGACGAACCCCTCTCCGCCCTCGACCACAAAATGAGGAAGGACATGCAGGTCGAGTTGAAGGAAATGCACAAGAAGCTCGGCATCACATTCCTTTATGTCACCCACGATCAGGAAGAAGCCCTTTCCATGTCCGACCGCATCGTCGTTATGAAGAACGGGATCATCCAGCAAATCGGCACCCCGGAACAGATTTACAACGAACCCGTCAACGCCTTTGTCGCCGACTTCATCGGCGAATCCAATATTTACAACGGGACCATGGTGGGGCCGAAGAAGGTTCGTTTCATCGGCGCCGTCTGGGATTGCATCGACGACTTCCCCCTCAATGAGAAAGTCGACATCGTCATCCGCCCCGAAGACGTCCTCATCGGCAAGCCCGGAGAGGGGATCGTGGACGGGGTGATCACCTCCAAAAACTTCAAAGGCGTCCATTACGAATTCATCGTCAGGGTCGGCAAAAACGAAGTCCTTTGCCGCGACACCCACGACCATGAAGTCTCCTCCACCGTCTCCCTCTCGGTGGAGAAGGAAAACCTCCAGATCATGCACAAGGAGCTCACGGTCAACGAATATACCGATGCCTTCATCAATTCCGACAACCAAGTGATCATCGGAGAAGATCCCTTTGACTGCATCATCACCCGCCTCATCCCCGGCTCTAGGCTCGACGAGGATGGGACCGTCTACGATCCGAAGACCCAGAAAAGCTATTCCTTCAAAGACGCGGAAGTGGTGGCGGAGGTCGATTTGGACAAGATCGAACTCTCCGATGACCTCTCCTCTGGCGTCTGCCAAGGCCGGATCATTTCCTCGGTTTGGATCGGCGACCATTATCAGTACATCGTCCGCACCGATGACGACGAAGACTACGTCGTCAATTCCCCCTATTCCTGGAATGAGGGGGACATGGTATCGATTTCCATTGACAAGAAGGACATCCGCCTCCGCCTGAAGGGGGATTTGGACGACTTCGCGGTGAAGTAAAATGAAAGCCCTAGCCAAAGTGAAGAACTTCTTCCGCTTCAAACGGAAGTACCTCAATTTCCCTTATTTGGTCTTCATGATCCTCTTCGTCGTCGTCCCGATCCTCATCATTGTCTTCTACGCTTTCTCCGGCACCGCCGAAGACGGAAGCCTCTATTTCTCGGCGGAGGCTCTGGTCAATTTCTTCACCAGCCCCACGAAGATCAACATCCTCGTCGTCTCCCTCTTCATCGGCATCCTCAACACGATGATCTGCCTTTTGATCGGCTATCCCATCGCCTATTTGCTCTCCAACCCGAAGATCAACAAGAACTTCATGTTGGTGATGCTCTTCATCATGCCGATGTGGATCAACTTCGTCCTTCGCACCGGCGCCACGCGCGACGTCCTCTCCTGGATGGGCATCAACGGGGGCAACCACCCTTATCTGGCCACGATGATCGGCATGGTCTACAACTACCTGCCCTTCACGATCCTCCCGCTATATACGACCATGATCAAATTGGACCGCTCCCAGATCGAGGCGGCCCGCGATTTGGGCGCGAACCCCGTCCAAACCTTCATCCACTCCGTCCTCCCGCAGTCGGTCCCCGGCATCGTCTCCGCCTGCGAGATGGTCTTCATGCCCACGATTTCCAGCTACGTCATCTCCGATACCCTCTCGGAAGGGAAGATCACCCTGTTCGGGAATATCATCTACCTCCATTTCTCCCAATCCCAATGGAATGAGGGCTCCTTCATGGCCCTCGTCATGCTGATCCTGGTTTTCCTTTCGATGCTTCTGAGCAAGAAGATGGGGAAGGAAAACGCCAATCCCAGAGGAGGCCAGTTATGGTAAAGAACGCCGCCATGGATGCATCCAGCCAAAGCGAAAAGCGCCTTCTTCGCCGCCAACGCTTGATTAAGGCCATCGCCTTATTCGCCATTTGGGCCGTTTTGATCCTCCTTTACATCCCCATCCTCACCCTCATCGCCTATTCCTTCACCACCTCCACCAACATCGGCACGTGGATGGGCTTCTCCCTGAAGCTTTACAAAGACCTCTTCCAAGATGAGGAGATCATGACCGCGCTCGGGAACACCGTGATCCTCGCTTTGACCAGCTCCCTTTGCTCCGTCGTCCTCGGCACCTGCGGGGCGATCGGAACCTTCTATTCCGGGAAGAAGATGCGCGCCTTGACCGAATCCGTCACCGAGATCCCGGTCGCCAACGCCGAAATCGTCATCGCCATGTCCCTGACGGTCCTCTTCGTCTTCGCTGGCAGCTACCTTTTCGGCGGAGCCAACATCTTCTCCTTTTGGACTTTGCTCATCGGGCACATGATCCTCTCCCTCCCCTTCGTCTACCTCTCGGTCAAGCCGAAGCTGCAGCAGATGGATCCCGCCTTGTATGAGGCCGCCTTGGATCTAGGCTGCACCCAACGCCAAGCCCTTTGGAAGGTGACCATGCCGGAGATCCTCCCGGGCATCCTCTCCGGGTTCCTGCTTTCGATCACCCTTTCCTTGGACGACTTCATCGTAACCGCCTTCACCCGCGGGGCCGGTTTGCTCTCGGGGGAGAAGACCATCGATACCCTCTCGACCCTCGTCCAAGCCAAAATCAAGAAAGGCCCCATCCCGCCCGCGATGCGCGCCTTGACCACCCTCATCTTCGTTTTGGTTCTTCTGGTCGTCATCGGTTTCACCATTTACCAAAATATCTCCGCAAAACGCCTTAAAGCTCATGGAAAAGGAGGGAAGGCCAATGAAAAGTAACAATCTTCGCAAAAGCTCGCTCTTTTTCGGGATGACCATCCTTTGCCTTTCATCTTGCTCCTCATCCCACTCCGGAGACGCCATCAACCTCCGCGTCCTCAATTGCGAGGATTACATCGGAGACGGGGTCATCGAGGCCTTCGAGCAGTGGGAGAGGGAAAAACGTCAACGTCATCTACGACACCTTCGACACCAACGAGACCATGCTCTCTTCCCTGAAGACGGGCAAATCCACCTATGACCTCATTTGCCCCTCCGACTACGCCATCCAGAAGATGATGAGCTCCGGGATGCTGGAGCCTTTCGACGAGGACGGCACCCCTTCCTACTCCGCCTACGCCTCCCCCTATTTGATCAAACAGCTGGAGAAGATCACCTCCGACGACGGCAGCGGGCAAATCCGGCCCATCTCCGAATATTCCCGCGGCTACATGTGGGGGACCTTGGGGATCCTCTATAACCCCGACAAAGTCGCTTCGGACAAGAAGCTCGACCCCGAGGAAGTCAAATACGACATGGCTTCCTGGGGCTCCCTTTGGGACAGCAAATACCATTTGGAGATGTCGGTGAAGGACTCCATGCGCGACACCTACTCCGTCGGCATCATGAAGACCTATGAACAAGACATCCTTGAGGAAATGAGGAAATCGGGCGACTTCGACATGGATACCCTTTCCCTCCTCCCCGGGCATTACGCGCACGCTTTGGACGAAGAAGGGGACAACCCGGAAGCCTATTCCCACAAACTCGCCGAGATCTTCAACCGCTGCGACGAAGCCCAAGTGAAAGAAGTCGAGGCCTCTTTGATGACCCTGAAAGCCAACGTCTTCGGCTTCGAAGTCGATTCGGGCAAAGACGACATCGTCAAAGGCTTGATCGGCATGAACCTGGCTTGGAGCGGGGACGCGGTCTATTCGATGGACCGCGGCGACAACGAAGGGGACAACGGCAACGGCATCTCCATCTATTACAGCATCCCCCAAACCGGCGGCAACATCTGGTTCGACGGTTGGGTGATGCCCAAATCCTCCTCCCTCCATAAGGAGGAGGCCCAGGAATTCGTCGATTTCCTCTCCACCCCGGAAATCGCCTCCATGGGGATGGACACCATCGGCTATACCTCCTTCATCGCCGGGGACACCATCTTGGATTTGATCCGGAAATGGTTCGACCCCCGCTCTTATGCCATGTACGTTTATCACGAAGACCCGGAAGACTGGGAATCCAGCGACTTCGTCTATGACGAATCCGAGGACCCCACCCAAGAAGAAGGGTATGAGGACCATGGGACCTATTATTCCTATGGCGGAAACTCCTACTCCGAAGACGGCGTCCTCCTTCAAAACGGAGAGGGGGAGGACCCCGAGACCGGGGATGACTTCGGCGCCTTCGACATGGCCGGAAGCACTTATGAGGAGGCCGTGGTGAACGGGACCCCGATGAGCTGGGAGGCCTACCAAGCCCTCTATAACGAAGGGGTCGAGGAAGAAGAGCAGATCGCTTGGAACGTCCGCGACCTCACCTATATGTTCGAAGGGACTTTGGAAGAAGCCCCCTCCGAGCTTGGGACGGTCCCCGACAGCAACCCCTATCTTTTCTACACCGATGAGATCGAGGAAGTCGCTTCCCCCTATGGGGATGGGAAAACCATCGAAGCCGGACGGCAATTCTTCGCCCAATACCCCGAGCAGAACCTCATCCCGAAGCTCGCGGTTATGAAGGACTACGGCTACAACAACAAATACGTCCTCACCATGTGGGAGAACGTGAAGGGGAACAACCTGCCCATCTGGGGCGTGGTCGTCTTCTCGATCCTTCTTGCCACCCTCTTGGCCGGGGTCATCGCCGGGGTCGTCATGAGGGCGAGGGTCAAGAGAATCAAAATCGAGAGAAGGAAGGCCGTCGCCAAGCAAATCGCCAAAAACGAAGAATAATTCCTTTCCCCGAATCAGCCCTGCTACAATGAGCGGGGCTTTTTTATGAATCCATACCTTCTCTTGCTGATCGCGCTGCTATTTGGCGCGGTGGAGGGCTTCACCGAGTTCCTCCCTATCTCCTCGACTGGCCACATGATCTTGTTGGAGGGGGTTTTCTCTTCCTGCGGATTCCCCTTAAGCGAAGCCTTCCCCCATGGGCAGGAATTCTGGAGCCTTTTTCTTGTCGTCGTTCAGCTTGGCGCCATCCTGTCGGTCATCGTTTTGTTTTGGAGCAGGCTTTGGCCTTGGGGCAAAAAGAAGCTGACCCCGGAAGAGAATGGCTTGATCCAACGCGGGGAGAAAACGGAAGAGGAAATCCAAAAAGGGAAGAAAAAACAGATCTGGCGGACATGGCTGAAGGTCCTCATCGGCGTATTGCCGGCCGCCGCGGTGGGGTTGATCCTCGATCTTACGGGCTGGGAGGACGCGATGCAGAATTGGGCCGTCGTCTCCTGCACCCTCATCGTCTATGGGATTGCCTTCTTGGTGATCGAAACCCTGAAGGAAAAGAGGAATTGGAGCGAAAGGATCCCCTCCATCCTCGCGTTGGGCTTGAAGGACGCTTTCTTCATCGGATGCTTCCAAGTCTTGGCCTTGATCCCCGGTACCTCGCGCAGCGGAGTCACCATTTTGGGCGCTTTGCTTTTGGGCTGCAGCCGCACGGCCGCCGCCGAGTTCTCCTTCTATTTGTCCATCCCCGTCATGGTGGGCGCCAGCTTGCTCAAAATCGCGAAGTTCTTCCTTCGCTGCGGCGCCCCGACGCCCGAGGAAATCGTCTTCCTCTTCACCGGCATGATCGCCGCGATGGCGGTCGCCTTCCTCTGCGTGAGGTGGCTCATGGGCTTCCTCCGGAAAAAGGACTTCCGCCCCTTCGGGATTTACCGCATCGCCTTGGGCGCTTTGGTGATCGTCTTCTTCCTCACGTTCCGCCTCCTTTCTGGGCAAGCGGTCCTCTGAAAAGCGCTTCTTGGAAGCGCGTTCCTCCTTCGCCCCAGCAGAGCGGGTGTGGGTTCCTATTGCGCCGATGGCAAGATGAAAAGCTACGCCGCCAGCGATTCCATCATCCTATCGGCCTTGCTTTCCATCGTCTCCGCCCCGCCTTTCTTTTTGCCCGCCAAACTCACCGCGACTTGGCCCCATTCGCCTAAGGCGAGCGGAAAATCGCGCTTCTACAAGTCTTCCTGGGGTGATATAATCCGCTTGCTGCATCCGTAGCCAAGCGGTAAGGCCAGTGACTGCAACTCACTTATCGTCGGTTCGATTCCGGCCGGATGCTCCAAAATTGTTAGTTGCTTACCATCGGTAAGTGGACTATAGTAGTCGGGCTGTCGATAGGCAGCCAACGATGCGCCCGTAGCTCAACTGGATAGAGTATCAGACTACGAATCTGAGGGTTGTGGGTTCGAGTCCCCCCGGGCGCACCACGAAAAAGGAAAGCCTGGCGCATTCGCGCCGGGTTTTTTGGTTGATTTCGTCGACGTCTCCCCGCAAATCTTAAAACGCCAAAAGGCGATTTCCGCAAAGCGCCTCGGATTGGACTGGGGCGATTCGCGAATGCCCCTCTTGGGATCGATTTTGAACATTCGCCAACTTTTCAATGGATTTTTTATTTGGCTGTTTAGATTATCGATGAGGAGAAAGCCCGAGACATTTCCATGGAAACGAAAAAACTCATGATGGCGTTTTTGGCCCTGTGCTCATTGCTGGGCTCCTGCGCGGAAACCGATGACCGTTCAGCGAATGGCGCCGGTTCGGATTCGATCGAGACTCTAAATAGCGGCGTGGCTGATTCGTCGTTTGGGGCTTTGGCTATAACGCTCAAATCAGACCAAAAATTCAATTACTACCTTTATGCCCCGAATAATCCAACCGAAAATCTGCCTTTAATCCTCTATTTGCATGGCGGAAGCGGAAAGCCCAAGAGCGAAGAAGGCGATTTAAGCTTGCTAACTAAAGGGGATGGGCTGCCGAAATTCGCCCAAGAGGATAAAATCTCGGCGAATTCGTATATCGTGTTCCCCCAGCTCCCCTATGGGAAAAGGGGTTGGAGCGATGTCAAAAGCGATTTGCTGCTATTTTTGGACGAGGTTTCCAGCGGATTGAAATGCAATAAGGAAAGAATTTCCATCACCGGGCATTCCATGGGCGGAAAGGGGACGTGGGATATCGCCCTTTCCTGTCCGAATGCTTTTTATAAAGTTGCCCCCCTTTCCGGGAACGTGACTTTAGACGATGCTAATTTGGCCAAGTTGGAAAACAAGCCCGTATGGGCGTTCGTGGGCACGGAAGATACGATCGTGGATCCCCAAAGCTCCATCGATTTCATCAATGCATTATCGAAAACCAATCCGGAGGCAAAGATAACGATCATTGAGGGATATACGCATTTCGATGTGCCGAACGTTTATCTTTCAAGCGAATATAACTTGCTTTCTTGGCTCGTCGATTGAGCCAAGCGGCCGCGCGTTTCCCTCTTTTCCTTCGATGCGCTTTTTTGGATTACAACGTCCCCCGTGCTTTTGCCTTGCCCGGCGAAAAAGAAATCGCGGCGAACCCAAGCGGTCCCCCCTTGGGAATTTGCTGCGGAAGCGGTGGGGCTCCTCTGCAAACCCCTTTTCAGCAAGTGGAAAAAAGGTATCATTCTCACGCAATGAAAACGAAGAAAAATCCCCCTTCCCTTTCCCCCTCCCGCCGCATCGAATTGCTTTCCCATTACTATCGCATCGATCCGGAGAAACGCATCGTCTACGTCGAGCTTCGCTTCCCCAAGGCGACCGATCTTTTGGAGGAGGACTGCGGGATCAAGGAAAACCCCATGTTCTCCCAAACGATCTTGGAGAAAATCGGGGGCATCTACGAACAGATCCCCGCCGAATATTCCGCGGAGATCGAGTTCGAGATCGAAGACTATCAAGGATATGATCCCGCCTCTCTCCTCGAGAAGTTCAACGAAGTGTTGGAACTCAACAATTATCAAAGGCAAAAAATTAAACGGAAGAAATGGCTGCAGGCCGTTTTGCTGGCCTTGTCCGGGATCGCCGTTTTGGCTTTCATGGGGGTCGCTTCCCTCCATCATTGGTTCGGAGAGGATGGAAGCGAATCCGAGGCCCTTTGGACGGAGGTTTTCGACATCGCCGGCTGGGTTTTCGTCTGGGAAGCCGTCACCGTGCTCTTCTTGGAGCCCAATCCGATGGGCGTTTTGGGCTTGCGCATCCTTTCCCGCACCTCTGGCATCCGCTTCCTGCAGAAGGAGAGCGGGGGCGTTTTGGCGGAAGAGGTCGGGCGGAGCATCGTCGCCAAATGGGAAGGCGAGAGCCTTTTGGAGAAAAGCTCCAAAATAGCCCTTTTGCTCTCTTCGACCGCTTTCCTGGCCGTTGGGTTCGGGTCCTTCCTATCTTCCCTCCTTTGCGCGTTCTCCTCTTCTTGGGAAGCTTGGCAAGTCGGTTTGTTCCTGGCCTTTTCCTTCGCTTCTTCCGTCTTCGACGTCTTGGCGGGCGCAAGCGGGATCCAACGTTACCTTGGCCGGGGGAAGCTGCGAAAGCTTTCCCTGCCCTTCGCCATCGCGATCTCCGCGCAGCTGGCGGTTTACGTTTTCCTTTCCTTCTATCTTTGGGACGCAGGCTTCACCACCCAAGCCGTTTTGACCACCATCGTTCAAGCGGGGTTCGTCTTCGGGGTGATCGCCAACACCGTCAAAAGCAAGAAGGCCTCTTGAAAAATGTCCCTGTTGCGGGGACAATATGGGGCGCTCGGGACGTAGCGTAGCTTGGTTATCGCGTCTGCTTTGGGAGCAGAAGACCACCAGTTCGAATCTGGTCGTCCCGACCATATTAGAAGCATAGGTTTGATACAGTAAAAATTGCTGTTCAAGCCTTTTTTTGTGCCAAAATGAGTAATTTTTAGCAGACATTTAACATATATTGAGCATAGAGTTTGAATTTACTTATCTCAATTTATGGACAATCAAGAGCTCAGATTTGCACTAGAAACTTTTTATACCACAAGAAACTTTTTATCGCACAAGAAACTTTTTGTCTTTCTTGAGTAAAAAAACTCACAAAAGTTCATGAAAACCTCATTTGCAAACGAGGGATGAATAAATCCGATTATTTCTCGCTTTTC
>ERZ808240.1395-NODE-1395-length-30264-cov-4.982422_pt1 | contig 30264 bp, 29 predicted proteins | sample MGYA00521084_ERZ808240 | MGnify/ENA primary metagenome ERZ808240 (study PRJEB31516, sample SAMN03275571) | gut metagenome | biome: mammalia-associated habitat; material: feces | host: Papio cynocephalus | place: Kenya | collected 2012-08-06 ... | reverse complement strand
CAAGATCGCCCGCGTGACGGCCGATTTGAGCAAGGCCCAGAAGGCCGCGACGATCTCGTGGACCGTCGAGCCGACGACAACAATCTCCGTTGTCGATGCGGTCGTCTCCAAGGATGCCGCCGACTGGACGCTCGACGAGCAGAAGGCGGCGGCAGACGACATCGCCAAGAACGGCGAGGCGTCCAAGGTCTATGCCAAGGCGAAGGCCGCCATGGACGCGGGGACCACATGGTCAGTCAAGCTCACCAACGGCAAGACCATGACCTACCGCATCATCGGCATCGACCACGACGACCTCGCGGACGGCTCGGGCAAGGCCGGCCTAACGTTCCTCACGACCTCGACCACCATCTCCTCCCGCATGAACGCCACCAGCACGAACGCCGGCGGCTGGGAGGCCTCGGAGCTGCGGCAGAAGATGAACTCCGGAGAGATCTGGAACCTGATGCCCGCCGACCTCCAGTCCAAGGTCAAGGCCGTCACGAAGCTCACGAACAACGTCGGCGGCGACGATGCGAACAAGAACGCGGCCGTGACGGCGACGACCGACAGGCTGTTCCTGCTCAGCTACTCCGAGATCGTCGAGACCCCCTATAGCGGCTGGTCCTCCTGGTCCTGGATTGGCAGCGAGGGCACCCAGTACGAGGCCTTCAAGGGCAAGGTGACGAACAACTACAGCGGCAACTCCGCCATCGCTATCGGCAGCTCCTGGTGGGAGCGTTCGGCGTATCCGCGCGACTCCGCGATCTTCCTCTCTGTCTACCCCAGTGGCGATCCGTCGTACATCAACAGCGCGACGTACTCGATTTGCATCTGTCCCGCTTTCTCCTTCTAACCTACGTCCCAGACACCCCGCTGCATCCGCTGCGGGGTGTCTTCCTTTTTCTATCGCGCATCGTGTGTTTTGAAAGCCAATTTATCTCTGTAGGGCCCCTGGTTTTTAGCGGGGCTTTTTTTGGGGGATCGGAACATCTTGGGTTACGCGGGGTATTCGGTCGGCGTGTTGTGTAGGGCAATTCGTTGGCAGGGCGCTAGCTGGGCGTTTGCGGGGAGAATTGTGATGCCGCAGCGGCAGAACTCCTGGTGCGCCGCGGCGCCTGCGGTAGGTTTAACGGGAATATGTTTCCGTTTGAATTGGAGCGGTCGTGGTGGATGTGGAGAATCGGGATGTCGGCGGTAAGTTGACCGGGAAGGTTCGGGCTGGAATCTCGCGGGCCGGATTGGGGCGGCGAGCATTGCTGTTCGCGGCGTCGTGTCTGGCTGCGGCGCCGTTGGTGCAGGCGGCGTGGGTGATCCTTCAGGCCCGGGTGCTCGGCATCATGGTCGGCGGATCGTGGAGCAATCCGGTGAGCTACCTGTTCACCGAGGGGCGCGTGACGGTCGTACCTATCGCTATCGCCATCTGCGTTGCAGCCTGCTGGCGATTCGGAAAGAAGCCGGCGGTAGCGGGAACTGCGCTGTCGCTTGCCGCGTGCTATCTCAGCCGGCCCTCTAACGACTACCTGTTCGCGGGAATCTATTTCCTAACCGCGATTCTTCTTATCGGTTACCTTGCGCACAAGGACGAGAACCATGAAAACTAAAAAGAACACCACCGAGAACAAAGACGGTCTCCTCGAGTTTTCCTTCTCGAGACGCGGACTGTTCGCACTCATCGCCACCGTGGCAGGACTCGGCCTAACGGACATCTCCCGCCCCCGGAGCGCCGAGGGTCTTTCCGAGATAAGCCTGGACCACCCTAACAATCCCCACTATTTCGGAAATGCGTGTGATAACGGCATTCTCACCCATCCCGACAAAACCCAGGGGTCGAACGACCGGCTCTTCGGCTACGCCAACAAATGGACGCTTTGGAACATCTTTAGCACCTATAACGATCGACTGGGCTTCGCTTTCGCAATGGCGGTCGAGTGCGATTATTCCAACGAACTCTACGACCACATCGTCTTCCGACCCTATTACTACTTCACCTCCTACTGCAAATCGAACCCATACCATGGCTATTGGCTCGGCGCCTCGGACGGCGACGACAATCGCGGGACCGTATTTATAGACGGGCAGTCCGTCGGCAGCTTCCAGGGAAACTTCATCAACAACGGGTCGGACGGACACGGGGACTGGTCCCATCTGAATAGCTACGGGTGGCTTTGGCGCGGATGGGACGCCGGAACCAGATATGAACATTTCATCCGCCGCGAGGCCGCCTTGCGAAGCCGGAATGTATATGCGCAATGCGACATCTTCAACGTTTGGCACAATAACATCAGACCGAGTCAAGATACGTTCACCTCCCAGCAGGCACCAAGGAAAGATGATATGAGCCTGCATACTGAGAAAATCTACCTAGAGAACGACCAGTCGCTTATGGGCGGAATCTTCAAGCTGCATCCTTGGGCGCATCCCAAGAAGCATCTCGACCTTGGGCAGGGTAAAACCAACTCCGCGGGTCAGACCGTTACCGCCTTTGAGAACGGGCGAACCGTCTGCATCTGGGACAACTATGAGAGCTTCAACTCGCTCTGGCTCATGAAGCCGTTCAACGACGACGGAGTAGGCGCCTTTACCTTTGCGCTCGCGAGTTTGGCCGGCCCCGGTCTCACGCACTGCCTCAACAACGAGGGACACGATACTCCTAAGACGGACGGCAACCATAATGTTCTCAGCTCCGTTGCGAATATCTGGGAAATCGGTTCGGGCAGCGCCATCACAAAGTCATGGTGGGTCGGACATGAGCCGAGCGTTTCCAACGAAACGGACCACAAATGCTGGTTCCTTACCTCCGACGGCGACGGCCAACGTCTCGATCTCAACGGCGGAGACGCGACCAACGGTAGACAGCTGGGCGTCAGCGGCTGGGCGAAACCGGGTGAATGGGCAGGCCAAACGAACGCCCAGTGGGATTTCGAAGAAGCCCGCACCCACGGATCGATCTCCCTCAACAAGACGCTCTATATCCCCGGCGATGAGGCGAAGTGCTTCGGCTGGAAAGTCAACGGCGATGACAAGAAAACGTTGCTGCCGAACAGTTACGCCGCCGGGGTGGCGAACGAGAGTGAGCTGCCCCCCTATCCGATGTACCGTTGGTACGGTACAGATGAGCCGGTCGAGATTGAAGCGGACGACGATGCGCGAATCATAGCATCCTGCGCGGTATCGACTTGGGGCCAACAGAAGGAAGCGTACGCGCACCGCCATATCGGATATCCGCATGGCGGGAACTCGATCTACAACCTGGCACTTCGTATCGAAGGATCCAAGTTCAGCGGATCGATTTGCTATGCCGCCGAGAACATAATGGGAGAGTGGTCGACCGGTGTGGACGGCAGCGCCGTCTGCACCGACTCGGCCTATGCCATCGGCCGGGTGAAGCTCTGGTTGACCGGCGATATCGCGGAAAATTACGACCTCGAGTACCGAGGGTTCATCGGAGGCATCGGTTGGACCGATCCCGTGTACTCGACCGGGCGAGTCGACGACGACGGGTCCGACTCTCCCACCGTGGGCAACGGCGCGGAAAGCTGGTATACGATCTGGGGCGATGGGGACTTCGTGCTCGATGTCGTCCAGGGCGTCGCTAACGCCGAGGTCAACGGCACGAACGTTCAGGCCTATACGTCCAACAGAACGCTCGCGCAGCGATTCGTTATCCATGAGCGCCCGGACGGGTATGTCGAAATCTGCAATTTCAAGAGCTATTGCATCGATGCCGCCAGCTCATCTATCGACGCCAACGTGCAGCTCTACCAGAGCAACGGCACGGACGCGCAGCTGTGGAAGATGGAGAGCGTGACCGATGACGAGGGCAACGAACTCGGAGTCACCTTCAAGAACAAGCGCTCGAACGGATACCTCACCGCAACCGATGCCGCGGCAGGGAGCAACGTCAAGTGCGCCGCCGCGGCAGACGGCTGGACGCGCCAGCTTTGGACGCTCACGTCCGTCGAACCTGCCAACAACGACAAGGCGCCGACGATCGGGAAACTCTACGGACTCAACGTGCACCTCGTGCGCAAGCCGAAGGGCGCGAAGGTGCTCAAGGAGTTCGGCACCAGCCATAAACTGGACATCACTGCCGACTTCGGGTGCAGCTATCTATACTGCGCCGCGATGATCGGGCTGCGGACCGTCGCGCGGAAGGAAAAGTATGTGTGGACCGATCGACTGCTCGGGACCGTCATTTCCGAGCCGGCTCGTCTTACGGCCCGCGTGCATTTCATGCTTGTCGACACGCTTGGCGATATCGACGAGCTGTACACCGTGGACCTCAAGCCCGGGACCGAGTTCACGATCACGGATTTCGCCGACGACTTCGATGCGGCGGACGAGGCGCTTCGCGAGCTGATGAACGGGGAGGGGCAGGACATGTCGCTGCTGGATTCTTGCATGGACCGGTGGTACGAGGGGGATAAGGGGTGCACGGATCCCAGTATCTTCGGTAACGGCAAGTTCACAAGTAAGAAGCTGCAGAAGGATTTGTATCTGTGGGTGAAAGTCATCATGGGCCAAGCCTGGTTTTTCAAGGATGGCTGTTCCAAGGAAAACCTCATTTTCAAATCGCCAAGATTTTTGAAGGGAACTATCTATACTTTTCCAACATCGTTAGCAGAAAAGGAACTCGAATCAACCTGCAACCTTAACGATCGCTTCGGCACAGATCCTTCGACCGGTTTTACGGGTTGGCATCTGGACAAGGAATTGAGTGATGAGGCTGTAACAAGTTATACCGTTGCAAATACTGCCACAGCTTTCTATGGTCGCAACCGCTGCACGCTGCGGTGCGAGTACGCACCTGGGTCTGTCGTACTCAGCCCCGATTGGGACATGAGGGTCGCACCCGAGGCGTCTGCCGAGGCGCACCCCGGCTTCATTCCGACCTTCACCGAGCCTACTCACAAGGGCTACGACGCCAAGGGCAAGGAGTTCGCACTCGCTCCGATCGCCGACTCCGGCGAGGGCCACACGGCCTACTACTTCGATGAGCTGGCGCGCGTCACGGTTCCCGCGACCGCGTATCGCAACATCGGGGGTGGGCAGTGGAGGACCTACCAGTGCAAGGCGTGGCTCGACGACGGCGAGGCCACGGCAGCATCGGTGGCGGGTGCATCGCGCTCCCGCTCCCGTGCGCGTGCCGCCAACGCGTTCAAGATGACCAAGGACACCGTGAAGTATATCCGCTGGACCGAGGTCGTATCTGACGGCGTGGTCGGCGTCAGGAGGAAGTAGGAAACAAACCGACGCCGCATAAATAAAGGATTGAGGTCGATAAAGCGGTATTGACCTCAATCCTATACGCCCCCATCTGAAAGGCCCTAAAGCGAAAAATCTCTACCAAGTTCTCCGCCAGCCGACCGTTCTCGAAAGCTAGACTCTTCAATTTTCGCCTCGGAGAGTTCGCTAAGTGATTCGGCAGGCTTATCATCTTCGACTGAAATGCCATCTCGATCGATTTCTTCTTTAAAGAGGTCCCTCAATCGCATCGCTGGAACGTTTATCCTAACGACTTCGTAACCCTGCTTTCCAATTTCGTCTACGATTTCGTTAGCACAAATCACAGCCTCCAGTACTTCACCGTATTCAGAACTCTCAAATGAGATGTATTTTCCGGCCGTGGCCTCTTGGGACAGGAAGGTGCAATTATCGCGCATCCTCTCGTCGACATTCAGATAACCGAGCTTCTCGAGGCCATGGGCAAGTTGGCGTAAGTCGTGGACTCGTTTAGGCTTTATGCCGTAAAACTCATAAATCGATTTAAGAGTCTTTTCCACGAGCAAGGCCGCATTGTTGCAAATCTGCGGACCACAAATCCGATAGTCGTGGATATTGTTTTCAATCGACCTCGCGTCTCCGCGTGCCGTCTCGAGGTAATTTTCCTCACGACTCAAACGATTCATACAAAATCACCCCATCACGGTTGACCTCGGCGGCAAACCTGTTGCCTCTATGTAGCCCTTCCGAGAATTCTCCCCTGTTGAGAATGAGAAAATCCAGCGCGTAATCGAAATCCCAGAGATTCGACCCTGCTTTGATGGAAGCCCTCTTCAGCTCCTTCCCGTGGAGATCCGACAGAGCCAAGATGTCGTAATCGCTGTCCTCACGCGCCTCGCCCCTTGCGCGAGAACCGTAGGCGATGATCGCGACCGGGTCGGTGACCTCGAGGATATGGCTGACGATGAAGTCGATATCCTCCTGCGACATCTGGAGCGCGCCTCGCGCCTCGTTGAGTGTCCTCATGGCTTCCTCCGTTTCGAAAGATGAGATGCCGATGCGAACAAAACCCCTACTTCTCGACCCAGCCGTAGACGGCGTCGTGGTGGATCGTCTCGGTCCAGGCCTCCTGGTCGGTGACGGTCACCGTTTGGGTCTCGTACTTGGGGAGGCAGGAGTACCCCATTCCATTTGTAAAAGCGTAATAGGAAGCGTCATCCTCGTTATCAAAAAGATTTCCGTCCTCAGTTTGGTACTGCACTCCGACCTTGATTTTCTGGGTCTCGGTATGGGTGACGGCGGGATGGTAGACCTGCTCGTCCCAGGCGGGGGTCACGACCGCCCAAACCTTTTCGGGCTCGGCGGGTTTGGTCGTGCTCGAATCGGTCGAGGAGCTTCCCGAGTTATCGGAACCGGTAGAGGCTCCGGAGTTGCCGCTGCTCGGCTTGGAATCGTCCTTTTTTGTGGACGAGGAGGAGCTTGAGCCGGACGGCTTTGACGAGCCGCCGTCGGTCTTGTTGAAGCTGTTGGAGGAGGGCTTGGAGGCACTGCCCGACTCGCCCTTGTTGGATGCAGAGCTCGATGCGGGCTTCGCGGAAGCTTGGGACTCGGCCTTCTTCACCGCGGCGGCGGAGGGCTTCGAGACGGGGGCCGAGACGGTCGAGGCGGACGGGTTCTCCTTCTTGGCGGCGATCAGCTCCTGGGCGGCCTTCTTCTCGGCCTCGGGGAGCTTGTCGAGGGCGGCGGCCACCGCGGCATCGTCGGTCATGTCGACCTTGGCGAGCTTCACGGTGACCTTCGAGTCCTTGCCGAATACGGTGAAGTCGACGGCCTTGGGGACGATCCATGTGGTCTTGCCGTCCTTGGCGGTCGGGATCGAGGTGATGTTGAGCGCGTAGGCGCCCTGGGCGAGCTTGACCGAAGCGCCCTTCGCGGGATCGGCCTCGCCCTTCGCGACTTCCTTACCGTCCGCATCCACGATGGCGTAGCCAAACTCGCCGTCGCCGTCCGCCCAACCGTCCGCCTCGATTGCGAGGGAGATTTTCTGCTTGGCGGCCTTCTTAGTGGAGACCTGGGAGATTGCGGCGTTCTGTGCGGGCTTCGCCATCGAGGAGGTGGGCTTGGAGGGCATGCCGAAGGCGATGCCGAGGCCCAGCACCGCGACGATAGCGGCACCGATGCCGGCGGTCACGGCCGGGTGACGGCGGATGCGGGTGAAGACGGTCTCGCGTGCGGTCCCGACCTCGGGGAGGTCCTCGGGAAGGACGGGCTTCGGGAGCTCGGAGGTGACGTCGGCGTCATGAACGTCGTTCTGGAGGTTCTCGGTGTTGTCGGACATGGTGGGGTTCCAATCTGTCGGTATGGGATCTAGTTTAGCGGGTTTCGAGTTACGCGAGGGCGCGGCCGGCGGCCTTCCCGCCGAACTTGCGGGGCACGACCTCGTGCTCGAGGGCGTCGTAGCGCACGATGGGCAGGAACCAGACGAGACGGACGCAGCGGCCGTAGGCCAGGCGCCACGACCACGCGGCGCGGCGGTAATGGCGCTCGACGAACCTACGGTCCTCGCGGCGGCGATCACGCACCGCGGCCTTGGCGGCTGCCTCGGAGGCATCGGAGGCGGGAAGAACGATCATCTCGGGAATCGTGTTGGAGTTATAGCGCCAATACTTGCCGCGCATCTGGTAGACGCCCTCGAGGATGTTCTTGGCGGGAACCATGAAGCGCTTACCGGCGGTGATGCCATAGCACTTGCCGTCGGCACCCGTGAGCTTCGTTACGGAGATTTTCTTGGCGAAGCGCTCGCCGGGGGTAAGGCGAGACTTCGGAACCCACACGCGGGTGGCGAACACGGTCTCACCGGTCTCATCAACCAGCTTGACGCGGGTCTCATTGCGATAGCGGACACGCAGAACCATCAGGCAGAAATCCTCGATCCTGTTCTGAAGCTGAACCTCACCGATACCATTGAAGCAGTAACCGATAGACTTGCGATCACCCCTCCAATTGCAATGCCTGTTGGTCTTGATGTTATGGACATTCCAAGCACGGAGGTGGAGGACCTTACGGGCGAGGAGGTAGGTCACCACCAGAAGGACGGCGGTGAGGGTGTTCTGGTCGATACTTGCGAGAGCGGTTGCAATCTGATTCATCATGGCTGTTCTCTTCCTTACGTACTTCTCGTTATGTCGCTTGCTTTGAGCCGATGGCAATAGGTCGTTTACATGGATTTAGATGAGGCGTCGTGTTCGCTGGCCGCAGTTGCCTCTGCCGCAAGGGCATCGAGGGAACGGGCGCCGTGGACGGGACGATAATCGTCCTTCGGCCAGACTTCCGCCTCGGGATAGGCGCCCTCAAGGAGATCGTCATAAACGGAAAGGCTGTCGCTCCCCTTGTCCCTATCTCGCTCGGAACGGGTGACTTCCCTACCAAGGCGTGCAATCTGGTTGGGTTCGGAAACCTGCTCGATCGAGAGCGTTACGTAACCTTCTTTGATGCCTCGGCCCGACATCACGAACGTGATCTTGAAGAAAGACCTCTCGAGCCTCGAGCGCTCGTCGGTGGTGGTGGTCATCCAACGATCCGAATCGTTGAGCATGGGCATCACCTTGAAACGCAGGTAGTCTCCCGCGTTGTAACCCTGGCTGTTGAGCCTTGTGATGGCCTTAAGGCCTGCGGACATGATGGGGACCGCGAACTGTTCGCGAATCTTCATCGTGTGGATACGGGGTGCGCTCGGCATCTGACAACATCTCCTGACCGTCCGGCTTGGGGAACCGGATTTCCTTTCGGTGACTCCATTATAGCAGAAAACGCAGTATAAACCACTTGAAACGCAGATTCCTGCGTTTTGTTTTCTACTTCTGTCCCTTTGAGAAGTTTACCTTCCGACAGCTTCAATATGAAGATGAATATCATTATCTAGCAGGGAGTTTACCGTATGTCGGATAAAAGTCTCTATGAGTCCACCATGAAGGGGCTGGAAACTGCCGCCGCGCAGTTGAAAGCTCTGGAGGGCAATGCCGACAAGCCCTCCGGTAAAGTCGTTATAGGACATAGCGATTCCGTGCCTAAAAAGGGAGAAGCGAAGTGGATCAACATTTCGCTTCCGTGGAGCTCCGTCATATCGTATGGGCCCGCTCGCCGTAAAGACGGCTCGCGTGTCAGCGATAAGTTCGGCAACCCGCTCAACAGGGTGCTTATCAGGGTGCCCCGCGGCACGCAGGTCGGCGGGGTTGACCTCGGGGGACTCAAGGCCGAGTTTCCGCTCAAGGAGAAGGCCGTCAGGGCGGCGCAGAAAACAGGCTCCGTCACGTTTGGGATGAGTCCCTACAAGCAGAAGAAGATCTTCGGTATACGCGACAGCGGCCATACCGATGTTTACGTGCAACCGAATAAGCTGGCCGAACTTGCGAGATCCATGGAGGAGCACGGCAGGGAGATGCGGGATGCGTCGGGTAACCATGAGCGTGCTGCGGAGAAGCCCAGCCGAAGCCATGGCAATGAGAGCCGCGATGCATATTCTCACAAGGACCGTGAATCCAGTGCCGCGAACAAGCCCGTAAGACGAGAAAGGAAGTACACAAGGAAGGGATATGCCTATATCACCTTCAGGCGTTCCGACCTACGTATCGGCTATGACTGGAAGACCAAGGAGCCCGCCCGCCTGAATTGCACCCTGCCCCAGGGAACCGTCGTAGATGGACGAGACCTCTCCGGTGCGAAGATGTCGATCGATTACGAGGACTGGATGTCAGGCGCCTTGAGGGGACGAGCCGATATCGAGGTGCCCGTGAAGGAAAGCGAACCGGCGAACGTTTATTTCGTCCACCAGTTCGAAAACGGTCGGAATAAGTTTGAGGACGTCGGGGGCGTGTCCGTCGCCTCGCTTTCACGAGCTGTCGGCGAAGCGTATGAACAGGGCGGAAAAGCCGCTACGGGAGGACCAGGTCGTGAACGCGAAAACCAATCTCTAGACGAGCTCGCGGCCGAAAAGTGCGAGGAGGCCGAACTTTCTGTCGACCCAAAGGGTCGAGCAGGTCGAGAGAGCGATATGGCCCGATGACGGCCGGCATGACCTTGCCGTAACGCGGGTTCGTCCGACGAATCAAGTAGGCGATCAGGTTGCGGTCGCGGCCCGAAAGCGAATCGAGGACCCTGCTGCCGTGAAGGCCGCTTTTCCTAAGGATAAAATAAGCTCGCGGCGAGGTCATGGCCGGCACGCTCGCAAGAAAGTCCCCCAGTGTCGTCCCGGCGGGCACTCCGGCTGGGTCGAGAACCATCTGCGTCGGCGTCGATTTCAGGTTCGCCAGCAATTCGCCGGGTGAGACCCAAGGGCCGCGACGCGTGGTACCTTGACGTACGGCCCGAGCATCATCTACGCAGGGAAAGAGTCCCCGAGCCTTGATTTTCCCGCCTATGCGCATGTCAGATGCCTGTAGAGCGGGTAGATCTGAGCCAGTGCCATAAGGCCCGCCCGAGTCGCCTCCGCCGCGGAGTCGACATCCGGGAACATGAGCCAATTTCCAGCTTCATAGGGAGACTCCTTCCAAATCTCCCCAACCGCCCGGTCCTCATCTTCCGTCGGGTCAAGCAGGCCTCCCTCCCCCGTGAAGAACACCTGGACACCGAAGCGCCCCTCGCAGACGGGACAAGCGCGGACCACCACGGTTCGGAGCGGGTCTTTCGAAAGAATCTCAGAAGACAGATAGGTGTCGTCACCGAAGTCATCACCCAGGAGGTTATCCTTCATCAGAGCCGACTCGAAAGCATTCCGGTCAGCGGTACGGGAGCCGCCGGCATCCGCTATCGCGTTTCCTGCGGCCTTGGCCTGCGCGCGGGTGGGATAAACCTCATCGAAGAAGAGATCTGCGGTGTCACCGTCAATGACCGAAAGGAGCCAACCCCCGTCGGTGGAATCAACGGACAGCGCGATCGGCGAATCGGGGACGAGACGGATATCAACACCGCCCTCGGTTTCGGTCCATTCACAGTAATCGCTCTCGATGTCCCTCATCAGTTGCCTCCCAATATCTCGGCCGCCTCTTTCAAGAGTACGGCCCAAGCATCATCGAAATCCGCGTACCCTTGAGTGAAATCTTTGCGAGGGCCTGCGTTCCACCAGCCAGAAGCCGTGCTCGATTCGATAAGCGGCCGCCAGACAAGATCTCCGCCGTCGCCGTTATCGGCTACGACAAAACCCTTTACGCTCCCCTCCCCGTCGCTGAAAACATAAGAAGCCAGGTAGGACGACCTCATCAAACATCTTGAGGTCACAACTCCGGGGCAAATTCCATTCTTTGAGGACGATACTTGCATGCGCTTCCTTTCGCATGGCAAATGGGTTCGATACGCGACTTGGATTCGTCTCTTTTACGTCAGTTGAACCTATCGCCATGTCTTGCTGTCATTCCTGTTTGGCGGCTTGGGGAACCGCCTTCGTTTAAGTTTATCAGATAACGCAGCTTTCTGCGTTATCTCGTTCGTTTACGGTGTTTCGGTGCCGGTCGTGGTTTTTCCGTCCCAATCCGCCTTCGATGCTCATCGGGTCTCTCAAAGAAAAACGGGGCGAAGAGACGCGCGTATCCGCCGTCGCGACCTTGGGCAGCCAAGGGAATCGCACCCAAGATGAGGAGGTTGGCAAGGATGAAGTGCAACGAAAAATAAGGCCAGATCATGTAGCAGATAACGTTCACCGCAATCGGTGCACCGACCATGACGACAATCAACGGGAGTCCTTGATAGGTGAGGCCTTTCGCCGCAACCGCTTCCCTTTGGGACGCAGAAGGGAAGTATTCCCCGATATCGGCAATGTACCCGAGTCTCCCCTGCCGCCTCGGACCGATCAGGTCGATTACCGCACACCTAAGAAAGCGACATGGAGACGGGATTATCACCGGCGGTTTGGATGGACGGCGATCGACGGCCCGACCTTTTGGTTTTGAGTCTTTCACGTTGCGGGCCGTCGTATATACGGAAGGCGTTACCGGTGGCGGCATATGCGGCGCGCCGGTCCGGCTTGAGTCAGTCATCAGATGCGCTGCCCTTGCATCTTGCAAGGAGGTCGTCCAGACTCTCCGAATCGACAAGATAGATGTGGGCGATCGTGCTTATCGCAATGAGGAGCAAGATGCAGGCGGAGACGAAAGGGAAACCGAAACGCCACGCCACCCCCGCGATAATTCCGTAGACCGTTGAAACCGACCCCGCTACCGCACATCCGTAACGGTCGACAAGGATAGTGAAGTCATCCCTTGTAACTGCGGCTTTTTCGGAAGTTGAATAGACATCCCTTGTGGCAACGAGGAGCGCGAGCTTGACGGCACAGGCTATCAAAGTGGCTGTCACTATGAAAACGGCCTCGCCCACCAGCTCGAAGAGCGCCTGCGTCGCGATTGCGGCGACGATGACCGCCGTGTACTCGGTAACCGCCGAGACGGCCAGAATCTGACTCGGAGAGCGCATGAGTGACCTTTCATCGGCGGCGGGAAGGGAAGGGACGGGCGGCTGAAAGAACACGCGGCCGGTTGCTGCAAGATCGCGTGAAGGGGAAACCGCCCGCCTCGCGTTCAAGTATAGTGAGACGCAGTTTGCTGCGTTTATGACGCAGCGCATCAACATAGAATGCGGACATTTCTCGGAACCGGATAAGGAACAGGCCGCTGACAATACGCCTGCGGGACGTTATCTATACGTACGCGAAGTCGATCACGGTGCTGCCGTCTCGCATGAGGGCATCCGCGGCGGCGAGGGCGGCGCGGTTGTCGATGCGCTGCTGCTGGGTGAGCTTGCCCGAACGGGACACGGGGTGATAGGGCATGGGATCGGGTGCCGCCTCGATGAGCTGTCGCGTGCGGCCCTCCAACGCTTCGGCGTAGGTATCGAGGTAGTCGTAGGCCTCGGCGAAGGGCACGGAGCGGGTCGCGGCGGGGTCGCGCCAGTCCTTGAGCGTGCGAGCGCTGATGCCGAGCGCGTTCATGACGTCGAGGGTCGTGACGCCGAGGCTGTCCATGGAGGCGACCCAGGCGGCCTTGGGGTCGATGTCCGGCCATGAGTCGAGGTGGGAGTCGATGTAGGCGTCGTCTCGGCAGGCGAAGACGACCGCGACGTCCTCGCCCTCGTCCTCGAGCCTGTCGGCCACGAGACTCGAGGCGAGGTTCTCGAGGCCGAGGAGCCGTCCCGGCGCGAGGTCGGGCTCGCGGTAGCAGCGGACGATCGACTGTCCCCAGCGCCGGCGCTCGGCCAAGGCCTCGTCGAAGCGGCGGAAGATGATCTCGCCGATGGCATCCGCCTGCTTGGAGAGCCAGTCGAACGCCTCCTTGGCGGGCAGACGGTCGGGTACGGCGGGATCGAGCCAGGTGCGGACGGATGCCGGGCGCACGCCGAGGGCGTGGGCGAGGTCGTCTGGCGTGAGCCACAGGCGGTCGAGCTGGGTCTGGACGCTGCATTTGAAATCGAAATCTAGCATGAGGTTGGTTCCTTCCTGCATCGGGGTCGCGGGACGCTTTCATCCCGCGTTAACGGCTATACTATACTCTATCTTAATGGAGAAAGGAGCGAATTTGGAGAGAATCGACACGATTTCGGCCATCAGGAAGATGGCTGCGGAGGCAGGGATGAGCCTGGCGGATATTTCCGAGCAAACCGGCAAGGGGAGGAAGAACCTTTCCTCTAGGCTTTACCTCGGGAACCGATGGACCATCGATGAGTTCGACAAGATCTGCGATGTCTGCGGGTATCGCTTGGTCTTGGAGAAAGCGGATGGGACCGACCGGGTGGAGCTCCGCGGAATAGACTTGAAGTAGACGAAGGTGGATTTCGAGTCGTCGGCCGTTAGACAGCTATACGGAACGCAGTGAGGGCAAAACTTTACCGAGCTGGAGGCGTTAGACAACCACTCAAAACGCAGTGGGAACAAAACACCTGCGATTTCTTTCAGTTCAGAGCTAAAGTTAGAAAACAACTTGAAACGCAGTGGGAACAAAACACAGCGCTGCTTGCCGTATGAAGGGCAAGGGTCGGGAAACCGTGGGAAGCGCGGCGGGAACGAAAACCCAAGGGGTTTGAAAGCGTCGGGGGCTGAACGGCCGGTCAATCTACCCAGTAGGATCTCGGTGCAATATCCGATTCTAAATGCGTGAGACACCATGGCCCCATCGGTTCCAGCTTAGCTGCTCGGTGACTTCCGCCCCTCCGCTATGTGAATTAAACATATGAGTACGTACGTCGGTACGTACTCATATTTCCGATCCCACAGTCAGTCGAAAGCTAGATCAATCGCGACACATCGACGCGCAGCCCCGCCGGAGAGCTATCGATGAGGTGAAAATTCGCCTTTTCATCATTCAAGACCTTGTCGTAATTGAATAGGCATTTTCCGCCATAGGAAACCCCTCCGAGAACCGTGGTGTCGACCGTCCCGCGTAGCCCGGTCGCCATCTCAAAAACCTGGACCTCGACCTGCGCGACTCGCTTGATAAGATCGCCGAGGTCTCCCCCATCTGCTTTATCGAAAACGGCCCGAGGCGACATCAGACCGTTCAGGCCGATGCGGGAACTCAGAATCGGATAGATTTTCGGGAATAGCGTTTCGATAAACTGCCAGAGATCCAATACGGCGCCCTCAGCTTCCCGTTCCTCGGTTCCGTGAGCCAAAACGTCCTTTCTATCGGCGATTCGCTCGACCGTTTGCAAGAGCGCTAAGTCGGCATCTTTTACGGGAAGCTGCCTGACCGGGTAGGCAGCTCGTTCCCCTGCGATACGGAATCGTTCTCCGTATGCGGAGAAGACGGTGTTCTTCAGGAGCCTTGGGCGGACGATCTTCACGAATTGTTCGCCGGCTGCATCAGCTAAATGTTTCGCATAGGCCTCGAGGCGATCCGTGTAGGTTCCCGTCGCAGCGTCGTCCATGAGGAGACGCAGGGGAACGGAACCGAAGCGGAGGGCCTGTCCGGTTTTCACGTTCACGCTGTAGATGAAGAAGTTGGCGAACGTCTGGGTCGTGTAGCCGCCGTAGAGCTCCGCTGGGCGGTCGGTCTTGGTCGGGATGAGCTTCGACTTCGCGCGAGGCGAGTAAAGCGTTGCGTTCCAGTACGCGCCGCCCTCCTGGAAGGGCGCAAACACGGTCCGAAGATTCGTCCAGTTGCAGGAACGGATGAGGTCGGAAGTCTCGCTTTCGAAATCCCAGAGCACGTCTCCCGTGTCAGGGTCGAGACGGTTCTGGAAGAAACCTCCGGTGATGAAATCGAGCTGAGATTTCGGGGTCTTATGGTTCTGCCTCATCCTCGCCGCAGCGGCCTTCATGCAACGCTCGTAGTCGACCCGGTCGGTGAAGAACGACGGAATCGCAATCTCCATGTAGCGCCCCACACCGATGCCGATGAGGGCGTCGTGGGCCCGCCACGACCAATTGGCCCTGCTGCTCTTCTGGATATCCATGACGCTGCGAACGGAATCGATGATGCCGTCCTTGACGGAAACGATCTCCGTCATCGGATACTTGGCGGCAACGACTGCCTTGAAGAGCTTCAATTCCCAGCTCGTCTCGCTGAGCGCACGGTTGATGCAGGAGGCCAGCATCTGCTCGGAGATGCGGTCACGCATGAGTGCGCCGAGCTTCTTGTCACTCATCAGGCCGGCCTCGTTGAGTTTCCGCCAGAACGGCGCCATCCGGCGCTTGACATCTTCTGGGACCACGAGCCCCTCGGTCTTATAGCGATTTTCGCTGGCTAAGACCAGCGCCTTGTTGTCCAGCGACTCGTCCTTTCGGATAGACCTCGGGAGGATGCGGTCTACGTTCGCAGTCGGTGCGGAGATGTCCGACAGATGAAGTTTCCTGCCGCTGTAGACGCAGGTTCCCGCTTGGAGGAAATAGAGGTAGGTGCGTTCATCCATCTTCTCGGGTTCGAGCCGGGAGAGCTCGGAGAGCATCCTCTTGGCATCGAGCGCGTCAGCGAGCTTGGGGGTCAACTTCTTGTAGGCATCCTTCAGCTTCTCGATGCGCTTCTTAGGATTGCTCCCCTTGTTAGCAGCGCTCGCATCGCGGTGAACACCAAGGTAGATCTTCTCGGGAGCGCTTCCGGCAACCGAGACCATGTCATCGAGAACCTTTATCGCCTGGTCGATACCCCGGCGCATCGCAGGAGATCCGGGAAGGGCGTTGATGTCGAAGCCGCTTTCCTGCTTGAGGCGGTCCTCGTTTATCCGGTCGATTTCCCGCTTGAAGCCGAGACGGCCGTCATGGAGAATCTGGATGAGGTTCATCGCAGACCCCTTGAACCGACCGTTCGGGTTTCCGTCGGCGAGTACATCCATGATGCAGCGTTCGCCGGCGTCGGTCTCGACCCAGATGCCTTCGAGCAGGAAGCGGGATAGTTTGCCCCAGCCACCGAGACGCTTTCGGGCGATCTCGGCAATTTGAGTGCCGGTGAGCAGGTCGCCATAGGTTTCGGCGACCTTGTGGCGGAGAATGTCGCGGTCTTCGAAGACCGTGTTCCAGAGGATGATGTCCTCGGCCATCGAGATGTCCGAGGCGGTAAGGTTCTCGGTGCCGAGCAGTGAGCAGAACCATGCGTAGTTCGCGAGTCGGCTCGACATCGCCTTCGGGTTCGAAGTGCCCTTCACGTGGGGATGGATGAGGTTGAAGTCGTTCTTGAGGATATTCTCGATCTGCGTCACCGTCATCGTGCCGCCATCACGCGCAGCCAGCTCTATGGCACGGCGCTGCCTCGCGTCGAGCGGCAGCCAGGTATCGCCGTCCTCCGTGTAGCGGAGGTTCGCGAGCTCGTTCAGGAAGCAGTAGCGCTCATAGGCGATCGAATTCTTGGGAAGAACGTCCTCACCCTCGATGTAGGTGCATTTTCCGGTCATACGACGGATGAAGCGCTCGGCCGTAGCGTCCACATCGATATGGTTCTCCCAGTTCCACGGTGCGATGCGCTCGTTCTCATGACCGGGCTCGATCTTGACCCAAGAGAAACGGCTCTCACCCGATGCGCCCTTCGGGGCGCCCTGCGTCGAGAGGGGCCCGACGTAGTATGGGATACGCGAGTTGAGGACCTTAAGGATATGGTCCTTCTGCTCCAGCAGCCTCGGATAGAAGCGGCCCTGGTTGTCGATGATCTTCGACACGACCTCCGCATGGAGCTGATGCGGAACGGCAGCGTTATCCACCGTGTGGAGGCGCCGCAGGAACCTATGGTCCGCGAAGCCATCCATCATCTCGATGTAGTCGGGGTCGAATTCCGCATCGGTATCCTTGAACAGGAGCTTCACACGCTTCGCGAAGTCCTCGTAGGAAAGCAGCTTCATGTTGTAGGCCGTATAGCCCATGTTGTTTTTCGGCGAGTCGGCCTTCTTGACGAGGACCTTGTCGTAATCGTATCGGTCCGTGCGCTTGGGACCGCAAAAGAACGTGCAGTACTTGCGGAAGCCCTCCGGATCGACGATTGCCGTCGCATCGGAGCGCCGAGCGACGTACTTGAGGCCGAGGTCCTTGAGCGTGCGAAGCTGGTTGCGATAGAGATCGTATTGCGCCACTTGGTTTTCGGAAAGGGTCTTGCCGGGCGCGTAGGAAAGGATGCCCTGGAGCTTCCATGCGCTATACAGGGCGCGAGACGCCTCGAGGACGGGGGCGAGTGCGTCGGGACAGGATTCATCGATGAACTCCTCGAGAGCATCGGAATCTGCAACCGAGACCTTGCCAAGATTCGAACCATCTCGCGTCAAAGGACCCAGCTCGGCCTTGTAACCGGAGACGAGGTCGGCGACGGCCTTTGTCTGGCGCGTAGCGACCTTTTTGACGAGCGACTCGCCGCGGAAGCCGACCGCATCGGTTACGAGGGCGTGGAGCTCGCGGGCGGTCATCTTTCCGTTGATGGCCGAGAGAGCGTCGATGTCGATGTCTGCCGTCTCGTCCAAGTCCCGCACGGCATCTTGGAGCGAAGTCGCGAGATCATCGATCTGGGTCATCACGTCGGCGTTGGAGGAATCGAGCGGCCCGTCAATCAGGAAGTGGCCGCGACGGGTCACGTGATTCGTCACGGCATCGAAGACGAGGCGGATATCGATCGCCGAGTCCGAGGTCATGAGGTCGACGTCGAGGTGAGCGAGCGTCGGATACTTGTTGAGGCGCTTCCTGTAGGCGAATGCGCAAGTATCGCCGTCACGGGTCGGACGGCCCAGCTTATAGGACATTCGCCGACGGATGAAGAAATCCGGGTCGATTTGCGATATGAGAGGCGCAAAGACGCGCTCCATCTCGCGCTCACGACCGCGCTTTCGCTGGATGCGGCGACGGGCCGCGCGCGGCATGCGCGCGTCGGAAGCATGCAGGGCCTCCTTGAAAACGCGTGTTCCCATCACGGGTCGGTTTCCGTGACGCAGCACGCGGCCATCCCCATCGGTCGCCGCGAAGCCGTGAGATGTCGTGCCGAGCGAGAGACCGACAAACCAGGGTTCCCGGATGTTCTTGAGTTTCTTCATGTTGCATGTCCTTTCTGGTCGCCCGTAGGGCGGTTTTCAGGCATTTGGGGTACCTGCGGCTGGTGGAGTGCAGTACCAGGCTTCTAAAGCCTTGTGGACGATTCTGTGAGGGCTATTCGCGAACGATGCGGTTCGCCGCCGATCCCACCAGGGGACGGCGGCGTGCAAGACGCATCACGATCCGCCTTTGACTGAGTAGAGACATTGAGTCGAAGACACGGGTATCCGTTCGGCATGGAGTTCGGCGGCGAGAGGGAGGCTGATGCTGGAATCGCTGACGATGAAATCTATGCCGGTCTCGCGAAGGTGCGAGAGAAGGGCCTTCTTCGAACGGCGCGAATCGATGTAGTCCCGCCACGGATCGCCGGACCGATGCGTTATGGATGGAGACCAGATCTCGGGGCGGAGATCGACGGGGACCTTGAGACCGCGCCACTCCATGTACGAGTAGAAAATCGGATCCTCGGCATAAACGAGGGGCGTCCCGCCGCCCGCGCTCCGTTCAATTGCCGTAACGACAGGAGCCATCTTCGCCCCATCGGTTTCCCACGTCGCCGCACCTTGCGGAAGAAGGAACGTGTTCGCCAGCGCTTCGATAAGGAAACATCCGACCAGCAGGCAAAGAACGGGACTCGGGAGCGCTTTGGCCCTCACTTCCGGCTTGCCATCCATGACCGATGAAGCCGTCAAGACCGATGCGATCGCAAGGATCCAGATATTCCGCCAATGGAGACATGCAGCAACGAATGAAGCGGCAGACAGCAGCGACAAAGGAGGTTCCAGCGCACGGCGCTTGCCAAGCGCCGCGGCGACGGGGAGCGCAGCATAAAAGGAGACGAAGACCCAAGCGATGGAGGCCTGCTCCCAAATAGGTTTCATCTCCGAGATCGCATTCCCGTACTCCGCCTCCCCTATCGATTTGAAAACATAGAGCGCCCCATCGATACCGTATGGGTTCAGGAGCGTCGCCGCGGCCATTACGGCTATCGCCGCGAGAAGCGGGACGCGGGAACGGAACCAGGGAATAAATCCTGAGGAGCTTTCGGTGCTCGAAGTCGGAAAGAGGAAAAGAACCGCTACGAACAAATCGAGTGGAGCCAATGCCGCCTGAAGGTTCACATGAAGGAACGAAATCAAGGGAAGAATCGCCAGAAGTCGCCCATCGTGACTTCGCGACCACTTTGCACAGATTCCGACGGTCAGGGCCATGGCGCACATCGACCACGCCGTCGGCCTTACGGACACGTAGAGTCCTGCGGTGAAGAGAGCGATGGAAGCGAGGAAGATGGCAACGTAGGGGTTCTTGGCATCGCTTGAAACCGCTTGAACGGCGAAGACGAGCGATGTCGCGACGGCCGTGAGCATGAAGGCGCCCATGACCCAGATGTTTTGAAACCCGAGAACCTTCCAAGCCCCATAGAGAACGACATCATGAAGCCATTGCTGAATCACAACGGCGTTACCGCTCGTCACGGACCAGGGATTCGTGCGTGGAACCCCGTTCGTCACGACCTCGCGACCGCTCGTGAGGAGAAACCAGCCATCCGTGTCGTAGAATCCATCGGTCTGAAAGCCGGATGCAGCAAGAAAGAAAGATAGCCCCAGAAGGGCGAGGCACGCAGCCAGACCCATTTTCCTGAAGGGGCGGGCGAAGACCCTGATAAAAGGATAGCTTGCCCAGGAACGCGCCCCCGCGGACGAGCTAACTCGCATCAGCCGGCTCCATCGGCTTGCGGACGATTTCCATCCCGGAACCGATTCTGCATCGGCTCTGAGTCCCGTCCTCCCAGTGAAGGACAGGTGCATGGCCCGTCACAGTAGACTCGAGCTCGATGGAGTCGACAAAGAGCTTCGCCCCGTCCGGCAGCTTCACAAGCATGTCAGGCAGAATCACCGAACCGTCGGTCGCCTGCGGGAACTCGACGAGACCTCGATCGATAGCATCAAACAGCGTCGAGGCAAGCCTGACGCTGCGCATCGTGGTTGTATCTGAATACTCGAGCTGGCTTCGCATCTCGCCATATGCGGCAAGGAATTCTGCGAGGGCATCCTCGAGCTCCTCGGTATTCACGTTTTGCGCTCGAATGCGAGCCAAGGCCTCGGTCACCTTGATGAAGGATTTCATTTCATCCCCCCGCGAAGCTCAGCCGCGGAAGCGGATACGTTAAATGAAAACGGCACAGCTACCTCTTCTCCTGTATCGGAAGAGAAGGTAAAACCGTGCCGTGGTTCATTTGAGGTATGTATGTGGTTTGGCTGCCCGTGTAGGGTCCGGGCGTGGTTTGCACGATCTGTCCTGTCTCTCCACTTCGGCGTATGGGGGTCCGCCTCAGCAGTGATAAGGATAGCATCGCAGGAATACGCGGGCAAGTCGCATATTCCTGCGTTTCCGTGATTTAAATATCCTCCATACCGAACAAGCCGTCATCGTAATCACCGGTATAGTCATCCTCATCGTCATCAGGCATCGCCATTTCCGGATCGACCGTCACAGGAGACTCGGGGACGAAAACATCATCATCCGCATCGAAAGGCGACTCGGAGGAAGAGGTCTCCTCTCCGACCTTTCTTCCTTCGGTTTCGCTGCCGTCCGAAACATCGGGTACGTCATCCCCGAGAACCTCCCCGTCTTCTTTTGGCGCATTGCGCGTCTCTTCGAGCATGATCTCCTGGTATGCCTCGATCGGATAGCCGATCATCTTGCAGATCGCCGCATCGCTCATATCGGGGTGCGCCGCCTTCAAATAGCTGAAAACAGTTGTCACCTGGGTGTTCTTGCTCGTGACGTTCGCATCGGTGTAGGAGATGACGCGCTGGGCTTCGAAACGGGCACCGTTTATCAGCCAGTCTCCGGATCCCTGGCGCCAAAGAGCGTCCACCGACCCGTTGGCCCTGTAAACGATAATGCGCGAGATAGCCTTGATGCCTTCCGCATTGCAGAGAAGAACGGATGTACCGAGACGGCGGGAAGCAGTGTCAAGGCAAACTTGATTACCGTTCGAATCGACGAGGCCGTCGATTTCCACCTTCTTGCCATGAGGCGTCGCGTCATACCAGTAGAAGTCAAGCCGGAGTCCCTCGGTTTCGATGAGGTCGATTCGGAGATCGAGTTCCGTCAAAACGTTTCGCGCCGTCTTGTCGCCGGCGTTCATGGCATTGCTCGTCGTGAAGGCGGTCGAATCGAATTCCTTGATTCGGCCGTTCTTAAATTCGACGGCGATAATCATCCTTGTGTCCTTTCACTAGTGGGTCTTCGTCTGGGTGCGGGCACCGTCGGATGAAGAATCCTCATGCGGCGTCGAGTTGTCGACATGTGGCGCCTCTTGGTTCGCGGCCTCGAGGCCGCCCCAGCCCTTTCCGGCTCGAATGTCTGCCATGCGTTCGAGCTGTTCCTGCTCGGTGAGTTTCCTCTTGCGAGGACGTCCCGAGGAAGATGACTTGGGGTATTCGATGCCAAGGGAGCTTGCGAGCGATGTTGGGTAGTTCGGATTCGAATGCGAACCGGAATCCGTCTTGGGCGCCGAGTCCAATGCGTATATCGCACTTTGGAGACGGGCGATGAGGGCAGCCCCCTCTTTCGTTCCCGGCTCGGCCGCCCTTGCCACCGCCATCGCGGCGCTACGTTCATCCGCATCCATCCACCGCTCGCGAGAATTCAGGTTATGCGCGCGCTGGCGCCGCGCGGAGAATTTGCCGGAGAGCGTTTGGGTGACTTCCGAGGCGGTGAACTCAGACCCCAGAGTCGCACCCTTCACCTTGCGTGCGGCGGGATCGCCGGCGTGGTGATAAACCAGGTCGCCCTGGCGGTTGTAGTTGATCGTGACACCCATCTGCGCCAAGTTGTCGGCAAACTCCACTGGATTTTGCGACACACGCTTCGCAATCTGCACGCGACCCTTTATGTCATCCTTCCACGACCAACCCTCGCGATCGTAGTGATCCATCTCGGCAGTAGTCTTGCTTGACGCCATCGCCTTCGGAATAATCATCTGCATGGTTTTCCCGCCCTCGAGGTAGAGGGTCGCCGTCGCGAACCCGGCGTACTTATCGTCCCCTTTCCGGGTGACGGCTTTCTTCTGCTGCGGACGATATGTCTCGGGAATTGCCTTCGGGACCTCATAGGTTTTATAGAGTTTCTCATCGACCTGAGCCATCTCGGTTGCCGAGATGTCTCGATTGAGCGCCCACTCACCGAGAACATCCTCGATAGCCTCTGCACGGCGATCGAGATCGCGCCCGCGGGAGACGCGGACGTGCTTTCGCCTCATCTCCTCTTCAGTGAGAGATTCACCATTCGTTGCGAACGCGTGCCAACCGTATCCAAGAGCTCGTGACTGTAGGTCGGCACGCAAGGATTGGACAGCCTTGCGGTTGAGCAGGCCGGAGATGCGACGGTTCGTGTCGAGCTCGACGTTGTTGATGACGAGGTGCGCGTGGAGGATGCCGGCCTTACCTTGCGCGATGCGGGACGTGTTGTCGTCGTGGTAGGCGATGGCGACCTGGAACCGACCGATACCGTTGGGATCGTTGAACCAGTCGTTGGCCCAATCCGTCACGAAGTCACGGAAGTCGTCCAAGCTGACGCCCGCGTCCTTTTGGTCTAAGGAAACAATGATGTGTTCATAGGTCCGGACTTTGTCCCCTTCTTTGGCAGGCTTGTCGGTTCCGCGCCGCTCGCGAGTGAGATCCATCGCTTTGTCCCACGGATGGCCGGCGTAGTCGAACTCGGGGACGTTGATGAAATCTCGTTCGAGAGCCCTGTTGTTCTTGAAGAGGTAGTAACGGATAAATTTGGTCGATGAGTGCCCGGCGATGGGCTTCATGTAAGGCACGGGGTCCTCCTTTCGGTCAAGTGGGAAACAGGCCCGCCAGGCTCAGTCGTTTCGATAACCACGGTCAATCGAGTTTCCACCATCACTCTTTTGCAGTCGGACGGAATCATAGGGAGCTGAACCGGTTGAGCCTGCATCCGGTTTCCGCTGCATGTCGAGATCCGTCGGTGCCGGGTTTCCGGAACGCCTTCTTCTCCCACGCGTTCTGTGCTTCGGGCGGGGAGCATTTTGCCCAGACGTTTCGGTAGGTACGGGCGCTTCGTCTTTCGAATTGCCATCCGTGCTGGGACTTACAAATTTATTGGTATGGGCCTCCCCCGCTAGGGGAAGACGGCGGTCGAGAGGCTTCATCTTCACTTCAAGCTCCACCGTCGGGCACTCGAGGAGCTCGTCGACTTTCGCGGCGATCGCGTTGGCGGCATGGAAGACCGCTTCGTTCTGCTTCGCGGCGCGCTTGAGGACGGAGTAGATCTCGTCCTTCTCCTCGGCCGCGACATGCTTGTTTCGGGCGTACTTCTTCACGACGCGGTTGAGCGACTTGACCGCCTGGTTGTAGTTCACGCCGATGGCGTTCACCTCGGCGCGGATGGCATCCAGAGCCTCGTCGGTCACGGCGATGACCGTGCCCGGAGGGTCGGAGATCTCCAGGGTCAATCCGTTGACGGACTGGTCGAGCCTTGTGAGCTCGTCGAGACCCCGACGGGTGCGGCGGATGGCGTTCACGTCGATCCGCAAAGGGAGCTCGACGAGGGCCCGGAGGTAGTCCGACCTCGACGCGCCGGCGGAGGCCGCCCGCGCGTCGAGATCGGCCAGTGTCTCCGTCGGCAGGCGGAGGGTGATTGAAGTCGTGGACATGTATTACATCCTTTCTCGATGCGTAACACATCGGTTCAGTAGGCCCTCGGGCCGTAGCACCATCGATCGCAACCTTCGGGCGCGGCGATGGATATGGGCAGAGGGGATCGGTGTTTTGGGGCAGCAAAACGGCGATTTCCGGATGTAATACGCCACGGGTCGCGGCGTATTACATCTGCCCAGTCGTTCGAGCTCCGCGAGAACGCGTTCGGACGCAAACATGCGTCCCCAGCAGCGGATTTGATCCGCTGGTCTGCTGTATTACATCGAAGATGTAATACAGCAGACGAAGCTGGCGTGCTTTGGGGCGGTGTTGGGGGTATTTTGGCGCATCTTGCAAGGAGGGTGGCAAGTACTGCCGCAGCGGCATCACAATCGGTAGCCCCGAAGCACCTCGGCCGCCGTCAGGCGGCCCGCGCAAGCGAGCTGGCGTTAAGCCATAGCGTTCAGCAGGCACCGCAAGGCGTGAAGCCCGGCGGGAAGTTGCCAGCGATGCGCTAACGAGACGCATGCGCGCCGGATTTCGGCGAGAAGGCGCTCTGTCGGCGGCGCGCGTGCTAGGCGGCGCGCGAGCGCGATGAGTACTCACGATGCGTCTTGCGGGAAGCAATCACCGCCAGCGCAACGTATTTTCTCGTTGTTTTCACCACGTGAGGCACGCTAGCTATACGTTGACGAGACGTATTGCCCTGCTCACCCACGAGGGTGAGCAGGGCTGCTAGACGCTTGCGTTGCGTATTGTCCGGGCGGTATGAACGGTGCCACGAAAATGATTCCGGTCGATCCGGTAGCGCGTGGCGGCAAGCGTAGCGTATAGAAAAAGCCCCCAGTCATAGCGACTAGGGGCTGTGAGGGCTGGTTGATTCGGAAAAGTTACTTCCACGCAATCTCGAGATAGAGCTTCAGGGTCGAGACGTCCTTCAACAGAAGATAAGCCGCAGCCCCGATAATCGCAATTGCGATGTAGTTCAGATACAGATAATAAAGACCCATGAACCAATACATGAATGCAATGACGCCGATTTCGAGAGCGATTGAAATAACCTTGCTGATAATGAACAGTACATCGAGCCGGTTCCTATTCATGGCAACCATCCTTATAACGGGATGCGAGATACCTATATCTCGCTTAACAAAATATAGTATACTACATTCACGATTTATCATCGGCTAGATTATGATATATGCGGAAAATCTTTTGGTTAACTGGCTTTAAGATATTACTGGCGCATTGTTTCAACGCGAGTTAACTATTTTTCTTTAAAAGCACGGAAGAATTCATAGTTACCTTCACTAAAAAAGGCCGGGACTTTTCCCGACCTTTACCTCGATGGAATTTTATTGCATCACGTGGATTACCGCATATGGGCACCCGCCCCTTGAGAATACTTCTCTCGTGCTTTTTTGGCTGCTATATATGAACGATAATCCGTTGGAGAAACGATTCTCATCGTCTTCTGATCTGGGAGCATGTAACCACCGTAGCAGGTGTACGGCGTATGTTCGCAGTGCATCAGGTTATCAAAAGAACATCCGTTGCATCGAAAACACGGAGAATAGAGACCGTCAAATCCGTTTTGCTTCAGGTATTCCTCTACCACCTGAGAGACTGATGCATTTCGATTTTTCTTTCCAAACAATCGATTTCCTCTCTCCTATAAACTGTGCGACCTATCGACTATCTGTTATCTGAAACCGGGCCAAAATCGACGACCCATGGTGCAACGCGGAACCCGGAAGCTGATCTTCTCGGATCTGCTGAGTCCTCATTGTTTTTAAATATCGTCACACGGTGGTTTACAAGGTCTCTGTCCCAAAGAGTGTGGACAGTTTTCGAATAACGGCCATCCGTTCTCTCGGATCGAACGGTTTCGGGCTTATCGGCACCGTTTGCTAGGAATGTAATCTTGTAACGCTTTGACGATTCCTCGAACGTCTTGTCTAGAACGACGGCGGGGATCTTCGTTGCCGTGAGTGTTCTCAACTGAAGAGAATCGTCGTTTAGGCATTTCTTCACTCTGAGAGCTTCAACCGTCAAGTCCATATCGAAACTATCGGACTTGCGGCCGCTTGCCGCCAAGGATATATAGGCGATTTTTAGTGCTTCGCGGTCTTCCTCGGTCACTTCATTAGCCATTAGAAAGGTCCTTTCTGTATGTCGATTTGCATTGCATCAAGCATGACGCATAGCGGGCTCGGCTCTTGAGTACTGCCGCTGCGGCAGTGGTTTTGCTCCATATTTCATTTATAGGGAGAACACGATTGACAATATGCATTAACGAATCGCCATACGGAAAGATGCCTGTACGGTAGCAACGAAGTTGAAGGCAAGCTAAGATACGTAGATCTTGCCAACTAAAATCTATGGCAAACGCATTGAACTTTTTACGGCACTTTACAGTTACGCATAAACACAGCTACCCATCAGATATATTATAATATAGCCATCTCTAGGGAACGGTATGCAAATGAAAACTATTGGTTCGTCTGACGCTATCCGATACATGGTTAATAACAGCGGAAAGACATTCAGGGAAGTATCAACCCAGACGGGCAAGCAGAAAGGAAATCTGACCGCCCGCCTGTATCAAAGGACTCGATTTACCATCGATGAGTTCGTAAAGATCTGCGACGTTTGCGGCTGGCATCTTGTTTTGAAAAAGGGAAAAACAGAATTCGAACTGCGTGGAATCGATGCCGATCACCAAGAATGACTCATCTTCAGTTAGTTTGATTAGATATAAACGAATTCGACTGAAGTTCCGTTAGCAAATTCGATTTGCTCTGCCGCTGCGCGAGCGGCATGATTTTCAATTTGCTCCTTCTGAGTGAGACTCCCCTTCCTAGTTAACGGATGATATGGCATCGGATTCGGATGCTTTTGAACGAGTAGCGCTATCTTTTCGTCTAACGTGCTGCTGTACTCATCGAGAAAACTCCAAGATTCATCGATGGGCAGCATGTCCTCGCGCTTCGGATTCTTCCAATATTTGACCGAGGCGGCTGTGATACCGAGGGCGTAGGCGATCTCTGTCGGAGTCACACCCAAGGACTCCGTTCTCGCGGCGAACTCCGCTTTCGTGTCGATCACGGTATCGGGATCGATGTTATCTGTTATCCATTGATGGCTCCGGCACGCGTAGACGAACTCGATATCTATTCCATCATGCCTCGCACGGTCGGCAACACGGCGCGACGCGAGGTTGTGGAGCCCAACCGGTTCGGTGTCGGGTAGGTCTGCTTCCCGATACCAGCGAATGAAATGCCGACCGAACGTCGAATAGGAATCGTGCAGGTCGTTCATTCGCTCGTCCGTCAAGGACACTAGCTTTTCAGATTGAGCAGCGAGCCAATCGAAAGCGAACTTCTGCGGCAATCTTTCGGACGTCGGATCGAGCCAATTTCGAACGTTCGACACACGAATACCGAGCCCTCGGGCCATATCCTCAGGCTTGATCCAAAGGCTATCAAGCTCGACCTGCAAAGCACACTTGAGATCCATCATGAAAAACTTTCCTTTAGTTTCATCGGCAAAAAGTTACTGTTAATCAATTAGTTTTCGAGCATAAAGCTCTCCCGTGGTGGGATCTCGTAATAGAAATGACCGCTCGGGCAACGATCGCCCTCCTTGAAACGGTCGGTGTAGAAATCCTCGAAATCGTACTTTGCTATGATGGACGGATCGTTCGATTCAACATTACGAGCTTCTGACGATCCTTCATAACCGTTGAGCCTGTCTTCCCAATAATCTCGATCGGTAGCGGACTCGAAACGCAAAAGGCGATCTTCAATTGAGTTTACGTATCGACCGTATCGACACCATTCGAGATAGCTGTATTGAATGTTTTTCATCGTTCTAGTTCCTTCGTTTCGAATCGTGAATATAAGTCGAAAGCAGCGGGAGTGGAACGGCTCACTCCTCCCGCTGAAATGAAAAGATTTAAGTTTTTAAGCCATAGCGAGCCGATCGCCGCGACCGAAACCGTAACCGTCGGTCTTTCCGGTGTCCCAGATCGACTGGTCGGATGAGACGGTGACGGTCGAACGTTTCGTCTTTCGAAGAGTAAGTTTCTCATCCATATAGCGGTCAACGCGCTCGGGAACGACCACGGCGAGCGCCATGGTCTCGTCCTGCTTCACCTGCTCCTCATAGGACTGCTGAAGCCCCTCGATGAAGCCGAGGCAATAGCTGTTCTTGACTCCGCTCTTACGACCGAAACCCCTGATGCCTGAAGCCGTGCGGGCGGCACAGAACTTCTTGAAACACGATTCGATGGCGTGCTTGGTGGCGCGGAAGCAGCCGGTTGCAATCGCAGCGTCCTTCCCCTCGCCGACGAAGATGAAGTTGACGGCATCGATGGTGCGGCGACAGTTCCAGAGGTCATAGGCGCCATAGGAGGTGCTGATGTAGTAACGGCAACGATAGTTCTCAGCGATGACACCGGCGAGAATCTTGACCCACGTGGGAACGCGGCGGCCAACGTTTTCGGCCTGGGTGCTGACCTCGGGCTCAACGGTGCCCATATCGACATCATCCATGGTCATGTGGTTGGCAACCAGGAGACGCTGGAGAGCGAGCGATGCCGCACGGGCCTCGCCCTCCGAGGTTGCGCCATCGATCATGGCGATGATTTTCTTGATCTTCTGGTCAATCGGGTTCATGTCTGCTCCTAACGGCTTGCGGGATGCCTTTCATCTCGCTTGTTGGATAAAGTATAATATATCTACGTTCTATTTGCAATAGTGTTAGAGAAAAAAACGGAGTCGGTGACTCCGTCCCCAATCTAGTTACTCTTGAGTGGTGATGCGCTCCCTGAAAGACTTGATTGCCTTTCCCGCTATAGAATCGAGAAAGATGAAAGCCACAAGCACGCTCACGATTACAATCTGATAAACAGGCTCGGCGCACCATACGATAATCGAATTATGTACAAGAAGCAGCTCGTCGATTGCGGCCTTGACTGCGAAAGGATTTTCAACAACTGAAACATCAATTTGCATGCCGCATTCCTCTATCTTCTGATTCTCTAACAGACCCAATCAAACAAGATCATCAATTCCGATAAGTGGGCCGTAAACGACAAGAGTCGCCGCGATGTCCGATCCAGAGGGCATTCGCAAAACACGCTTCCCACCAAAGGACATGAGGCTTTTCCTTTCCCTCTAGGTTAGGAGATGCCTCATGTCCTCTGCACAGCATATAGTATAGTATATGCGCAATCAGTTTACAAGATATATTTGGGAAAACTTTGGTGGATTAATTGCCGCCAATCGCCCCGTTGAATCATCGGCAATCGTTCCGATTTCGCTGGCAGCAAGCGCTATCGATTTGTTTCATCGATTAGATTTAATTGCCGCTGGGGAGACTGAATCCGACTTTCCTTGAATTTGCCTATCATGTGCGGTAATAGATGGCGGGGAAAGGATACCTATGACGTTCAAACCATCCAAACACGAAAACGAAGTCATGAAGGCGATCAATACAGCGGATGCTCGTGAACGTCTCTGCGATACGGTGCTCGAGATGCGTGGGCTGTGCGCCGTTCTTTTTGCCGCCTCCCACGGGGATATACAGGAGCCGGGGGAGATCGTGGAGTACGCCGCGATACAGGTCGGACGGTTTGCCGATGACATCGCGGAGGTCATTCGCGAAAGTCACCCGCAGGAAGATGAATGAAAACGGAATGCGGTTCAGCCCTTGTAACCGACTTCTTGGCCGATTCTTTCAGGCTGGGAGGACCTCTCGTTTAGCTGTTAGAATGTAGTTATAGGCGATACCGGCGAGGACGAAGCCCTAGCGGGGTGCATATCATTTAGCTGTTAGAATGCGCTGGCAAGTCATTCGAGCACCACCTGAGCTCTAGCGGGGTGCATATCATTTAGCTGTTAGAAC
>ERZ808240.1393-NODE-1393-length-30302-cov-35.543690_pt1 | contig 30302 bp, 30 predicted proteins | sample MGYA00521084_ERZ808240 | MGnify/ENA primary metagenome ERZ808240 (study PRJEB31516, sample SAMN03275571) | gut metagenome | biome: mammalia-associated habitat; material: feces | host: Papio cynocephalus | place: Kenya | collected 2012-08-06 ... | reverse complement strand
TACTTGTAGTACGGTATTAGCCACCTTGCTTGGTTTAGGTTTGCGGGTAGGCTTTATGGCATCTTCCGGGATATTCCAAGTCTTACCTGTTAAAAACGCACCAGGGATACGGCCCAGCGTGCAATAATTCCGCACGCTACGCTGCGATAATTTCCATTTTTTAGCCACCTGTGCTACTGATATATATGCCATAAAGAGCCTCCCTTACTAGTAGTATAATTCATTATCGGCAACAAATCAAGCATTATATTATAAATAAATTGTTATATTTTGCCGATACAGGCACTATCCAATAAAATTTTGTCTCTGTGATTTTTGGAGGCGGGTACCTATACCAACGATTTTCTTCAGGCCCGCACCGAGCGTTTCTGGCGCCACAATCTGCGCGCCCGTGGGGATATTTGCAGGAGGTCAGGGATTCGAGTCCTATTCGAACCACCATTTTTTAAGGCACCTTATAAAAGGTGCTTTTTTGTTAGCGTGTTTTTCTCACCTCCGACGAAGAAATGGCGCGGTTTTTATCTATATAGGTCTTAGAGAGGTTTATAAGCCCCACAAAAAAGGTCCGAAACGGGCCTTTTTCTCTAACTGCCAAATTCGCAGGATCCAACTTTTAAATAAATCACCATATTTAGTATATATATAGTTATGGACTATACAAAATCAGCAACAATTATGCAGACAAAATTTATAACTGAATGGAATAATTTGTTAGAGATTTTTAACCAGATTTTATTTTCTATTCCAGACACAGACACTACACGAGTATTCATTCTTTTAACCAATAAGATAAATTCAAATTGTCGAGCGGCAATAAATTTGATAGAACAAGGTTTTATAAATGAAGGTTTCATGATATTTCGCAGTGCCATTGAAACCGTTATTTATGCCAAGTACTTGAAATTATACCCAAAAGAACAAGAAAAATTTCTCCACTTGTCTGACCTCTTTGCAATCAAAAATCTTTTTATTAAGTATAAAAAAATCAGAAATGACCAATCAGCAAAAACATATGAACTTCTAATTTTACAAAAAAGTCTAGAAAATCAGATTAGGGAACTGCTTAATGTCAGTGAATTTTTGAAAAAAGATTTCCCTATATCGACACTAGATTTCAGCGAAGCGAGCTTTCAAAAACTTGATAACTACTTTAAAAAGCAAAAATTCCCCTCACAAAGAGTTTCTTTCTTGTTAGCACGGATCCAAGAACGAGAGCCTCTTTTTGCTCGTACTACTTTTGACTTACACGATATTTTTTATCCATATTACGATGAAAATTCTTCCATTATTCATGGAAATAGCCGATTTTGGAATGTCCGTCCTGAACTAGATGCATTTTTCCTACACAGAATTAGTAGCCACCTAATACGAATTCTGGTAACTACTACAGATTTAATTCAATACGAAATTCCACAAAATCTTTATGATACTTTTAATCAAGCTGTTCACAAGTTAACAAAGCTAGAGTTTATATATGCGCCCAAATAACTTCCTGTTCATCAAAATTCACTTGGCCTTCGGCAAGATTCATTAATTCACGCAACGTTAAATTAGCAGGATTCTTATATTCCAAAATATCCGCTACAATGCGTGGAGACAAATAGCACAAGTTGATATACCGCATAATGGTGCGCTTGGTCATGTGTTGTTCTTGCTCTAATTCTCTGATATTAAGACCTTGTTCCATCCGTTTTTTCAGTTGCCACCCGCGCGCTAATCCCCTTATCAAACTCTCATTTAGTTGCCGTATTGTTAAAATATTCCGGGCACTACCGTTTTGCAATTTTACCGACGACACATTATCCACCATAAAAGTACTACGAACATACAAATTATCTGCCATCCGCACTACCGATAATGCCTTACGTTCTTGTGTTTCGGTTATTTTTGGACAATTGATTAAATCGGTTTTTATTTGTTTCTCATCCAAAAGAATGGTCAAATAATGCGCTTTCCCTGCAGTTTGGCATGTTGCCTTAACAATCCAGGAACGCATTTGTTTATCCGTTATCCCTATCCTATCGGCCAAGGGCTCTAATTCCTCCAAATCGGTCTGTCGGAGAACATCAAGCACGAAATTATCTAGTTGCTCCACTGGCAAGTAATGCCCGCCTACCCCATTGTAGTAATACAATAACTTCCTGTGTTGATTTTTTGAAGAAGTAAATCGGAATTTTTTCCCTTTATCATCATACAACTTATCCGCAAGTACCGTTTTATGAAACTTATAGTGGCAAAACGCATTGGGATCATGGATACGCCTACGAATTACCGCTTGCACCTGCTCCCACAATTCACGGGAAATAATCGGCTTATGCACGCCATTATAGATTTTATTTTGGGCATAATGCGTGATTTTTCCAAGATAAACGGGGTTCGTTAGCATTCGTTGTACCGTATTCTTTTTAAACGGTTCGCCGCCACGTTCCCGTTTGCTATGTTTTGTAACCCATTTCTTGGTATGTATCCCCTGTTTATTTAGCCATTCTGCCACTCCAAGCATATTTTGCACTTCAAGATATTTTTGGAACACCTGCCGCACAATTTCGGCTTCCTGTTCGTTCACAATAAGATGTCTGTCTTTGATATCATACCCCAACGGCGGCGTTCCCCCCATCCACAGCCCCTTGGCCTTACTGGCAGCAATTTTATCCCGCACACGCTCTGCTGATACTTCCCTCTCAAATTGGGCAAAAGATAACAGCATATTAAGCGTTAGTTTTCCCATAGAATTACTCGTGTCAAAGGATTGGGTAATGGACACAAAGTTACAGTTGTACTTATCAAACTCTTGCATCATTTTATGGAAGTCTATGATAGAGCGCGAAAGGCGGTCCACCTTATAGACGACAACTACCTGTACTTGCCCAACCCGAATATCGTTAAGAAGGTTTTGTAATCCAGGGCGCTCCATCGTTCCGCCACTGATACCGCCGTCCGAATACGTTTTATAATACTCCCACCCATTAAACGCTTGGGACAGGATATAGGCCTTACACGCCTCCTCCTGATTTTGGAGCGAGTTAAACTCCATATCTAGGCCGTGTTCAGTAGATTTACGGGTGTATATAGCGCAATTAACTTTTGGCATTTTGCTTCCCCACGAGTCCAAAAAACTTGGGGCCACTAATGTGACCCCGGGTTATCTTCTGCGCTATGGCTGTTAAATTGGGATATATGCTGTTTTCCCACGCATATTCTTTCTCATTTTTCACTATTACTTGAAAAATCTGCCCTTTGTATTTTTTGGTTAGGATAGTTCCTATCGCTAAATTATATTTACATTTATGGGCCCGTTGGATGTATTTTTCGGGGTTACCTGCGTACTTATCAAGGCGAGTTATATACTTTTCTGACAGTTTACAACTATACAATTCGCATTGGATAGCATACCACAAGAGTCTATATTTTCCCATTCGCCCCCGTAATTGATACTGATAGAATATATCCCAATAAAATTGGAGTTTTTCGTCTGGCAAGCCTTTGAGTTCATCAAAATTTTTGGGTAAATAACACTTATTTCTCATTTAGCACCTTCCGAATGCGGTTTATCTTGTGGGTTGAGTTTCCTTTGAAATAGTAGGCCTTGGCTAATTCATCAAAAAACTTAATGGCAGTCTGTAAGAGTTCCGATTCGCGCAATTTCTTGGGGCGTCCAAGCGGATTACCAGAACGCCCCTTTACAAACTGGTTTTTAACGGGCGGTAATATACGCGGCGTCATTTAGATAACCCGAAGAACACATACCCGCTGATAGGCCGTTTGACTATTTCCATCGCCACACGGGATATGCTTTTATAGATTTTGCCTTGGTATTCAAAACCGTTTTCCAACACTTTTACTTCTATGGTTTGTCCGTGGTAGGTTTTTGTGATAACTGTGCCGACGGCAGGTAAGCGGACATCCCGTTCTTTGGGTTTCGGAGTGGCCACATCTACGACTTGTTTGGTTGATTTTACAACTGCTTGTTTAGATTTTTTCTTCATAAAAACTCCCGATAGTATATTGGTTTAGTGGGCTTTTTGCCCATTCCTATTACCGCTTACTATCGGGAGTAAAGTCAAGTTATAACTGTCTATGTGTTAAATCCTTAAACCGATTAAAAAATGCCGTTATCTTTTCCACCACACTTAAACGCTTTTGGGTACGATTATTAGAGCGGGAAAACAAAGAAATCGGTGGTAAAATACCTGCAAGTTCCTTGCCAAAAGTTTGCACATAGCCATCACGGAAGGCATTATTTACAAACGAATAGGTAGCGTCTTTATTCAAGTTTTCGTCTTTGATAATAGCGTCTAACTCGGCTTTCTTCTTTTGCTGAATAAATGCCTGCCAATCGTCATCAATGCGTGTAGCTGGAGTCAAAGCACTAATAAACTGTTCAATTAAGTCCTTTTTACTGCGCAGTTCCATACTGGAATCAATACTCTTGGTAATGGTAACTACAATTTCTTTATCCTTAAAGTGGCTTTCTTGGTATTTGTGCAGCAACATCAAAATATAGTCAATGTTAATTTCAATTTGCTTGATTAGTTCCATTTCAAAAACAATATCGTCATTAACGTCTTCTTGGTCTTTTTTATTTTGGTTGCGGTATTTGTTGTACAAGTCCAAATAGATACTGTGATAGTCCTGCACGTCCCTAGCCGTCAATATTTCTTTACCTACAAACTCGTCAAAGGTGGATAATATATTGCGCATACGCAGAATGGCCCCATATAACTTAATAAATGCCTTTTCTGCCTGTTCGCCTACAATCTGCTCACCTAGCGGGTATTTTTGTTGTAGTTCTGCTATCAAATCTCTATAACCGACAATGTCTTTTTGACCGTCATTATACCCTTCATAATAATCTTTAAAAGGTCTTAACAAAATGATTCCGCCCGCATTTTTATTACCAAACAGAGCAATGCTATCGTTAGTAGCCTTTTCTAAATTGCGGAAACAAACAATATTGCCAAACGTCTTAATGGAGTTCAAAATGCGGTTAGTACGCGAATATGCCTGTAAAAGCCCATGTAAGCGCAAATTCTTATCTACCCATAGTGTGTTAAGGGTAGTGGCGTCAAAACCCGTTAGAAACATATTTACAACGAGTAATAGGTCAATTTCGCGCTTTTTGACTCGCTCTGACACATCCTTATAGTAATTTTCAAACTTTTTAGACGAAGTATCAAAGTTGGTATCAAACATCTTATTGTAATCTTTAATTGCTTTATCTAAAAATTCACGTGAACTGGCGTCTAATTTGTCAGTGTTATCTGTATCTTCTTCACTTAAAAGCCCATCTATATCTTCGTTAATACCAAAACTGTAAATAGTGGCAATTTTTAACCGTTTATCACTGGGTAAATCTGCCATCTGCTTTTGGAACTCGGTATAATACAACTTTGCCGCGTCAATGGAAGATACCGCAAAGATAGAGTTAAACCCAGCAAGCCGTCTTTCTTTTAACTTATAAAAACTGTTTCGCTTTGTTTTTTGGTCAAAATGATTGAGAATATAAGCCACAATGTTGCTAATACGCTTAGGGGCTAATAAGGCTTTTTCGCGGTCAATATTCCACACCTTTGCGTCTTGGATGTTCTCTTCTTCCTTCATTGTGCTGATATAATCCACGCGGAAAGGCAATACATTTCTATCTGTAATAGCATCCACTATCGTATAAGTATGTAATTTTTTTCCAAAAGCCTGTTCCGTAGTCTTAAATTCAGGGTCCCCATTGACACTCGCATTATTCGCAAAAATAGGCGTACCTGTAAAGCCAAACAAATGGTATTTTTTAAAATGTTTTACAATGGCTTTGTGCATTTCGCCAAATTGGGAACGGTGGCACTCGTCAAAGATAATAACTATCTGCTTTTCAAATACAGGATGATTCGGGTTCTTTTTGATAAATACCGTTAGTTTTTGGATGGTGGTAATAATAATTTTACTATCCGCACTTTCTAACTGTTGTTTCAAAATGGCGGTGCTTGTATTGCTGTTTGCCGCGCCTTTTTTAAATTTATCATATTCCCGTATGGTTTGATAGTCTAAATCGTTTCTATCCACAACAAACAGCACTTTTTCAATGTATGGCAGTTGGGTAACAAGTTGCGCTGTTTTAAAAGATGTTAGAGTCTTTCCGCTGCCTGTGGTGTGCCAAACATACCCGCCACCTTCTATTGTGCCGTATTTCTTGTAGTTATTTGCCACATTGATAGTAGATAAAATGCGCTCCGTGGCTACAATTTGATAAGGGCGCATGACAAGCAATAGTTTTTCGGCCGTAAAGACACAGTACCGCGTTAAAATGTTTAAGAGGGTATGTTTGGCAAAGAAAGTTTTGGCAAAGTCCAGTAAGTCGGTAATGGGTTTGTTGTTAGCGTCTGCCCACCAACTTGTAAATTCGTAACTGTTGCTTGTGCGTTTGCCTTGGCGTACATTGCTTGCCCCCACTTCTTTAATGTGGGTTTGGCGGGTGGTATTGCTGTAATACTTGGTGTATGTACCGTTAGAAATCACAAATACTTGGATGTACTCAAATAGTCCACTCCCTGCCCAAAAACTTTCACGTTGGTAGCGGTTAATTTGGTTAAACGCTTCTTTCAAATCCACCCCGCGCCGTTTAAGTTCAATATGTACAAGTGGCAAGCCATTGACTAACACCGTAACATCATAACGGTTATCGTGTTCACCTTTGTCGGTAGCGTATTGGTTAATTACTTGTAAATGGTTGTTGTGGATATGGTCTTTATCCAGCAAATAAATGTTTTTGGTTGTAGCGTCTTCCCGTTCTAGCAGTTGGATATAATCTTCTTGCACAATAGCAGTTTTTTCGGCAATTCCATAGGCTTGGTTGGCAATTTTGGTCTTAAAGAAATGTGCCCACTCTGCATTGGTAAATTGATAGTTGTTTAACTTTTCCAGTTGCTTGCGTAAGTTGGCAATTAGTTCTTCTTCGGTATGGATAGAAATATACTCGTAGGCTTGTAGTTGTAATTGTTTAATGAAATCCTGTTCTAATTCGGCTTCTGATTGGTACGCGGCAGGTCTTTTGCTGTGGCTGGGTATAAACTCCGCCACAACGGTACTTTCAGCATTTTCAGACACAATATTAAACTGATTCATTTTACAACTCCTTAGGCTTTTACCTCTTCAAAGGTTAAAAGTTTGTTGCGGTAATACTCATATTGTTGTTGACGGGCTTTGATTTCCGCAGGCAACCCAACCGAAATATCATTACACAACGCTTCAAACCTATCCAAAATTTTTACGATACGCTCTTGTTCTTCAAGTGGTGGCATAGGTATCTTAATTTTATCTAACATAGATTTGGTCAAACTAGGCACACCACCTGCAAAATTCATTTTTTCTAAATCTTGTGTTAGCAAAAAATGATATAAAAATTTTGGAAGTATAACTTCTGTATTTATCTTCGTATAAAATATAGTATCTACAGTCCAAAATGGCACGTCAACATAAAACACATTACCGATAGAGCCTTTTCGTGGAATAAGCACCGAAGGTTTAGCATACAAATAAGTATCGGCACACCTCATAATACCACCTGACCCATAAACAGGATATTCACCATCTGCCAATAATTTATGGTCTTTCCCATTAGAAATAAGTGCAACATTTTTTAGTGATACCCACTTTACATCAAAATTGTTTCCCCGTCTTAAAAAACTTTCAATCAGGGAGTTCTCTGTCTGTCTGTCTGTCTGTCTGTCTATATCCGTATTATCTGCGTTATTAAAACTCAACAACAAATTACGGTAATATTCATACTGTTGTTTCCTAGCCGTTAGTTCAGCCGTTAGTTCAGCCGTTAGTTCAGCCGTTAGGTTCGTAAAGGCGTCTAAAATCCTCACTATTTCATTTTGTACTTCAATGGGCGGCACGGGAATGGTCAAATCTAAAATTTGTTTTCTATTCAAACCAGGTATACCTGCCCCCTGTTTTTTACCTTGCAAAACTGGTTCTAAATTCTTTAATAAAAAATACAAAAAACGAGGATTAATACACAGGTGAATATTTTGAATAGTATAACAATGCGCTCCCGACCAAAAGGGTACTGTAACAAAATTAACAAACCCGGCCGAAGCACCACCTTGACTAATTGCAATCGTACTAGCAGGGGTATTATATTCAGTATGGAAACCTGAGGGATTTATACCACCATTATAAACTGGAAATGGACCTTTTTCTAAAAGGCCCGAACGGTTTAATTGTTCACCTGTATCAATAGAACAAATACTCCCAATCACTTTATATTCCACACCCTTTGGACAAAGATCTTTTATAAGTTGTTCTAATTTAGTCATTTTTTAATTCTTCTCTTGGTAATTCACTACCTTTTTGAAAATATTGAAATTGTGGTACTTGCTCAGTTAATCTTACAAATACACCTAAAAAATAGTTATATATCGTTGGACTTGTAAAATCTTCTAGTTTTACGAAATCAACTTCCTTATCACTGGAATTTTCTTTCTTATCTTTTGTCTTATGCGTTATTCTATCAAAATAACGAAATCGTCCCTTCTCGGGCTTAAACTCCACCACTAATAAATTATCTTCATTACAATTTCGTTTGTGTAAAATTATATCAGGGAAAGTCCCGTTTGGACAGCGTGGCGTCCACTTTACCTGCCCCCCGTTCTTATTGTATTCACAATCCAAATCATAGCCCCTAAACACTTCAAAACGAGGTTCATTTTGTATTAACTCATACATATACAAAAAAATGCGCGACACACTGGCCCGTTCCATACCACGCTGAATTAAACAAGTATCGTTGGCATAGCATTTATCAACAGCCATAGACAGCAGTTCAAGTAATAAATCTTTGTTACGCGCTTGTGGCATTATTATTTTATCCTTCAATCTCCGCTACGATTTTATCTATTTCGGTGCGTAAAATTTGCTCTTTGGCTACAATATCGGCAATTTGCTTGTTTAATACTTTAATATCAATTACTTCGCGCGTATCTTTTTGCTCTACATAAGTGCTAACAGACAAATTGTAATCCTGCTCGGAAATATCCGTATTATTCACCAGTTTAGCAAAGTGTTCTTCGTCCTTGCGGTTCACATAGGCGTTATAAATGCGCTCCAAATTGGCTTCTGACAACTTGTTTTTATTGCCTGAATGGATAAACTCGTTACTGGCATCAATAAAAAGCACTTTGTTATCGGCTTTGCTCTTTTTGAGTACAAAAATACAGGTGGCTATACTCACCCCAAAGAAAAGGTTAGCAGGCAACTGAATCACACAATCAATATAGTTGTTATCAATAAGGTACTGACGGATTTTCTGCTCTGCTCCGCCACGGTATAACACCCCTGGGAACTCTACAATCGCCGCTGTACCTTGCGTGGAAAGCCACGAAAGCATATGCATTGTAAAGGCCAAATCCGCCTTGCTACGCGGTGCAAGCACACCCGCTGGGGAAAAGCGCGGATCATTGATTAAAACAGGGTTAGAATCCCCTTCCCACTTGGTAGAATAGGGCGGGTTGGAAACAATTGCGTCAAAAGGCTCATCATCCCAATGTTTGGGGTCTAGTAGGGTATCCCCTAGCGCAATATTAAATTTTTCATAGTTAATATCGTGCAAAAACATATTGATACGGCACAGGTTGTAGGTGGTGATATTGATTTCCTGCCCGAAGAACCCTTGACGAACTTTATCTTTACCTAATACTTTGGCAAATTTAAGTAGTAACGAACCACTACCACAGGCGGGGTCATACACTTTGTTTATTTCGTCTTTACCTACCAATGTGATTTTAGCTAGCAACTCGGACACTTCTTGCGGAGTGAAAAACTCACCGCCCGATTTGCCCGCATTACTGGCGTACATCGTCATTAAAAATTCATAGGCGTCGCCAAAGGTGTCAATGGAACTATCTGCATAATTGCCTAACTTTAAGGAGGCGACAGAGTCCATAATTTTGGTCAAAGTAGCATTACGTTTTACTACACTAGAACCAAGTTTGTTGCTATTAACATCTATATCATCAAACAAACCCTTAAAATTTTCTTCGCTTTCTACACCTTTGGCTGAATTTTCAATATTTTTAAAAACAGTACTTAAAGTTTCGTTTAAGTTAGGGTTATTCTTGGCTTTTTTGCACACATTACAGAACAGTTCTGACGGCAAGATAAAAAAGCCTTTTTCGTTAACGGTAGAAGTGCGACCGAACTCGGCTTCTTCGTCAGTCAAAGTGGTATAGTCAAAATGGGGGTTGCCTGCCTTGCGTTCCTGCTCGTTAATATAGGCGGTTATATTTTCTGAAATAAAACGATAAAACAACATCCCTAGCACATATGCTTTAAAATCCCAGCCATCAACACTACCCCGCAAATCTTCGGCAATGCGCCAAATAACACGGTGCAATTCTGCTCTTTCTTGCTCTTTGCTCATAATAACCTCAAAAAGATAATTTACTTGTATTGTAGCAATTTGGTAATCTAAAAATGAACCTTTATTCTTTCCTATATACAAATACCATTGTTTCGTATATGTTTTTTAGGTGTTCGGCCGTGCTGGATAGCCCGTAAAGGCTGCCCATTATTTGGCTTGCAGAGTGTTCTTTTGCACCGGCTTGGGCGGAGGCTATTTGCTCTTGCAAATCCGCCGCAACTTCCGCTAATAATTGTAAATGCTGTGTTAAAAATGTAAGTTTATCCATATTTTCTCCTTATGTATGTCTTTTGCTATACAAGTAAGCATTACTACTAGCCTAGTAGTCAAGTTTAGTTAATAGATTTTTCTTCCAATATATAAATTGCTAAAAAAGCCCTCATTTCGCGAAAAGGCCCTTAACCAAGCAAGGCTATCCCCCACTTCTTCCTCGCGCTTTAAAAGTTGGGCCAGTGCATCTAATTGGTCGTCATACGCACCGCGAGGGAAGGCATTTACTTCCCGCTTAAACTCCTCAATCCACGGTGCAGATTCCGGAATAAATACCCGGCCGCTTTCCACCAGTGAAGATTGGGCCGCAATCCGGTCTTCTTTACTGCCCTCCGGCTTAATAGCTTGGATCCCGGAAAAACCTTGGCGGCAGAGCAACTGAATCAACTCTACCCCAGAGGCTTTATCCTCAATAAATACCTCGCGGGCATTATATTTTGATTTCAGCCGCTTTACCTCTTTCACTAGATCTGGAAACAATAACCGCTTGCGGAATACATCCAAGATGTAATACTGTTTGTTAATCACTTGGGCCGTAATGCAAACCGAATAATCACTCCCGTCGTGCTCCGTCATAGCCGTATCCCAACTTTGGATAATGCGCAGATACCCTTTCTCATCCTTAGGGAGTTCCGTATAGCGCTTAAACCAGTCAAAATTAATCACATTTCCCTTTTCAGGGATAGGGTTCTGCTGGTACTGGGCTTGGAAATTATAGTTTCCTAGCGTATTTTGTATCTCTTTCAGCCTTTCCAGACTTTCCAACTTGGGATTTAAAGCCTCGCCTTGTTTACGCATCAATACTTTACCGTTTTGAAGATTATAACTTTCATCCTGCGGGGCAATAGCAGGCAGGCTCAAAACATCCCACCGATCCCATTTTTGTACATGGGCCACTAAGTCTTCTTCATGCACCCGCTGCATCACGAGCAAAATAGCCCCCGTATTTTTATTATCTAAACGAGTATACAGCGTATTGTGAAACCAGTCATTTACGTCTTGCCGCTGCACACGGGAAAGCACATCCCCTGGTTTTATGGGGTCATCAATAATTAAATACTGGCCGCCCATTCCGGTTAAACGCCCGCCAATAGACGTAGCTAGTCTAAATCCCCGCGCAGTGGTTTCAAACTCGCTATCGGCCCGTTTAGCCGGATTTATGCGCGCCATAGGGAACGCCGCTTTATACCAAGCGCTTTCCATTACTTGACGGGTTTGGCGACCGAATTTATCCGCCAAATCCTGACTATAACTAATGCAAATAATGCGTGCCTTTGGATTGTGCCCTAAAATCCACGCTGGAAACGCCACACTGGCACAAACTGATTTTAAACTCCGGGGCGGTTGTGTAATCACCAACCGCCGGATATCCCCCCGCTCTACCGACAATAATTTATCGGCAATCACTTCTAAATGCCAGTTTGGAGTAAAGTCTTGACTATTGTCTATTTCTAAGAAAGTCCGATGCAGGAAAATTAAAAAATTTTCCCGTACGGCTTTAATCAAAAATTTCCGTTTTTGCGTAATATTCACTTGCTTGCCCCCTTAAAATAAGTGCTCCATAACTCGTTTTCCTGTGCAGTCAGTTCTTCTTCCGCCTGAATAGGGGAACTTTGGTTAAGTATTTTAAGAAGAAACTCCAAATTACGGATTTTACCTTGCGCCGCATCCGCTAGACACCGTTTGACAATGGCTACTTTCAAGGATACTCTCCGGATGCGGCCGTTTTCTTTTAGAGAAACTTCCTTTTTTAACTCACGCTCGGCAATGCCACGGAAAGACTCATCTTTTTTAGGCCTTCCGTGGTAATTGCCTGATTGCCCCTTCTTCCAGCGGGATTTAAACGGCGGGTGTTTATACCCCACATAATCTGAGCTATTGTAATCTTCGGTCATCTTCGGTTCTTTGCGTTTAATTTTCATACTTTTTTTCCTCTATGCGCACGGCTTTTTTACTCGTTTGCTGCTCCCAGCGATGGATAATAACATCGCAATAATGCGGGTCTATTTCTATAATCCGCGCCTGACGGCCCGTACGCTCGGCGGCTAGGAGCGTACTGCCACTACCTCCAAAGGGGTCCAGTACAATCCCCTTACGCGGGCTGGCGTCCAACAGAATATCCGCCAGCAAGCCCACGGGTTTAACCGTCGGGTGGAGATTAATATTGGCTTTATTTACCTTGTTTTTAATGAATATACCCGGATAATCCCACACGTTGGTACGGTAGCGGCCATGAACTCCCAATTCAATGTTGTTAGTATGGGGCGCATCCCCGTTTTTGAACACGAACACCAGTTCGTGCTGGCTGCGATACAAACTGCCCATTCCGCCGCTTAACTTATTCCATACACAAACATTTTTGAGAGCGGTATAAACCGACATCCCTGCTGCCAAAATTTCCCCCAAATGCCGCCAATCCATAAAAGCGTAATGTAAACTGCCGGGGATGCTGTATTCAGCAAGCAAGGTAAAAACACCCTTTAAAAATTGGGAAAACTCGCTTTGGGACATTTCGCCGGACGCCATAGCAAACTCGCGGTATTTTTCCCCGCTCCGCACATGTCCGGAAATTTTTACGTTATATGGCGGATCCGTTACGATGAGATTGGCCTTTTCCACGCCCAATAACCGACTGAAAGAGGAATATTGGGTGCTATCCGCGCACAAAAGTTTATGCGCCCCCAACTGCCAAAGATCCCCGGATTTCACCCGGGCGGGAATAGACTTCTCTAAAAAGCCAGCATTTTCTGTGGCAGGAGCGTCTTGCGGAGCAAGAAGTACATCTATTTCAGGCGTATCAAAACCTGTTAAGGTCAGGTCAAAGTCGCCGTCCTCTATACTTTGCAACTCTTCCAGTTCCACTTTGAGGATATTTTTATCCCAGCCGGAAAGTTCCGCGAGACGGTTATCCGCCAGGATATAGGCTTTTTTCTGCGCCGGAGTCAGGTGGCTGATTACGACGGCGGGAACTTCCGTCAGCCCCGCCAACTTGGCGGCTTCCACCCGGCCGTGCCCGGCCAAAATGCAATTATCTTTGTCTATCAGTACCGGGTTGGTAAAGCCGAATTCTTTGATACTCTTGGCAATTTGACGAATTTGCTTTGGACTGTGCGTCCGCGCGTTTTTAGGGTATGGTTTGAGGTCTGCAATTTTTACTTTTTCCATCAAGAATATCTCCTTGCCATTAATCTAATTACATCAGGCAAGGATATTTTATGAATACTGCGTTGAGATTACCATAACAAAAAAAATTATTTTTTTGTTATGCTTTTCCTTGGAGAAATTACTTTGTTTGCCTTTTTCCGCATCCTATAATATCGCTCTGAAATTTGTTCTGTACTGCCACTCGCATTTAGAGAATTTGCCGGAGAAATCTTTTCTAATATTTCGGCATGCTTATATTTTTTCTCACGCAGTTTGGCAATCTTTACCTCTTGCTCTGAAAAACAAGTATCAATTATTGCAGGATTTTGCTCAAAATAGGCTTGAATCTCTTTCCAATTTTTATCTATATACGCTTTTACTTCTTTTTTGGTCAAAGTCGCAGAATTTAACTGGATAGATACAGGCAAGCGATACCCAAACCCACATTCTTTTATATCATATTGTGTCGGAATATACACCGCAAGCGGGTTCCCATATATACCAATGCGGCTATCTACATACCCACAATAAAATAAACTATTCATTTGATATTGCAACGGCGCTTGAATATGATGCTTTTTTATAAAATCTTGTATATATTTTCTAGCTTTTTCTCGCAGATCCTCAGGTAAAAAGTTTTCATAACACCACATTGGTTGGTGAGAGCCATAGTTCCTATTACGTATTTTTTCACTATCTTTCACAAAATCTGCACCATTTTTTGGTAATCCAAACTCCTTCCTAAAGGTCTCAATGGCTTGCACTAATACCTTATTTTCAGATAGCATCCGAACACAATTAAAGGCCTCTTTAGAATAACCCAAGCCTTCATATTTTTTCAAAATTCTCCAAGAATAAACTATCTTATATTCTACCTTTAGAATATCTAATTCTTCCTTTCTATCGGGATTGTCTACAACTTTTCCAATTAAAAAACCTATTTTCATAATTTTCCCCCTTTTTACTTATATACTAAAAAGAGAATAAATAAGAAACATTTTTGTTATTTTTCTCTTTCCGCAATAATTATTGCCACAGATAGATCAGAAGCAAGCTGTTGTAATTTCTTTTTATCTTCGGAAGATGAAACTCCCCGAGCTCACGCTCGGGGTTTCTTTTGCTCCAAAATTTCAGCGTTGCTTAATTTTGCCCGCTACTAAACATAATGAGAAAACAAAGTTTTCTAGTAGCGGGTTCGCACACTCCATCCCTCGGGCTTACGCCCGGGGTTTATTGTGAGCAGTAGTTATGAAACTCCCCGGGCTCACGCCTGGGGTTTCTTTGGCTCCAAAATTTCAGCGTTGCTTAATTTTGCCCGCTACTAAACTCAATGAGAAAACAAAGTTTTTCTAGTAGCGGGTTTGCACACTCCATTCCTCGGGCTTACGCCCGGGGTTTATTGTGAGCAGTAGTTATAAATATACATAACTAGTTCCTGTGTACATTCATTATAACATGAAGCCCCACACAATATACGCATTTTTTGCGGAGATTATGCGGATTATTTTTAATAAATTACCAACTCACTATCATTATTTTCTGGAACCGTTCGGAATTTCTGAACAATAGGTTTCCTAGATACAAAAAGAGGGAAGTTCCGGACGAGAGTTGTTCTTTTTTTATGCCTTTCCGATGGTATTTTGGGAACACAATGCACAACATTAGAACAAAAAGTATATATTGTGAATGGACCCTTTGTGGGGTACAGTAAAGGACTTTATTTCTCACTTTATCGTTGGGAAAGTCTGAATGAAACTCTCTATGCTCACACCTAGGGAGTTTCATTCGCAGTATTTATATCGTAGCCCTCTTCTTCATAAAAAATGGGCTGTTTTTGGCCCACTCCTATTACCCTTACTATCGGGAGCAAAGTCAAGTTGGTTCTAGTTCTTATTTAATAAACAGCTTACATACTGATAATATGTATTACACGGACACTTGGACAAAGTTTGTGCTAACTCCGCTTTGCTAATAAAACCTTTCTTTAAGGCGATTTCTTCCAAGCACGCTATTTCTATCCCTTGGTTTAACTGCATACTATGCACAAAATTCGCCGCTTGCAAGACGCTTTCGTGCGTCCCCGTGTCTAACCACGCAAATCCGCGCTCTAATCGCGCGACGTGCAAGGCATTATCGGCTAAATATACTTTGTTTAGGTCTGTAATTTCCAACTCTCCGCGCGAGGAAGGCTTTAATTGTTTAGCATAAGAAACAACCTTATTATCGTAAAAATATAGCCCCGTAACCGCAAAATTACTTTTGGGGGTTTTAGGTTTTTCTTCCAAAGATACGGCATTTCCGGCTTTATCAAAAGATACCACGCCAAAACGCTCCGGATCTCTTACTTCGTACGCAAACACAGTGGCTCCCGCAGTATTTTGCTCAGCACTTTGTAAAATCTGCTCAAAGCCGTTCCCATAAAAGATGTTATCTCCCAAAATAAGGGCCACCCTATCCGCACCGATAAAGTCTTCCCCTAATATAAACGCATCGGCAATACCCTTTTTTACCAACTGCGGCACATAAGATAACGAAATACCCCATTGGGAACCATCCCCTAGCAACTTTTTAAAGTTTTCTATATCTTCGGGGGTGGTAATAATCAAAATATCCCGTATCCCCGCCATCATAAGGGTAGAAAGCGGATAATAAATCATTGGCTTATCGTAAATAGGTAATAAAATCTTGGAAATGGGCAAAGAGGCCGGATATAACCTAGTACCTGCGCCGCCTGCTAAAATAATCCCTTTCATAATATTTTTACTTTTTTGGATTTAATCTTGATTTTAATTTGTACCATGGATTTAAAACAATCATTAAAATATTACGTATTTTTCTTAGTCTGCGCGGAAATTTTAAATCATTTTGTAAAACAGCCTGTTTGAAATGGCGAACTTTCCAACGAAACATTGCATTGCGGTTTGCAAACAGTTTCAAATCCAAGGATTCTATTTGAGGACGGATTAAATCATAAGCCTGTTTTACGGTATCACTAGACACATTACCCAAACGTCCAACAAATAGACGCTCATCCCCAATTAAAAGAACCATAAAATTAAACCAATATGCTTCTTTCACCTCTTCAAAAACGCCGTATTTTCGTAAATTTTCCGCCAAAAAAGCGAACTGACCTATTCCATCTATCAACATTCGCGTATTAGCATGAGATAAAGACCCTTTGCGGTTTACTCGGTAATACACCAAATATTTATTTTTTAAAAAACGAGCATTTTGACAATTGACGGCATAGAATACGGTAAAGGGAAAATCTTCTGCGGCGCCTTTATGAAATTGTAGTGATATATCGTGAATTTTTTGTCGTAAATATAATTTATTCCAAGCAAACGGCAACGCAAAAGAAAAGTCTGCAAAATCAGTCAAAGAATCGTTTCTTTCTTTTGCCAAGGAGTCCTTATGTGCCAGTTCCAAAGCCGTACTACGAGGACGCGCCAATTTTGAAATAGCATCATATTCGTAAAAACTACACATTGTTAAGTCTAATCTTTCTTTTTCGGCAATCTGATAGAGTTCATTCAGGGCATTAGGAGACAGGAAGTCATCGGAATCCAAAAAGAAAATATATTTACCATTTGCGTGTTTTAAGCCAGTATTGCGGGCCGCTGATAATCCACTATTGGGTTGGCTAAGAATATGAAACCTAGAATCCCTCTCGCTCCATTTATTTATTATTAGGGCGCTGTCGTCAGTAGAACCATCATTGACGACTAATGCTTCCCACTCAGTGAAAGTTTGCTCAGCAACACTTTTTAAGCATTGTTCTAAATAGAGATGGGTATTGAAAACTGGAATAATTACACTAATTTTCGGCATATTAACGCTCCGTTTATAAACTAATATTTTGTAAAGCTTTTCCAATTTTTAGAGAAAAATATTCTTTCTTATATACTCGTCGCTTTGCGGCAGATGACAATTTCCAGCTGAGATACGCCATAGAAATATTGCCAGATTGATTACATAAGCGTTTAATTAAGGCATCCCATTTTTGTGGAGCTTGATTTCTCAATAATTGGCCCAAATTAGAACTTGGATTTTTCTGATAGAAATCAACAAAATGCCCAAAGATTTCCGCAATATAAGATGTATAATCTTTATTGAATTGGCGTTCCGCATAAATGAAAAAATTCACATGTTTCCAGAAATTATTAACAAAGTATTTTTCATCATTGAACGGATGATACCAAAGGCCTCCTGCGTGTTTACGATACACTCCCATTGTTTCAGGTAAAAAGCCTATCTTACCAACTTGAGCATGAAGCATATGCAAGAACCAATCGCCAGGTAACATATCTTGAGGAAAGAGAGTAAGGGGTTCTTTGTGAAACCTCCAGCGGTACATAACCGAAAGAGTAGGAATAATATTTTTAACCCAAATTTGTTGATCTAATGAGCCATATTTAGCTGAGTCAGGACCCCATGTATCATTGGGATGAGACCCATCTTGCCAATGCACCTCTACCGGATGAAACACCAAAGAGCACTCTGGATGCGCATCTAAAAAATCCTTTTGTTTTTGCAATTTAAACGGATCTGTCCAATAGTCATCCCCTTCACAAAGGCAGAGATATTGACCCTGCGCTCTTGGCCAATTAAAATAGATATGCGGATCTACCCCTTGTGAAAACTGATTTTTTTGTTGCAATATAGGTTTTATAATTTGTGGAAACTTTACCTGATACTCACGAATAATATCTGCTGTGCCATCTGTGGAGGCATCATCATGAATGAGAATTTCGAATTTGAAATTCGTCTTTTGCATAATAATTCCCTCTAACATTTGACGAATAAAATTCTTATGATTATAAGCCAATACAGATATAGAAATACTAATTGGATACATTATTTCTTTTCCTTTAATTTATTAAGAGTAAATGTTCGGTGAAATAAATTTACCGTTAGGATTGTTTTAGTTCGGGAGGATATTTTTTTTTGTAGACTTGTTAGAAATTTTTGAGCAAAAGGCGTTTGCATTAAATAATAAAAGAAACGCTCGGATTTGACACAATCTATATCTGTCCACGGTTTTTGAGGCCCGGCATAATGTAATTGAATAGGGGATTTTAAGGCAAAAAGAATTTCCTCTTTCTTGTAATACAAATCCTGTGAGGCGGAAGCCGCGTCAGGGTAATATTCATATGCATAATTACACACTAACGCATTAGCCGGAAATATTTTAATATGTGGCCAACACACACAGTTTAATATATCTTGCTCTGGTTGTTTGACCCGTCGGGCATACGTGTCAGCAGCTTCAATAAATTTCTGTTCCAGATTATCGGCTCTCATTTTAGCCAGGTTATATAACAGCAACCCTGCCCCCACAAGAAGTTTTTTGCGGTCTTGTGTGGAAAAATCCTTATAGCTGTCTTCCAAATAATGTTCTACCCAGCACCCTTTTTTCACCATTCCTTTAGAGCCGGCAAGGTATTCATTAGAGATGTCCTCAAAAAATAAAGTGGAAATATCCCCATCCCATACCACGTCAACATCTGATATCAAAATTTTATCGTATTGAGGAAACAACGAAGGCGGACAAAATTTATAAAACATTTCCTTAGAATAGTGATTTTTACTTTTCGTCCTATTAAACAACTCCTTAAATCTACCATTCATTTGAATAAATTCCAAAGAGGCATTTGCAAAGCCAGCAACTATATTTTGTAGTTCCTTTTGGTTTTGTCTTGTAATATCCGTATGCAAAACATAAAGCGCATAATGGTGCTTTTGATTTGCATTTTTAAGCATAGAATAAAACGATACTGCCGCAGGCAAAACATAGCGATTATCAAAACAATGGCATACAGGAATAACTATCATGTAGCATCTCCCCAATCATTCTGCTGATATTTCGTATCTGGACCAGTAGTCCATATAAGATTTCTTTTAACAATTTTTGCCGGATTTCCTGCTATTGCGCAAAAAGATGTATCTATGGATTTTGTTACCACGGCACCCCAACCAACAATTGTTCCCTCGGGCAAGCTCACGCCCTTTAATATGGAACAATTCCAACCTAACCAACAATTGGGCCCAATGATTAAATCTTTTACATAATTAACTAATTTTCCTGTACTTTTATCATAAATGGGATGAGCATCTGTATTATATAAATAAACTTTTAATGAAACTAAACAATTATCCCCTATAGAAATAGTATTATTTGAGTTATAGGTACAAGCACACATTTCTTCTATACGCACATTTTTGCCTATTTCACAATGAGCATTAGAAATAGCCCCCATAAATTCATGGGAACTTCCTAATCGTATAGTTAAATTTGTGCCAACAAAAAGATTTTCCTTAATCTCTATCTTGCAATTATTACCTTCTATCACTAATACTAAATGCCCAAGACTGGCACCATCCATTTTGTGAATTCTAATTTGGTTATTGTTCCCTCTAATCTCTAGAAATTTCAAAAACTTTTCGTCTTCCGGGTTATAATCCACATGATTGTTCGTACCACTTATTTTTAAAATTTTTTTCGTCTTACTATGGTAAAAATAATTTTTAAGCCATTGAAATAGTCTCATATTTTCGCCTTATTTTAAGTGTTTGACCAAATCAAACCACATCAAACCACTCTTGGTGGCGCAATTGGTAAAAAAGTTATTTTTTTTATAAAAAGCAAGCGCCTTGGAATTAGTAGTCAAGACACTTAACCTAATAGTTATAAAAAATTTTTTTTGTAAATCTTTTATAAATTCATTTAATAAATGCTGGGCAATACCACAACCGCGGTACGAGGCCCTTACCATTAATGCAGAGAGGAACGCCTCTCGGGTTTCTAAATTATTGGCATATCCTGCTAAAAGAGCAACCAACTCTCCTGTTTGCTCTCTACAAACATAAAAAGAAGCAAACTTATGTAATTTTTCTAAATAAGAATCAAAATCCGTTAATGTAACCAAGGAAGGCTCAAATTGACATTCTTTATCTAAAAAAAAATGTTTTAATTCTTCCAAAGAAACCCTTGCATTGGCAGTATAACTTAATGACATAACTGACCTTCCAAATCATTTAAAGCCTGCAAAATTTGCGTAATTTCTTGTAAAGAAATATCTTGATGAACAGGTAAATTAAGAATATGATTAGACAAGTTGTATAAATGAGGATAAACACTTTGAGGGATTTCATTAATTAGTTTATACCACAATGCAACTGTAATTATCTTTTTCTTTTGTAACTCAAAATATACTTTTTCCCGTGGGATGCCTGTAATAAAAATAGGAAAATTCAACGGAATAACCCCCGCCGGCAATGCCGGAAGCATAGGGCGGTATAATGATGAATATTTATTGTAATGGTCCAAATAATACTTATAATTCTGGCAGCGTTTAGCCATTACGTCCCTTTGGGATGCGTTGGCAAAAATTGTTAAATCCTCCAACGCAATAGGGAGCGAAGCCTCCACAGAAATTTTATTATTTAATAATAAAAAACCGCCAGCGTTACTCGGTAAAAATTTATGAATAGAAAACAAGGCAAAATCACCGAACTGCCCGATAGGTCGTCCATTTAAACAGGAATATAAAGAGTGTGCACAATCTTCTATCAGTAAAATACCTTTCTGCTGGCATATTTTTTTGATGGACACTATATTTTCTTGTGGAAATCCGAAATAATGGATTAAAAACACTGCCCTAATATGAGGATTTTGTATTTTTTTGATAAAATCCTCCATATCTACTTGTAAATTTTCTTGTAAATTATAGAATTGATAAGGAATCCGCAATGTACGGACAGGGTCAAACACTCCGCTGCCCTCCTTAACGGATTGCCCAATGTATGCGGGCATTAAAATGGTATCTTTGCAATCAGTACAAACCGCGTTTAACAATGACAGAAAAGCAGCACGGGCCGAATTGAAATAAACCCGATGGAACTGAGCATTTTTGATATTTTTCGCTTCTTTTGTAATCATAGCAAAGTATAATTATCCAGCATTTTATTAATTTGCTCTTTGGAATTAAACATCATCACATCCACTATAGACAAGCCTTCCTCAAATGCAAAAGGTTGGCATTGGGAATACGGAGCCAAAATAGGTTGTTGAAAAAGCAACTTAATGCCTGCTTTTTCATACTTATCTCGATTAAAAAAATTCAGTCCGCCTGGAGGGTTGACGTATTCATCCACATTTCCAAGAGATTTGCAAATATTTAAGGCCCATTCATCGGGTGCGTGTGGCTGCTCTATAGTCAAATTCATTTCACTGAAGATATAACTTTCAAACGGAATGTCCAAGTATTCACACACCACTTTTAATATCTTATGATTCAAATGTGTAATACTCTTTGTTTGAATATCTAACGCTTTTGTTATAACTTCCAATGTTTCTTTATAATATGGAGCTCTTTTTTTATACGCAGTCAGTTGCGAAAAAATTTTTTCCTTCCATGGTCCTTTCCGTATTTGAATATCTTTAATAAGGGTTTCCCGAGGATGTTTTTCCAAAGGCACCGCAATATACATCCACCCGCCACCTTGTTTTAAGATTCTATTTCGTTCAATCCAACCATGTTTAATAAATTGTACGGGATCAAACAGAATAAACTTATCCGTATATTTAATCAAAGAAAAATATCCAATATAAGGGAAAAAATAAGGCTGCATTATACCGACTTTCATAATTTATAAATTCTCCAATATTATATGGGCAATACGTCTAACATCTGCAATTGCAAGGGCCGGATACAGAGGCAAACAAGCAATGCGCGCGCAGATATCTTCCGATACGGGACAATGCTGTTTCTCTTGCAAATAAGGTAGTGTGTTTAAGGACGGATAAAAATACCTGCGAGGGTAAATATCCTCTTTTTCCAGTGCAGCAAACACACGCAGAAGTTGTGCTTCATCCTTAAATAACACGGGATAATAGGCATAATTATATATCAAATCTTTTTGCTCCATTGGGCGACCTATTTCCCCGGCCAGTAGTTCATCATATTCGGCTGAGATACGTTTACGGGCTTGTACAATCTCGGTTAAGTGCGGCCATATAGCCAATCCCATAGCCGCATGAAACTCTGACTGTTTCCCATTTATTCCTAAGCACAAATGCGTGTTTCCGTTATGACCAAAGCGCTTGATTAAATCTAACTTTGTATTTACGAATTCATCACGCACAATACAGGCCCCGCCTTCCACCGTGTGGTACAATTTAGTGGCATGAAAAGACAGAGTGGATACATCTCCATAGCCACACAAAGATCGTCCTTTATAAACAGAGGCAAAGGCGTGGGCAGCATCATATATTACTTTCAAACCATATTTTCTGGCAATATTCTCTATTTGTTCCGTATCGCATGCATATCCAAAAACATGCACTGGCATAATTGCACGCGTTTTGGACGTAATAGCGGCCTCTATTTTTGAAACGTCTATGGTAAAATTATGGGGTTCTATATCCACAAAAATGGGTTTACACCGCTGCCACAGAATAGAAGATGTCGTGGCTACATAACTAAACGGAGTGGTAACTATTTCCCCTTCTCTAATATCTAAGGCCTCTAAAGCCAATTGAAGGGCAATAGTTCCGTTGGTAACATATTGAAAATGCGGAACTTTTAAGAAAGATTGTATTTTCTCTTCTAATTCTCTTAGGCGAGGACCTTGGTTCGTCAATTGACAGGCCTGAAAGATCTTTTCTACCTGGGCGGTATATTCATCTTGTGGTGGCAAGTAAGGTTTGGTAACAAAAATTTTACACATAATTAGATCTTCCCCAAATACCACTGAACGGTCTTTTTGATACCCGTCTCAAAAGTCTCTTGCGCCTTCCAGCCCAACTGCGTTTCCAATTTGGTAGCGTCAATGGCGTAGCGGCGGTCGTGCCCGGCGCGGTCTTTTACAAAACTGATTAAATGAGCATAGGGCCTTCCATCCTTCGCGGGGTGCAACTCATCCAACAGGGTGCAAATAGTATGGACAATTTGCAGGTTGTTACGCTCGTTGCGACCACCAATGTTGTACGTCTCGCCCGCTTTGCCCTGCTGCCACACCAAGGCAATTCCCCTGCAATGGTCCAGCACATACAGCCAGTCACGCACGTTTTTCCCATCGCCGTATATCGGGATATTTTCCCCTGCCAGCGCCTTGCGGATAATGGTAGGGATCAGTTTTTCATTGTGTTGCTTCGGCCCGTAATTGTTGGAGCAATTACTGGTAGTCACGTTGAGCACATAGGTATGGTGATAAGCCCGCACCAACAAATCACTAGACGCCTTGCTAGCAGAATAAGGCGAGTTGGGCGCATAGGGCGTGGTTTCGGTAAAAAGTCCTGTTTCACCTAATGAGCCATACACCTCGTCTGTAGAAATATGGTGAAAGCGGCTCTTTTCATACCCGGGTTTCACTTGGCCGGGGGCAGTCATCCAATGTTTGCGGGCTGCTTCCAACAGTGTAAATGTGCCTTCTATATTCGTTTTGATAAATGGAAGTGGCCCCGTGATAGAGTTATCCACGTGGGACTCCGCCGCAAAGTGGAACACCCCGCGGATATCGTATTTTTCAAACAGGTCCTGCACCAGGGCGGCGTCGCAAATGTCGCCCTTCACAAAGGTGTAGCGCGGATTATTTTCGCACTCCTTCAAATTGTCCAAATTGCCCGCATAGGTCAACTTATCCAAATTGAGCACACGATACTGCGGGAACGCCTCTAAAAAGTACGGGATAAAGTTGGAGCCGATAAATCCCGCCCCACCAGTAATTAATATATTACTCATTAAAAAAACCCTCGTTTTTCTTCTTTTGGTATAGATAATAGATATTGTCCATACTCTGTACTCTTCATACATTTACCACGCTTTATTACTTGTTCCAAAGTAATCCAACCATTTTTGTAAGCAATTGCTTCTAAACACGCTATTTTAAGGCCCTGACGACTTTCTAGGGTCTCTACAAACATAGAGGCATTTAGCAAATCGGCATGCGTACCAGTATCCAACCAAGCCATTCCTCGCCCCATAAACGCTACGGATAGTTGTTTATTTTTAAGATACCATTCGTTGACTGATGTGATTTCCAATTCTCCTCGGGCAGAGGGCTTTAGAGCCTTTGCTATATTGACAACTTGATTGTCATAAAAATATAACCCTGTAACAGCAAAATTTGACTTAGGATGAGTAGGCTTTTCTTCTATGGATATCACTTGATTGTGCTTGTCTAATTCCACAATGCCATATTGTGAAGCGTTTTTTACAGGATAAGCAAAAATTCTGGCTCCACTAGAAATTTGAGCTGCTTGTTGTAGTAGTTGGGTCAGATTGCTACCATAGAAAATATTGTCACCCAAAATAAGACACACGGAGTCTCGCCCGATGAATTTTTCGCCTAAAATAAAGGCTTGGGCCAACCCCTCAGGTTTGGGTTGCTCGCAATAGGAAAGTTGCAAGCCGTAAGCGGAACCATCGCCCAAAAGTTTTTGATAAAGAGGCAAATCAGTAGGAGTTGAGATGAGTAAAATTTCCCGTATACCCGCCAACATTAAAACAGATAATGGATAATAAACCATCGGCTTGTCATAAATGGGGATGAGTTGCTTGGATACACCAAAGGTTGCCGGATACAAGCGGCTACCAGTTCCACCTGCCAAAATGATACCCTTCATATGCCACTCCTATAAACCGTGGGAAAAGGACTTGTGGAACTCTTGGCGGAGGTATTCATAAGTCCCTTTCCCGTTCACACGCAGTGCTGTAGCGTATGAAAACGATGGAACCTATTGAATTTATTCACTAAGGAAGAAATGAAATGGAAGGAAACAAAAACGGCTGACTATAACAAGTCTCATCACAGTCTTGTCATAAACAGCCGTAGTTGCACTCAAAATATGTGTGCAACACTCGGCAGAAGACAAAGGGCTCATGACTTCCCCTCATCTTCTGCCTAAACCAGCCGTTTTTGGACGTGATGAGAACTTTGGTTTCCCAAAGCCTTCCTATTCTTCAATAGGATTCCAAAAACAGAATAAATTGTAAGTTAGCCCACTCCTTGTGGCTGTACTTTATACTCCTAACTAAAATTTTCTTTTAGAATAGCATATTTTAGTTTAATTGTACATATCTCAATAATAGCCTAGACTAAATCACATAGTGTATTAAAAACGTGTTTCAGCGCAAGAAACCTATCATCTAGCACTCTTACCAAGGAACAACTACACTTTTTTCCAATACTGCTGTAAATTTAGCCAGGTGTTTTTTTAGGTCCTATAAAGTAACTATACTCCCTTTGATATTTTCCGATTTATTACCTTATTCACTAGTCTAAATAATCTTCAAAATACGCGTGTAAATAGGTTCCCAAGACAGAAGGATTTTTGTAGAAAAAGAAATAAGTTCTTGCGTTAAGCGCTCTTCTTCTTTTTCTAAATTCTCTTTGGCCCCCTTTGTTTTACCAAGATATTTCTGAAGTTTTAAAAACATTGACCACTAAATTAAAACGGCAAAATTTCGAGTCTTTCCTTTCTCAATCACGTTCGTAACCGAGTAGTATTTACTCTATTGTTATCGCCTATACATATCCTCGCGACAAATCCGAGGCAATCCGTTCTATGTGGAAAAAGTTCTCTCATAGTCCACTTGCCTTCTCTCCACTAAGAGCATATATGTAGCACGGGCACAGCATAATGAAAACTAAACAAGATTACCACCTCATTTTACTAGCAAGATATCATATAATAAAAGAATAGGAAAACGATATGGATAAAGACCCCTTTAAAGAGTATCTAGCGCAAACCGAACCAAGCAAACGTGAAAAATGTTATGCTTGGTATACGGCTATTGGTTTACAAAATGTAGACGGCTTAAAACCTTCCTCTTATCTATTGGACACGGCAAGAAGAAATATTGAAGGCGAAATTAGCATTGAACAAGCGCAAGCATTGCTCAATAGTTATTATAAGGAAAATCCAGTCAAATCTGCACAAGACAGAACAGAAGAAGCCGATAAGGTATCTGTTCGTATTGCCAAACTCCTGTCTGAACAAGCGTTTAGTTTTACTACAAGTGAATACCTTTCTATACACAAACAACTTTTTACAGGTATCTATGCACATGCAGGGCAGATCCGCACATATAACATCACGAAAAAAGAATGGGTCTTAAACGGTGATACGGTAGTGTATGGAACGGCCTCGGAGTTAAAAAATACGATTGACTATGACTTATCCGAAGAAAAAAAATTCTCTTATCAAGGTTTATCATCTAATGACATATTACATCATTTAGCGATATTTGTGGCAGGACTATGGCAGATACATGCTTTTGCCGAAGGGAATACGCGTACTACAGCTGTATTTTTTATCAAGTATTTAAGGACATTGGGTTACAATGTTACCAATGACATCTTTGCCAAGCACGCTTGGTACTTTAGAAATGCGCTCGTTCGTGCGAATTATAACGATATAAAGAATGGAATTCACTCTACTACGGAGTTTTTAGAGTTGTTTTTAAGAAATTTACTATTAAAAGAACAAAACCTGCTGTCTAACCGAACGATGCATATCAGCCATACGTTTGAAAAAGTAGACATTGAAACACAAAAAATAGACATTCAATCTAAAAAAGTGGACATTGAACAACTTATTAAAGAAAAATTACCCACAATAAGTACCAAAACCAGGATACATATTGCTAAACTCTATGCAACTTATAAAACGGTTCCCTACTTTGGGCGAACTGAGGTGTCTCTCGTATTAGGCCTCAAACCTGCGATGACCTCTCGCTTACTAAAAATAATGTTAGCCGTCAAACTTTTAGAACCTGTTTCTGGAAAGGGCAAAGGCAAATACCGCTTTGTTCAATTCTAAAAAATCTTGTTCATAACACATATTAGTTGACTTCTCTCCCCTATAAGAGCGTACATATAGTACAGGCGAAAATAGCAACCGTTTTAAGGATAGAAATGCGGAAACTGACATAACCCCTTGGATTGAGTTTTTTGTATCCGGCATGCTCCACTCCTTTCAAAGCGTACAAAAGCATTTATGTAGGGAAAATGGCACCAAAGAGAATAGCCAAATACTCCGTGCATTAGATGCACTACAAAAACAAGCTTTGGTACTGTTTGAGAAAAGTGATTTTATTACGTCCAAAGATGGAGAATACTTGTTCCCCTTTGCCGGCAGAGCGGCCCGTCAGCTCTTACAAAAATGGGTACTACAAGGTTTTGTCATCTCCGACACTTCCAAGAAAAACCGAAAATATACGTTAAACCAAAAGAAGTAGCAGAATCTCCCGATTTTTCGCGACATCCCATGCGGGAATTTCGAAGGGAATTATCTTTTTTGTTATACTTTGATTAGATAAAAATGAAACTCCCCGGGCTCACGCCTGGGGTTTCTTTGGCTCCAAAATTTCAGCGTTGCTTAATTTTGCCCGCTACTAAACTCAATGAGAAAACAAAGTTTTTCTAGTAGCGGGTTTGCACACTCCATTCCTCGGGCTTACGCCCGGGGTTTATTGTGAGCAGTAGTTATAAAAAACAATCCTTGGAAAAAAGCAAAATTAGTAAAGATATTGATGGGGCAACAACTCATTTCTTTCCAGATTTATTTACTAATGGCAAGTAGGATGTCTATTTAAGGAAAAGCCCCGCTAAATGCGGGGCTTTCTAATGTAGAAAAACAATTTAAAAAGGATTTTTGTCTGTAAAGGATCCATCTGGCAATTGCCATACTTGCTTGCCATTGATTATATACATATTTGGAATCCCGTTCTTGCGGTTTTCTTCCTGGGCTTTTTGTACAGCTCGATCCGCAATACGAGTTAGTTTAACTGTCAATTTTGTCATAAGTCCCTCTTAAAGACAGTATAAAGATTTTCAGTTAGAATTTCAATATCTCGACCTTTTTCTTGGTCTGCTACAGGAACAACATGGCCACCGCCATTATAGTATAATACCCAAAAATTGACCAAATCTTTATACTTGTACCAGAAATTATGCTTGCTTCTTTCAAAACGCCTGATTACATCTTCATCCGGAACGGGGTGTCCTCCATTTTGGACACGCATTTGAATACGACCGATACAATCTTCCGGTTTATCTACAAAAACATAAATAATAACCACGTCATACCCTGCTTTTTGGGCCTTTCCAATCGTTTTTACATGTCCCACACCGGATAGCGTGCTTTCTAGCGCAAATGATTTCCCTTCGGCTAGCAACTTATCAATACGGGCATGAACCTCTTTCCCGGCTTGGATACGTGCCGATTGTATGTTTTGGGGACAAAGTTCCCTAGCAATATCATCGGCATTTACATAGACGATATTTTCTTCCGGCAATAACTCTTTGGCAATGGTACTCTTGCCGCTACCGTTCGCTCCGGCTAGGATGTATAAGGTTTTCATACGCTTATTATAGCAAATTGAACTTGTGCAGTTTTTGCACAGGTTTGTTTTCAGTTTGTTCCAAATAGGCTTTGCCTTTCAATAGATATTATCTTGCCTGATAAGTTCCTTTTTATTTATATCAGGCATATTTTTTCCCTGCTTCTCCCTGTTTTTTCTCTGTTCGCTCTTTTAGGGAATTTGAAGATATCTTCTCTGGTTTTCTCCGCCAAGACATTTTATAGAGCTACATCTCCAAAATCCTCAAAACTATCACAAAATGGGCAAAATTCCCTGTTTTTACCCTGATAAACAGGGAACGAAACATCCGGGTTTTAGAGAGAAAGAATCATCACGCACGCCTGCCCCATTTCTATTTTCCCCGCCCAAGAGACGGGGATTTTTTGTGTGTTATTTTATCTTTCTCCGACGAGAAACTTCTTACTTTTTCATCAGTCACCGTCTTAGAGTGCTTTATCTTGGGCGTAAAAGTCAGATAATTCGCCCCAAGTTCTCCGACGGCAAAAATCGCAGGATCCACTTTTTGTCTTTACTTAAATTTTTATTGAGGTCACAGGTTCAAGTCCTACGCGGTATCAAACTGTTTTAATAGATAATCTTAAAATAATCCAGTACCGCTTTCATTTGATCTTGAGCTGATAAACAGGTATCTATTAAACGTTCGTGGTTATGAGGCCACTCGTTCAGTCCTTTATAATAAAACATCTTTATATTGTCCGTAATGATAAACGGCACAATATTATTGCGCAGACACTCTTTGAACAAAATAAGCCGCCCAATACGGCAATTCCCGTCTTGAAAGGGATGCATAGCTTCAAACTGATAATGGAAATCTAACAACTCTTCAAATGTGTGTTTATCTTTGCGGTTATACTTTGTAATCAGTTTTTTCATTTTGTTCGCTACGTGTTCTGGACTCGTAGTGTGATGTCCGCCGACCTCATTAGCTTGGCGTTTATAGTCTCCCACTGCGAACCACGCTTTGCGGCTGTCCGAAGTACCGTTTTTAAGCACGCCATGTAACTCTTTAATGAAGCGTTCACTGGGCTTATAATTGGCATTTTCAATAATCATATCAATACACTTGAAATGATTAGCCGTTT
>ERZ808240.1392-NODE-1392-length-30306-cov-9.099864_pt1 | contig 30306 bp, 27 predicted proteins | sample MGYA00521084_ERZ808240 | MGnify/ENA primary metagenome ERZ808240 (study PRJEB31516, sample SAMN03275571) | gut metagenome | biome: mammalia-associated habitat; material: feces | host: Papio cynocephalus | place: Kenya | collected 2012-08-06 ... | reverse complement strand
CGTCCATCTTGAACCAGTAGCCCTTCGTGCCCGCCTGCACCTCGCAGTCGGTCAGGAGCTTTTCGATCTGCTTGCGCGTCAGATGGCAGTTCGAAATGGGCACGGCCTTGACGGTCTGGCCCTTGAACGGCTCAAACTCGGAGCTTTCGAACAGGTCGGAGATGTTCTTGCACGTCAGGTCGATGCGCAGGTCCGGCTTGTCGGAGCCGTAGGTCTCCAGCGCGTCCTTGTACGCGATGCGGCGGAACGGAGCGCTCGAGGCGATGTTATACTTGCCGTACTTGGCGAAGATCGGCGGCAGCACGTCTTCGATGACGGCGAAGACGTCGTCCTGCGCGGCAAAGGCCATCTCCATATCGAGCTGATAGAACTCACCGGGGCTGCGGTCGCCGCGGGCGTCCTCATCGCGGAAGCAGGGCGCGATCTGGAAATAGCGGTCAAAGCCGGAGGTCATGAGCAGCTGCTTGAACTGCTGCGGCGCCTGCGGCAGGGCGTAGAACTTGCCAGGATGCTTTCTGGCGGGGACGAGATAGTCGCGCGCGCCCTCGGGGCTGGAGGCCGTGAGGATCGGCGTCGTGATCTCGAGGAAATCATGCGCCATCATGGCCTGCCGCAGGGCGGCGATGACGTTGCAGCGCAGGATGATGTTCTTCTTGACGGCGGGGTTGCGCAGGTCGAGATAGCGGTACTTCAGACGCTGGGTCTCATCCGCGTCGCGGCTGCGGTTGATCTCGAACGGCAGCTCGTTGTACTGGCAGCGGCCGAGCAGCTCGATCTTCTCCGGCACGACCTCGATGTCGCCGGTGGGCTGCTTGGGATTCTTGCTGGCGCGCTCACGGACGGTGCCGGTGACGGAGATGGTCGACTCCTTGTTGATGCCCTTGATCTGGCTCATGATCTCCTCGGTCTCGACGACGATCTGCGTCGTGCCGTAGAAATCACGCAGGACGATAAAGGCAAAGTTATTGCCGACCACACGGACGTTTTCCATCCAGCCGACAAGGGTGACATGCTCGCCGGCATTTTCGATGCGGAGCTGGCCGCAAGTATGGGTTCTTGACTGCATCATATTGGTTTTCCTTCTTTCTGGAAAGTTTTTTATTTCAGAATGGTGCCCTGGCCGCGCAGCTCGATGTCGGCCAGAATGCGTTCGGCGGCGTCCGCCGCCGGGACGGTGATCTGCTCGCCGGAGCGGAGGTCCTTGAGCGAGACCGTGCCCGCCGCGACCTCATCCTCGCCGAGGAAGATGACATAGGGGATGTGCAGCTTGTCTGCGTACTGGATCTTGGCCTTGAACTTTTTCTGTTCGGCATACAGCTGCACACGGATGCCGCGTTCGCGCAGGCCGGTCGCCAGACGGACCGAGGGCTCGAGATCGTCCGTCATCGGCACGATCATCACATCGGCGGGCGCCATTACGCGCGCGTCATTGAGCATCCCCTGCTCGTTCAGCACGTAGAACAGCCGCGTCAGACCGATGGAGATGCCCACGCCGGGCAGCGGCCGGTCGGTATAGTACTCCGCGAGATTGTCATACCGGCCGCCGGAGCAGACCGAGCCGATCTCCGGATGGTCAAGCAGCGTCGTCTCATAGACGGTGCCGGTGTAGTAGTCGAGGCCGCGGGCGATCGTGAGGTCGACGGCGAAATTCTCCTCCGGCACGCCGAACGCGCCAAGAAGCTTCGTCACGGCCGAAAGCTCGTCCAGACCGAGGTCAAAGGTCTCGTCTTTGCCGCGGTACTGCTCGAGCGCCGCGAGGACCTCGTCGTTCGTGCCGCGGATGGCGATAAACCGCAGAATTTCGTCAGCTTTGTCCGCTTCCACGCCGCATTCGTCCACGAGCAGCGTGCGGACCTTGTCCGGGCCGATCTTGTCGAGCTTATCGACGGTGCGCATGATATCGCCGGCCTTTTCGTTCAGACCCAGCATGGCGTAGAAGCCGTTCAGGATCTTGCGGTTATTGACGCGGATCTGGAACCGGCGCAGGCCGAGCGTGGAGAAGGTCCGGTAGATGATCGACGGGATCTCAGCCTCGTTGGTGATGGAGAGCTTGCCGTCGCCGATGATGTCGATATCGGCCTGATAGAACTCGCGGAAGCGGCCGCGCTGGGCGCGCTCGCCGCGGTAGACCTTTCCGATCTGGTAGCGGCGGAACGGGAACGAGAGCTCGCCGTAGTGCAGGGCGACGTATTTTGCCAGCGGGACGGTCAGATCGAAGCGCAGGGCCAGGTCGCTGTCGCCCTTCTGGAAGCGGTAGATCTGCTTTTCGGTCTCGCCGCCGCCCTTGGCCAGCAGCACGTCGGCGGCCTCGATCGCCGGGGTATCCAGCGGGGTGAAGCCGTACAGGCCGTAGGTCCTGCGCAGGACCTCCATAATGGCCTCCATCTGCAGCTGCGGCTGCGGCAGCAGCTCCATAAATCCGGAGAGCGTATGCGGTTTGATTTGTGCCATGGTCATTTCCTCTCTATTTTATATCATAGTATGCGTTTTTCATATTTGCACATGCCCCTTGGCTCCCCTTCCAGGGGAGCTGTCAGCGAAGCTGACTGAGAGGTTGTATCAAATTTGCAGCTGCCTTTGCCTCCGGCGGCCCCTTCTTTTCCGTCTTGCCGGAAAAGAAGGGGGAGAAAAGGGGCGCTGGGTTACGTTTGGGTGTTTTCTGCCTCTGAATTCATAAGCACCAATGTTTCGGTCTGACGTTCCACTCGCTGGTCACCTCACGTATGTCTTACTACGCGCCGCCTGATATGGGACACCGGATTTGATAGCAGTTGCGATTTATTGACTGCAGTGAAACACTCTGCGGATAAAATCTTAGGGCAGTACGTATTTGCATTGGGTTTTAAACTATCGCGGGAAAAGTCCAGAAAAACCGAAGCGGTTTTTCTGGTCGGTTCAAGGGAGTCTGAGGGGAAATCGAAATCCCCTCAGGCTCTTTTTCTTTTGCCAGCGTTTTCTTTTGGAGAAGCAAAAGAAAATGCTGAATGGCAGTTGCAAATCTGTACAATCTATCAGCCTTTAGGCAATTTCTCAAAACGCCGCGGGGAAAAAAGATACTCCCGTCCCCAGGTTTGGGACGAGAGCATGCTTGCTTCGTGGTGCCACCCAAATTCGGGGAATTTTCAGGATCCCCCCTCTTTTGCGCAGGCTCCGGGCTGCGCGGACCGGCGATTTCGGCGCATTCGCGCCTTATACGCACGCTCGGCGGACGTCCTTCCCGGGTTCGCTGCAAAAGCCTTTCAGCAAAGCGGCTTTCTCTCTGCGCAGGCGAGGGCCCGGTACTGCTTCCGCGTCATTGCGGGTCATCGGATCGATTTTTTGTTTTTCATCATCATACGCCAATCCAGATCGCCGCGCTGCAGCCCGAGGATCAGCATTTCTGCCGAGGCCAGATTGGTCGCGCAGGGGACGTTGTACGTATCGCACAGGCGGAGCGTGCGCATGATGCGCTGATCCTCTAGGGGATCGGTATCGTTCGGGTCGGAGAACATGATGACAAGGTCGATCTCGTTATAGGCGATCCGCGCGTCGATCTGCTGGTGGCCGCCCTGGCTCTTGGACAGAAACAGTGTGACCGGCAGGCCCGTTGCCTCCGATACCAGACGGCCGGTCGCCGCCGTGGCGGACAGCGAATGCTTGGACAGGATGCTTTTATACGCGGTGCAGAACTGCACCATCAGCTCTTTCTTTTTGTCGTGTGCCATAAGGGTGATGTTCATACGCTCAGCTCCTTTATGTACGCTTTCAAAATTCTGCTTTTCCGGGGTCACCGGTTTGTGATTTTCATCAGCGGCACGCGCCGGCCGCACAGCCGCCCGGCGATATGGTGGCAGGCCAATGCCGCACCGTGGTAGGTGTACTGGACCAGCGGCTTTCCCTCCGCCGCGGCGAGCGTCACCGCCGTATCGTCCGGCACGACGCCGAGCAGCGGCAGCCCCACGCCGTCCATGACGTCGTCGACCGTCGCATGCATCCGGGCAAACAGCCGCGGGATGGCCCGGTTGACGATGAGACGCGCCGGGATCTCACGCTCCTGCAGCAGAAGCTCCGCCGCGCGGGCGGCGTCCCGCTGCGAAGCAGGGTCGGCCAGCGCCACGACCGCAGCCTCGTCCGCATAGCGGGTGGCCATCCGGAACAGCGCGCCCACGCCCGCCGGCGCGTCCAGCAGGATCCAGTCAAAGGCGTCCCGCGCCGCGTCCAGCAGACGGCCGAACGCGTCCGCGTCGATCGTCTCGGGATCCTCGGTCACGGGGGCGGTCAGCAGGAAGAGGTTTGCGAGCGTCGGGTGCTGCGTCGCCTGCTGCAGGGAGTATTCCCCGCGCATGAGCGCCGTAAACGGTAAAACCGCCACATCCTGCATCCCGAGTGCAATGTCGAGATTCCGCAGGCCGACGTCCAGGTCGATGCACAGCACGCGCAGGCCGTCCATGGCCAGGCACGATGCGATCCCGGCGCAGAGCGAGGTCTTGCCCGTGCCGCCCTTGCCGGAGATGACTGCCAAAACCTGTGCCACGCCCTGTTCCTCCCGCTTGTTCATACTTATTTTGTATTATAATCGAACCGATGGGGAAATTCAATGGGAAAGTCGCCGGAAACTGCGATTTTCTTGCCAAATTCTCCGGTTCTGCCCGCCGCTTCCCGCGCATATACTCTGGATGGAGGCGAAGCATATGAAAAACAGCAGCATCGAAAACCGGTTCTGCATGAGTCTGGTGGCGTTCGCCGTGATCGTCCGGCTGCTGCTGGCGACGGGCGCGGCGGCCGCCGTCGACGAGGTCTTCGGCCTTGCGCCGCAGGCGCAGGCGCAGGCGCCCGAGCCGGACATCCTGACGCTCGAGATCCTCGCCGCACCCGAACCGGCCCCGCCGGAACCGGAACCGCAGCCGGAACCGCAGCCGGAAGCGGAGCCGGAACCCGTGCCGGAACCAGAACCCACTTATACCCCGCCGGTCTTCTCTGCCGACGAGGCGGACAAAATTCAGATCGCCGGGGCCTGCAGCTACACGCCGGACAAGCAGGCGCTGCTCCTGCAGCCGAGCAGCCTCGATTTTCAGCAGGACGGGCCAACCGTCCTGATCGTCCATACGCATTCGAGCGAGGCCTATACCATGGAGGCCGGATTTGAATACCCGGAGTCGGACGAGCTGCGCACACAGGACAGCCGCTATTCCGTCATCCGCATCGGTGACGAGATCGCGCAGCTCCTGCAGGGCGCGGGCATCGAAGTCCTGCACGACACCGAGCCGAACGACTACCCGAACTACAACGGCTCTTATGAGCGCATGCGCCAGACCATCGAGCGCTATCTCGCCGCCTACCCCACCATCCAGATGGTGCTCGACCTGCACCGCGACGCGGCGGAGGACGCCGACGGCGCCCCCGTTGCCCTGACCGCCTACCCGGACGGCGAGGCCTGCGCCGAGCTCATGCTCGTCGTCGGCACGGACGAGGGCGGGCTCCCCCACCCGGACTGGCAGGAGAATCTGGCCAACGCCCTGAAGCTGCAGGCGCTTCTGAACCGCAGCGCGCCCGGGCTCTGCCGGGATCTGGACCTGCGCACGGAGCGGTTCAACCAGCATGAGACGCCGGGCTCCCTGCTCGTCGAGGTCGGCGCCAGCGGCAATACGCTGGCCGAGGCGCTCCGCTCCGCCCGCATCCTCGCAAACGCGCTCGTGACGCTGATCCGCGGTGAAGCGACGTAAGGAACCGACGATTTCATCGGTTCCTTATGCGAAAATTTTTTCTGAAACCCTCTTGACAAATGCAGGTCCCGTGTATATACTATATCCGTAATAATAATTATTATCAATATTGATTCAGCAAGGAGACCTGTCATGTCCATTGTCCGAAAGCACAGCCGCAAACGGGACGCGATCCTCGAGTGTCTGCGCTGCACGACCAGCCATCCGACGGCGGAATGGGTCTACAACCAGCTGAAGCCCACGATCCCCGATCTCTCGCTCGCCACGGTCTACCGCAATCTCGCCATGTTCAAGGCCGAAGGGACCATTGACTCCGTCGGCGTGTACAATGGGCTTGAGCGGTTCGACTTCCGCACCGACCCGCACGCGCACTTCATCTGCCGGGTCTGCGGCGCTGTCAGCGACATCAACTGGCTCGAGCTTCCCGCGGATCCTCTGCAGGCGGTCGAGCAGCAGACCGGCGCAAGCGTCGAAACCTGCCGCATCGCCGTCAGCGGCGTCTGCGCGGCCTGCAGGAAAAAAGACACACAGTAATCACCATCCACCAACCCAAATACAAAACAAAAATTACGGAGGAAATCATCATGAAGAAATTTGTCTGCAAAGTCTGTGGCTACATCTACGAAGGCGACGCTGCTCCGGCAGAATGCCCCGTCTGTCATGCCAAGAGCAACATGTTCGAGGAAGTCAAGGGCGAGCTTGCACTGGCTGCCGAGCATGAGTACAGCCTCTATGCCAAGACTGTTAAGAACAATCCCAATCTTTCTGATGCTGACAAGCAGTACGTCTTCGACCAGCTGAAGGCCAACTTCAATGGCGAATGCTCCGAGGTCGGCATGTATCTGTGCATGGCCCGTATCGCCCACCGCGAGGGCTATCCTGAGATCGGCCTGTACTGGGAAAAGGCCGCTTACGAAGAGGCGGAGCACGCCGCCAAGTTCGCCGAGATGCTCGGCGAAGATCTCGAACCCAACATGAAGGCCACCACGAAGGACAACCTCAAGTGGCGTGTCGACTGCGAATTCGGCGCTACCCAGGGCAAGTTTGATTTCGCGCTGTTTGCCAAACGCAACAATCTTGACGCGATCCATGATACGGTCCACGAAATGGCAAGAGACGAAGCAAGACACAACCGCGCACTCAAGGGCCTTCTTGACCGCTACTTTGGAAAGTAAGCAGTGGCCGCAACATAATCATTCAAACGAAAGGCGGTGCAAGTCTCATGCATGATTATGAGGTTCTGATCGAAACGATCAATCCCTGCGGCGGAGAAGCACACCGGCAGGAAGAATTCGTGGATGTCCAGGCAGAAAGCCCCGAGGCTTTTGTGAAATCGCACAGCAACTGGCCGATTCTGGACACCGGAAAAAATCTGGACGGTGAACCCGTTATTACGACCGGAGACGGTCATGGCGTCATTGTACGATACACTTTCTCGGAATAAGGAGCGATATTGCCATGAAATATGTGTGTGATGTCTGCGGCTATGTCTATGACCCCGCAGTCGGTGATCCCGATAACGGCGTAGCCCCTGGCACGCCTTGGGAGGAAGTCCCCGAAGATTGGGTCTGCCCGCTCTGCGGCGTCGGCAAAGACCAGTTCAGCCCGGAAGAATAAAAGAACAGATACCCGGAAGCAGTGCTTCCGGGTATCTTGATATCAGAATGCAAATGACGCGGGCATCATGCCAGCGGCAGGATCGCGTAGCGGAAGCTTGGGACTCCTTTGTCCGAGTACGAGACAAATTCCAGCTGTATCAGCGTGCCGTCCGCTATTTCTCCATCGGTAATATCGCGAAGATACATCACGTCTTCTGTCTTTTCCGGTGTGAAATTATAGACGACCGCATACGGCGATATCTGCAGCCCCTATTGTCCCTCGGATGCTGCTCGCATATAGGCCTGCACATTATGCGTCAGGGTACCGCCCGCCCAGGATAGTCTGAGCCGATTTTCTTCCGCTGCCGCCGGAGCCTCCGCGGCCGCAGATAACGCTTCCTCCGGCGTATCAAACAGCCGGATCTTCTGATCGTTCAGCCGAATCGACAGGCCGGTCGCTGCAGGCTGCGGTCTGTTCAAAACTGCCGCCGTGATTCCAAGACACGCGGAAATGGCGAGCAAGGCCGCAATGCAGAAAACCGTGCGGCGCGAAGCGCATTTGATCGCGTTTTTCATTTCAATCTCTCCTCTTCGGTTCCCGTGTCTGTCGCCCTGATTTTTCCTTCATCTGTCTGATTCAAGTATATCTCAATCACGGCAAATGCACAACACTGTCAACATCATGAATTTATAAATTATCCCAATTTAATCTATACAGACCACCAGAATTGTGAAATCTGTCCATTTGCATCTTCGGGCCGGTCTGTGGTACACTACTTGCAGAAAGGAGCGATGTTATGCACGAATATGAGGTTCTGATCGAGACCATCAACCCCTGCGGGGGTGAGGCGCACGCGAACAAGGAGTTCCGGGAGATCGAGACTGACAGCCCGGAGGCTTACGTCCGCGAGCAGGGCCGCTACCCCATTCTCGATTCCGGCAAAAACGCCGCGGGCGACACCGTCATCACCACCGGCGACGGCAAGGGCGTCATGATCCGCTATACCTTCACCGCATAAGCAGACGCACCCCGGACGAAAGTCCGGGGTGCATTTTTTATCCGAAGATCACCTGGGCCAGGACGGCGGGTCTGCCGTCGGCGTGCTTGACGGCCATGCGGCAGCGCCCCTCCTCCCGGCGGCAGAAGACGCCGAGCGTCTCGCCCTCGAGGCAGGGGCTTGCGTAATGCGCCTCGATGGTCCGGATCGCGCCGGAGGCCAGCTCCTTCGCCGAAAAGCAGTCGAGCAGCAGGCGGATGTAGACGACGTTGTTCATGTGCCGCCCCATGTCGATGTCCGTCGCGCGGACCGGGTGGGTGTAGACCAGCTCGTCCTGCGTCAGATCGTCGTGAAAGCGCGTGGGCGGTTCGTCGATGGCCGCGCCCGGCCGGAACGGGAAATCCGCCGGGAAGCCGGACTGCTCAAAGCGCAGGATCTTCCCCTCCGGCCCGAGGATCGCCCACTGCGTCCGGCCGAGGGCGACGGTCTTCTCTCCGTGCGTCAGCCGGTAGCTGCGGAAGCAGCGGATGTCGCGGCCCTCGCAGCGCTCCGGCCAGGTCTGCGCCGTCAGCGCGTCCATCAGATATGCCGGCTCGTAAAAGTCCACGCGGCTGTGTACGGTCAGCCAGAATTCACCCCGCTTCGCCATCGCCGCGCCGCCGACGCCGATCGCCTCCGCATGCTCCGACGCGATGCCCTGAAAGATCGTGAACGCCGCCAGCGGCGAGAGCCCCGCGCTCCTGCCGCACAGGTCCGGGGTCAGAACGATCTGCTTTTCAAAACTGCCTGTTTCCATGGCTGTTTTCGCCTCCTGTTTTTTGTTGTCTGTATTATACCATGTTGGTTTTCTGTTTGCCAGTTTGGTTTCGCTTCGGAATCCTACAATAATTCCAGAAATTTTTCGTTGTTTGCAGTGGAATCATGTTGATTTCTGCGCGGGATTGGAGTATGATAGTTACATGTTTGAGACATACGTCCGCGGTCTTTTGACAGGAGGCCGCGCCCGCATTTCATACGCAAGGAGACGTTAGCATGATTATTACGCAAAAGAAGCCCATGGAAGAGCTCATGGCGATGGTCGGCGATGCAAAGACAGTTGCGATCGTCGGCTGCAACAGCTGCGCAACGGCATGTCATACCGGCGGCGAGCCTGAGGTCGCCGCCCTGGCCAAGGTCCTCGAAGAGGCCGGGAAAAAGGTCGTCGGCACGACGATCGCGGATTACTGCTGCATGAATCTCGGCGTCAAGGGCAAGATGAAGCCTCTGGTCGCCGCCAAGCCGGACTGCGTCATCTGCATGTCCTGCGGCGACGGTGTGCAGTGCGTGGCCAAGAACGCGCCCGGCATCCCCACCTATCCGTCCAACAATACCATGTACCTCGGCGAAGCCGTCCGCTTCGGCGTGTGGGAAGAAGCCTGCCACTTCTGCGGCGACTGCGTCCTCGGCCAGACCGGCGGTATCTGTCCCGTGACCCAGTGCGCCAAGAGCCTGGTCAACGGCCCCTGCGGCGGCCAGAAGAACGGCAAGTGCGAAGTCAACCCGGAAAATGACTGCGCATGGATCAAGATCTACAAGCGTCTGGATGAGATCGGCCAGCTCGACAAGCTCGCACAGACCCGCGAGGACAAGGGCTACGCGAAGTTCAGCTATCCGAGAACGATCAGCTTAAAGGGGAAGAAATAATATGAGTATGTTGAAAGAGGCTTTTGCAGCCGGTAAATTTGGCGTCACCGCCGAAATGGCGCCCCCGAAGGGTTATGATTTTTCTGAGCAGCTCGAAGCTGCCAAGCTCCTGAACGGCAAGGTCCACGGCGTCAACGTGACTGATATGCAGTCCGCCAGCCTCAAGGCCTCCAGCCTTGGCCTGTGCGTCGCGCTCAAGAACGCGGGCGTCGAGCCCATCCTGCAGATGACCGGCCGTGACCGCAACCGTATGGCGATCATGGGCGATATCCTCTCCGCCGCCGCCTTCGGCATCGACACGATGCTCGCGCTCACGGGCGACCATCCCGTCGTCGGCGACTGCCCGGAATCCAAGCCGGTCTACGACCTCGATTCCGTCGGTATTCTGAAGATGCTCACGAAGATGGAGCAGACCAACTGCGACTGCGGCGGCAACGAGATCGCCGGCGGCGCGCCGAAGTTCTACAAGGGCGCTTCCGTCACCCCGGTCTACGACCCCATCGAGCTGCAGATCAACAAGCTGCGCCAGAAGGTCGAAAACGGCGCGGAGTACATCCAGACCCAGGGCATCTTTGATCTTGAGACCTTCAAGCGTTTCCTCGACAAGGTCGACGCGGCGGGCATCAAGACCCACATCATGGCCGGCATCATCCCGCTGAAGGCCGCCGGCATGGCCAGATACATGAACGAGAACGTCCCCGGCATCGCCGTGCCGCAGGATATGATCGACCGTCTGGCCGCAGCCGCCGCCGAGGGCAAGGAGAAGGGCGTCAAGGGCCTGCCCATGCAGCTCGGCATCGAGATGGCCGCAGAGATGATCGCCAGGATCAAGGATGAGCACCTGTGTGACGGCGTGCACATCATGGCCATCGGCGCGGAAAAGAACGTCCCTGCCATTCTCGAAATGGCTGGCGTGACGATTTGACCCCAGCTATATTTCAGCTTCCATCCGTCCAAATGGATCGCCTGAGTTTTCGATACAGACCCAGAATATAGCACCAGCGGCAGCCCCAAGTCCAGGGCTGCCGCTTTGTGTTGTCTGTTTTCTTTTGTGATCTCCGGTCAGTCCCACGGGTCGATGCTCGGGCCGGTGGGCTCGGTCGGCTCCGTCGGGATGTCGGTGCCGGGGTCGGTCGGATCGGTGGGATCCGTGGGATCGGTCGGATCGGGTTCATCCGGCTCCTCCGGGACCTCCGGCTCGACGTACGGCGTGCACTTGTACGACGTATCGCGGTGCTTATAGGTATCGGTATGCAGCAGCTCGGTCTTCAGGACCTTGCCGTTTGCGTCCACGTAATCGCGGTAGGCCTTGACGGTCTTGCCGGTGTAGGCGTAGTTGACCATCTCGCCCTTGACGTACTTGTTGCCATCCTTGTCGACGACGAGATTGACGGTGTTGCCGTTCTCGTCCACGCCGGTCCCGGCGTCGGTGATCTCGGTCTCTGTGCCGTCGATGACGGTCTTCGGCTGGCGGGTGGCGATGACCTCGTTGTGCAGGACGATGTGGTCGTAGCTCTTATCCTTCGGCGTGGTGCCCATGAGCTTGATGTGGACATAGCCGCCGGAGACCGACGCGTCGATGCGCAGCGGATGGTCGGTGCTGTTGACGAACTTATAATCCTGACTGCCCCAATAGATCGTTGCGTCCATGCCGAGCTGGACATAGGTGACGGTGAACATATGCGGGGCGCGGTCGGTGACCTTGAGGTCGGCGTAGAGGCAGGCGGTGTAGATGGTCGATGCGACCTGGCAGATGCCGCCGCCGACTTCTGCCTCGCTCTTACCGCCGGTCTGATAGACGATGGCGGGCTGATAGCCCTTCTCCGCCGTGCGCTCGCCGACGATCTTGTTGAACGAGAACTCGTCGCCGGGGTTCAGGATCGTGCCGTCAATTTCCTTGCAGACAAGCTCCAGATTCTTGGTGCGGCCGGCCTGCGCGGTATGCGGGCTGTCGCAGGAGCCGAGCACGTCGGCGAAGTATTCCTTCTCCAGATCCGCCAGCGTAACCTCCGGCTGCATTTCCTCGGCCTGGATGGTGATCGTCGTGCCGGGGTCCGCCATGGCGATCTGCTGCGTGTAGTACGACACGTCAAAGCCGAAGCCGACCTTCTCGGCCACGAGCTCCTTCTTTTCCTCGTCGTAATACGCGTCCTTCATCTCGGTGGCGAACTGGTCGTAGTACGTCTGCAGGTCGACCGGGGCGCAGGGCTCGGTGTCATAGTCGAATTTCAGGTCGGAGAAATCGCCGCTTTCAAACCGCGCGACGACCTCGTCGTAGAGCTTGTCGGCGTCGAGCGAGATCTTCGGCGAACCGGTCACGACCGTGACGGTCTTCGCGTCGGCGTCAACGGTGACGATCGGGTCGATCTTCTCCGAGGCGCAGGCCCGGGCGGTCTGGTCGATCAGGTCGCGGATATACGTCGTGTCCAGATTCTTGCCGGACTCCAGCGCGATATCCTGCCGGTCCTTTTTCGCCTTCTGGTAGGTGATGAGCGCCTTGATGGGGCCGCCGTCGCGGCCGTAGTTCATGGCGGCGTCGGCCGCCTCATCCGGGTTCAGGGCGACGTTCGTCACCTCAGGGGTGAATTCGATCGTCCGGTCCGGCAGGACGACAGTCAGCGTGTCGGCGGCAGTCTCCTGCTCGACCGCGAGCTTCACGGCGTTGATGGCCGCGTCGCGCTTGAGCCCGCCGACGTCGACGCCCGCGACATACACGTTCGGGAAGATCGTGTCGCTTCCCTTCAGGATAAAGCCATAGGTACAAACGCCGAGCACCGCCAGCAGTGCTACGCACCCGGCAATGACCGCGATCTTCTTTCCGGAGGCGGCGGACGGTTTCTTCTTGGGGGACGCAGCGGCCTTCTCCGCCGAAGTCTTGTGCGTGGCGGGGCGGCTGGCCTCAAATCTGCCTTTCTTTCTGATAAGGATCCCTCCTATTCAAGCGCCACAGGGCGACATAATCTTTTTTGTGTCTGTATTATACATAATACGCCGGTTTTTTGCAACGGCATTCCCGACAGGAACAGGCTCCGGAATTCTGAATTTTCTATGAATAATTTCACCCTTCGGCCGTCTGCGCGCGCATTGCGGCATAGGTCCCCACGAGCTGCTCGGCGAGCTTCAGCGCATCCTCGCCCTTTTTGAGCTTCACGGACAGCATCGGGACCTTGCCCGCCGAGAAGAAGATCCGGCCCTTGAACTGCGCCTCGGCGCAGCAGGCCGAGATGGCCGCAAAGTCCATCGTGGCGAGGGACAGGAGGATGGCGCCGTCCTTCTGCGCGATCTCGGTGATGCCGGCGGCCGCTGCGCGTGCGCGCAGCAGCGCGATGGCGATGAGGTTCATGACGCCCTTCGGGGGATCGCCGAAGCGGTCGACGATCTCGTCGAGCAGCTCGTCGGCGTCCTCCTTGGTGCGGATGGCCGCCATGCGGCGGTAAAGGTCCATCCGCTGCTCGCCGGAGGAGACGTAGTCCTTGTTGATATTCGCCGTGACGGTGAGATCCGCCGTGCACTCGGGCTCCTTCTGCGCTTCCTCGCCGCGTTCTTCGAGCACGGCGTCCTCAAGCAGCTTCAGGTACATGTCGTAGCCGACGGTCATCATATGGCCGGACTGCTCCGCGCCCAGCAGATCGCCCGCGCCGCGGATCTCCAGATCGCGCATGGCGATCTTGAAGCCGGAGCCGAACTCCGCGTATTCGCGGATGGTGTCGAGCCGCTTCTCTGCGATCTCCGAGAGGACCTTGCCCTTGCGGAAGGTCAGGTAGGCATACGCGTGGCGGCTGGAGCGGCCCACGCGGCCGCGGATCTGGTGCAGCTGGGCAAGACCGAGTCGGTCGGCGTCCTCAATGATGAGGGTGTTGACGTTCGGGATGTCGATGCCGGTCTCGATGATGGTGGTGCAGACGAGGATCTGGATCTCACCGTTCGACATCGACTGCATGACGTCGCCGAGCTGCTCCTCGTTCATCTTGCCGTGGGCGACGGCGATCTCCGCCTCCGGGATGCGCTGCTTGATCTTCGCGGCGCACTGGTCGATCGATTCGACCCGGTTATGCAGGTAATAGACCTGCCCGCCGCGCGCAAGCTCGCGCCGCATGGCCTCGTCGAGGATGCCGTCCTGATGCTCGAGGACGAAGGTCTGCACGGGATAGCGGTCCTGCGGCGGCTGCTCGATGGTGGACATGTCGCGAAGGCCGGACAGGGCCATATTGAGCGTGCGCGGGATGGGCGTTGCGGATAAGGTTAAGACGTCCACGCCGCGGGAAAGTTCCTTCAGCCGCTCCTTGTGCGTCACGCCGAAGCGCTGCTCCTCATCGACGATGAGGAGGCCCAGGTCCTTGAAATGGATCTCCTTCTGCAGCAGCTTGTGCGTGCCGACGATGAGGTCGATCTTGCCGGACTGCAGGTCAAAGAGCGTCTTTTTGATCTGTGCGGGCGTGCGGAAGCGGGAGAGCACGTCGATCGTGACCGGGAACGTCGCAAAGCGGCGCATGGCAGTGAGGTAATGCTGCTGGGCAAGGACCGTGGTAGGCACGAGGATGGCGACCTGCTTGCCGTCGAGGATGCACTTCATGGCCGCGCGCAGCGCGACCTCCGTCTTGCCGAAGCCGACATCGCCGCAGAGCAGCCGGTCCATGGGCGACGGCGACTCCATATCGCGCTTGATCTCGTCGATGCAGCGCAGCTGATCATCGGTCTCCGCGTACTCAAAGCTCTCCTCAAATTCCTGCTGCCACGGCGAATCCGCCGCGAAGGCGAAGCCCGGCAGCCGCTTTCTTTCGGCGTAGAGCTTGATGAGGCCCGCGGCCAGATCCTTGGCCGCGGCCTTGGCCTTCGCCTTCGTCTTCTGCCACTGGTCGCCGCCGAGCTTGTTGAGGCGCACGGGCGTATCCTCGCCTGCGCCGATATATTTGCTCACAAGATCGAGCTGCGTGGCCGGGACGTACAGGCAGTCCGTGCCCTGATAGGCGATCTTGACGTAATCCTTCGTCACGCCGCCGACCTTCAGCTGCTCCATGCCGACATAGCGGCCGATGCCGTGGTGCTCGTGGACGACGAGGTCCCCGGGCGTGAGGTCGGTGAACGAATCGAGCTTTTTGCGGTTCGTGGCCTTTTTCGGGGCGCGCGTTTTCTTCCGCTCCTGCCGGACGGCGATCTGCCCCTCTGTTAAGATGGCAAATTTCAGCGTCGGGTATTCAAGCCCCGCGGGAAGCGAACCCGGCGCGAGCAGGATCTGCCCCGGCTGCGGCAGCTTCGTGAGCGGGAACGCCAGAAGTGCGTTCAGCCCGTTCTGCGCCAGAAGGTCCTTCAGAATCTCCCCGCGCCGCTGGCCGCCGCACAGGACGATCGAACCATACTGGTTGGCCGTGTAGTTTTTCAGGTCTGACGCCGCCGTCTCCAGACTGCCGCCGTAGCCCGGCAGCTGCCGGACCGTGAACGACAGGAGCTTTTTGGGCGGCAGGCTCTCGGGATACCGGGCCGCGAGGAAGCCGTCGCAGTAGACGACCGCCCGGCCGCGCAGCTGCGCGGCCAGATCCTCGATCGAGCCGTAATAATCGCACAGCTCGCCGAGCAGCGTGCCGGAGGTCAGAAACGAGTCGAGCAGCAGGCCGAATTCCTCCGCCTTTTCCTTCTCCGCCCGCTGCAGATTCCCGTGGTCGCAGAACGCGACGACCGCCTCCTGCGACAAATACGCGGCGGCTGTGGTGAACTCCGGATAGATGAGCGCCATATAGCGGTCGGCGCTGGCAAAGAGCGTCTCATTTTCAAGCGCCTCGCAGTCCTTCTGCAGCGTGCCGATCAGCGCCTGATTGGGCGTTTTCCGGCGCTGCTGGCGCGCGATGATCGCGCGCAGATCCTCGCACAGGCCCGCCGTGCCCTGCGGGTGCAGGTGCGCCTCCGTCTCCGCCACGGGCAGGAGGACGGCCTCTTCCACGTTTTCCGTGCGCCGCTGGGTGATGGGGTCAAAATAGCCCATGGTGTCGAGCTCGTCGCCGAAAAACTCCGCGCGCAGCGGGTTTTCGCACGCGGGGGAATACACGTCCAGAATGCCGCCGCGCAGCGCGAACTGCCCCACGCCCTCGACGAGGCTCGAGCGGGTATAGCCCGCCCGCGTCAGCCGGGCGACCAGATCGTCCACGTTATATTCCGCCCCGCAGCGCAGCCGCACGGACGCCGAGAACAAAACCTCCCGCGGCATCGTGCGCAGCAGCAGCGCATCCAGGCTCGTCACCAAAACCGGCACCTGCCCCTGCGCCAGCGCGTACAGCAGCCGCAGCCGCTTCTGCTCCCACTGCCGCGAGACGCCGATGGCCCCAGCGAGCGTCAGCTCGCGCGACGGCAGCACCGGCGGCTGCTCGCCCAGAAACGCGCCGAGCTCCGACGCGAGCCGGGAAGCCGCCAGATCATCCTGACACACCGCGACGAGCGGGCGGCCCGAATGCTCGTGCAGCGCCGCGAGCACATGGCTCCGCGGCGCCTGGCTCAGGCCCGAGACGGCAGCGGCCTGCTTCGCCTCCACGGCCTGAAGCAGCTGCATATAATCCGGACTCTTTTGCAGAAGCGAAAGCAGAACGTTCATGGTCTTCTCCTAAAAAACAGAAATTTCAGACAAACAGGCAACGCGCATAGGAGAGCTTCTCCTATGCGTCATTGTTTTTCTTATTTTTCCGGCAAATCGCTTAAAACCGCTTGCCATTATATTCCGCAGCCGCCTTTTCGCAGCCGTTTTTCACGATGCACAGCGCCGCCTCCGCCGCGTGCTCCATCGCGTCCTGATAGTCGGGCCACTCGGTCTTCGACACGGTGGAGAGCACCCAGTCGGCCAGGTCGTAGTCCGGGTGCGGCTTGGCGCCGACGCCGATCTTGACCCGCGGGAACTGGTCGGAGCTCAGGCAGGAGATGATGGACTTGAGGCCGTTGTGGCCGCCGGCCGAGCCGTTTTTGCGGATGCGGAGCTTGCCGACGGGGAGCGAGATATCGTCAAACAGGACGAGCACCCGCTCCGGCGGGATCTTGTAGAAATGCGCGGCGGCCTCGATGGCGATGCCGGAGGCGTTCATATATGTCAGCGGCTTCATGAGAAACAGCCGCTGGCCGCCAAAGTCCGCCTGCGCGGTGAGCGCCTTGAATCGCTCCCTGGAAACCTTGACCTGCAGGCGCGCGGCCAGCAGGTCAAGGGTCATAAAACCGGTATTGTGTCTGGTCTTCTCATATTCGGTGCCCGGATTGCCGAGCCCCGCGATCAGCCAGTCATAATTGGGTCTTTGAAACAGCATAAAAATCAGAACAGAACAGACATCGAGTTTTCTTCGTAAATTCTCTGGATGGCGTCGGCGAAGATCGGGGAAACGTCCAGATATTTGATCTTGCTGCATGCGCCCTCGAGCGGCGGGATGGTGTTGAGGAAGGTCAGCTCCTTGATGCAGCTGTTGGCGATACGCTCATTGGCCGGGCCGGAGAGCACGCCGTGGGTCGCACAGGCATAGACCTCGGTCGCGCCGCCGATCTCCACGATGGCCTTGGCCGCATTGCACAGAGACCCGGCGGTATCGACCATATCGTCAAAGAGGATGCACTTCTTGCCCTGCACGTCGCCGATGACGTTCATGACCTCGCACTGGTTGGCCTTTTCGCGGCGCTTGTCGACGATGGCGAGGTTCATGCCCATCTTGTTGGCGAAGGTCCGGCTGCGGGCGACGGAGCCGACGTCCGGGGAGACGACGACCATCTCTTCCGGATGCTCGAACTTGGACATGTAATATTTCACGAAGATGGGGTTGGAGAGCAGGTTATCGACAGGGATGTCGAAGAAGCCCTGGATCTGGGCGGCATGGAGGTCCATGGTCAGCACGCGGTCGGCGCCCGCGGCCTCGATCATATTGGCGACGAGCTTCGCGGAGATGGGGTCACGGCCCTTGGCCTTGCGGTCCTGGCGGGCATAGCCGAAATACGGGATGACGGCGGTGATGCGGCCGGCGGAAGCGCGGCGGCAGGCGTCGATCATGATGAGCAGCTCCATCAGGTTGTTGTTGACCGGCTTGCAGGTCGACTGGACCAGGAACACGTCGCTGCCGCGGACAGATTCATTGATCGTCAGGGAGACCTCGCCGTCGGCGAAGGTGGTCACGGTGCAGTCGCCCAGCGGCAGCCACAGCTTGCGGCAGACGCCCTCAGCAAACGGGCGGTTGGCGTTCGCGCAGAATACCTTGACGTTCTTACCATGAGAAATCATATGAAATTACCCTCTCTCTTGTGTGATTCGCTCTGTTCTGTGTTGTTCTGTATGTATTTGAAGGCGGCACGCGCCGCCGGGAAAACATAGTTGCCTCTCCAATCAGGCCGTAGGGGCCGATGCCTACATCGGCCCGCGCAGAATGCACGCCCGAAACGAAAGGCCCTGCGGCAAATTCATCGGTACCGGACGGGCCGATGTGGGCATCGGCCCCTACGCGGCATATCTGCTTGCCGCCGCTGCGTTTTATTTATTTTCTTTCAGCTTATGCCGGTTCGCCCAGTCGCGTTTGTTCTGCTGGCGGGCGCGGGCGATGGCGAGCGCCGCGGGCGGCACATCGTCGGTCACGGTGGACCCGGCGGCGATATACGCGCCCTCGCCCACATGGACAGGCGCGATGAGGTTCGTATTACAGCCGATGAAGGCGTTGTCGTCGATGACGGTGCGGGATTTGTGGACCCGGTCATAGTTGACGGTCACGGTGCCGCAGCCGAAGTTGATGTTCTTGCCCACGTCGCTGTCGCCGACGTAGGTCAGGTGCGAGATCTTCGTGCCGTCGCCGATGGTGGAGTTCTTGACCTCCACAAAATCGCCGCAGCGCACATGGCTGCCGATCCGCGAGCCGGGACGGACATAGGCAAAGGGCCCGACAGTCGTGTCGCTGCCGATCTCGGAATCGTAGACCTGCGAGGCATTGACCTTCGTTCCCTCGCCGACCTTGACGTTTTCCAGATAGCTGTTCGGCCCGATGGTGCAGCCGTCGGCGATGGAGGTCGTGCCGCGCAGCACGGTCCCGGGCAGAAGCTCGGTCCCGGCCCCGACGAAGACCGTGGGCTCGACATACGTGTTGTTATAATCCCAGATCGACACGCCCGCGGCGGCGAGATTGTACAGAACGCCGCGGCTCAGCAGCGGCTGCCACTCGGCCAACTGCTGCATGGAGGAAACAGCGTACACGCCGTCACGGTCGGTATAGGGTACCCCGTGGTCCTTGAGGAAGTCGGTGAAGATGAACGTATCGTCCAGCGCGTCCATCAGAGCCTGACGACTGACGGCGCTCACGCCGCTCTCGACCGGCGCGCCGGAGAACGAATCCTCATCCACGGCGAACGGATCGATGACGGCAGGGCCGGTGACGACGATGACGTCCTCCTCCTGCTCGTCGGCGGTGGACAAAAAGACGTGGAGCTGGTCGGCCGTCTCCTCGAGCTTGGCACAGCTGAGGTCGCAGTCGCCGGGGAAGCACTGCCGCGCCTCCGATAAAAACCGCTCGTGGCAGACCAAAAAGAAGCGCCCAACCCCGCCGGCGGCTAGAGAACGCGTCAGCCACGCAAGCAGCGGCGTCCCCATGATCGCCTGCAGCATCATTGGGCGGGAATATCCGGTTTTACCAGTATCATCGGGCACAAAGACCACCGCGGACAGACCGGACATGCGCACCACACTCCTTTCTCAGGCCATTCGTTATCAGGTCATTCTGCCTGTATTATAGCAGACCTTGCGTCGGCTGGCAAGGGCACAGGCGCTTTTTCGCCGGACAAAACAGGGCATGTTTCGCGGTTTTGCGTAAAAACCGCCGATTGCCCCGCAGGATTCCGCCTGCGCCGGGGCGGCTCGCCGGTGTCTTTCGAAAAAACGGAGAAAATTTTTTGGAAAAAATGGCTATTCGTTGCGCAAATGAACAAACTATGGTATAAATATGATAACTATGATTCAGAAAAAGAGGATCCTACATGCTGACACTCAAAAATCTCAGCCTGACGGCCAGCGACGCGCAGGGCCGCACAGACATTGTCAAAAACGTCAGTCTGGACGTTGAGGACGGAAAGTTCCTCGTGATCACCGGCCCGAACGGCGGCGGCAAGACGACGCTCGCCAAGCTCATCATGGGCCTTGCCGTGCCGACCGGCGGCCAGATTTTGCTTGACGGCGAAGACATCACGCCCCTCTCCATCACCGACCGCGCCCGCCGCGGCATCTCCTACTCCTTCCAGCAGCCGCCGCGGTTCAAGGGTCTGAAGGTCTCGGACCTGCTGACCATCGCGGCCGGAAAGACGCTCTCGCACGACGAGGCCTGTTCCTACCTGACGCAGGTCGGCCTATGCGCGCGGGATTATCTCGGCCGCGACGTGGACACGAGCCTGTCCGGCGGCGAGGTCAAGCGCATCGAGATCGCCACGCTGCTGGCCAAAAATTCCCGGATTATGATCTTCGACGAGCCGGAGGCCGGCATCGACCTGTGGTCCTTCGCCCGCCTGACCGAGACCTTCCGTGACCTGCATGAGAAGGGCCGCCACACGATCATCATCATTTCCCATCAGGAGCGCATCATCCGCCTGGCCGACGAGATCGTCCTGCTGGCAAACGGCGAGATCGCCGGCCGCGGCACGGCGGACGCGCTCTATCCCCGCCTGTTGTCCCAGACCGTCGCAGGCTGCAATCTGCTGGAGGTGAACGGAACATGCTGAACGACATCCAGAAAAGCATCCTGCAGACTGTCTCTGACATGGTCTCCATCCCCGACGGTGCGGTCAACATCCGCCTCGACGGGCAGAAGGAATTCCGCCAGAACTCCGAGCACATCCAGATCATCTCCAAAACCGACAAGGACGGCATCGACATCCGCATCGCCCCCTTCACCAGGAGTGAAAACGTCCACATTCCGGTCATCCTGAGCAAGTCCGGCTTCCATGATCTGGTCTACAACGACTTTTTTGTCGGCGAGGGCGCGGACGTGACCATCGTCGCTGGCTGCGGCATCCACAACTGCGGCGACTGCGACTCCGAGCACGACGGCATCCACACCTTCTACATCGGCAAAAACGCAAAGGTCCACTATATCGAAAAGCACTACGGCGAGGGCGAAGGCAGCGGCAAGCGCATCCTGAACCCGCAGACCATCGTCTATCTCGAGGAGGGCGCGTCCATCGTCATGGACACCAGCCAGATCGGCGGCGTCGACGACACCAAGCGCTATACCAAATGCGAGGCCAACGGCGCAAACTCCGAGGTGCAGATCAACGAAAAACTCTTGACCGCGGGCGATCAGCACGCCGTCAGCGAGATGGATGTGATCCTGAACGGCGAAGGCTCACGCACGCGCGTCGTGTCGCGGTCGGTCGCCAAGGAAGCTTCCACACAGATCTTCTATCCCCGCGTGCAGGGCAACGCCCCCTGCTTCGGCCACGTGTCGTGCGACTCGATCATCATGGGCGCGGCCAAGGTCCGCTCCATCCCAGAGATCTCCTGCAACCATGTCGACGCCGCGCTCATGCACGAGGCCGCCATCGGCAAGATCGCGGGCGAGCAGCTGCTCAAGCTCGAGACGCTCGGCCTGACGCCGGAGGAGGCGGAGGAGAAGATCCTGGAGGGATTCCTCCGCTGATCGTCAGACTTCACAACTTTTTACGGTTAAATTTGTGTAAAATCACTTGCTTTTCCGTGTTTTCTCCCATATACTGAACCCGTGATCGAATAAAAAAGATACCCTGCCGATGGAGCAGGAAGAGAGGAGTCAAGAGATGAATCTGGAAGAATTACGCGCACGCAAGGGCTTTATCTGCGACATGGACGGCGTCATCTACCTCGGCAACCAGCTGCTGCCGGGTGTGGCGGAGTTCGTCAACTGGCTGAATGAAAACGACAAGCGGTTTTTGTTCCTGACCAACTCGTCGGAGCGGTCGCCCAAGGAGCTGCAGCAGAAGCTGCAGCGCATGGGACTGGACATCGGCGAGGAGCATTTCTATACCAGCGCGCTGGCCACCGCCGCATTTCTCAAAAAGCAGGCGCCGGGCTGCACCGCGTTCGTGATCGGCGCGCCGGGGCTTCTGAACGCGCTGTACGACGTGGGCGTCACGATGAACGACGTCGACCCGGATTATGTGATCGTCGGTGAGACGGCAAGCTATAATTACGAGGTCATCACCAAGGCCGTCCGGCTGGTTCTGAACGGCGCGCGGCTGATCGCCACGAATTCCGACCTTACGGGGCCGACGGAGTTCGGCGTCGCGCCCGCCTGCCGCTCGCTCGTCGCACCCATCGAGCTTGCGACGGGCAAAAAGGCCTACTTCATGGGCAAGCCCAACCCGCTCATGATGCGCACCGGCCTGCATCTGCTGGGTGTCCACTCGGAAGAGGCCGCCATGGTCGGCGACCGGATGGACACCGACGTCATCGCCGGCATGGAATCCGGCCTCGCCACCGTCCTCGTCCTCTCCGGCTGCACGAGCCGCACAGACGTAAACGACTACCCCTACCGCCCGACCTACATCCTGAACGGCGTCGGAGAGATCCCCAACAAATAACCCCAAAAGCAGCCCGAAAGGGCTGCTTTTTCATTCCCCAGGCTCCCCTCCTTTTCCGCTGCGGCGGGGGTTATTTTTTTATTATATAAAGTATCCGCTGGTTCTCCCCTTGAAAATTGTCCACAGCTGTGTTATGATTATTGTGCATAAATTTGTGTTTTTTCCGCCGGTACGGCGATAGAAAGAAAGGAACTGCGCATGTATTCAACCGCTTACGTCTGGGCCAAGGTCCTGGGGCATATGGAGGCCCGGCTGACGCCGCAGGTCGTGTCGACCTGGTTTGACGATACCGAGATCCTCGAACTGACAGACCAGAAGCTCGTCTTGTACTCTCCCTCCACCTTCCGCAAGGATATCATCCTCCGCCGCTGCACCGGCTACATCAAAGAGGCGATGCAGGAGATCTTCCAGATGAACGTCGAGGTCGAGGTTTTGGACGAGACGGAGATCGAAGCGTACCGCGGCCGGTCGCAGAAGCCGGAGTTTATCGAGTTCAACCCGCAGTTCACGTTTGATAATTTCGTCGTCGGCTCGTCCAACCGCTTTGCGCACGCGGCGGCCGTCTCTGTTGCCAACAATCCGGCGGAAACGTATAACCCGCTGTTCATCTACGGCCCGTCCGGCCTCGGCAAGACGCATCTACTGTATGCCATCGCCAGCGTCGTGCATAAAAATCATCCCAGCTACAACATCGTCTATATCAAGGGCGACCAGTTCACCAACGAGCTCATCGCCGCCCTGCAGGAGGGCCGCAACAACGAATTCCGCAACAAATACCGCAACGCGGACCTCTTCCTCGTCGACGATATCCAGTTTATAGCCGGCAAGGAATCCACGCAGGAGGAATTTTTCCATACCTTCAATAATCTCTACGAGAACCACCACCAGATCGTTCTGACCGCTGACCGGCCGCCCAATGAGATGCTCCGTCTTGAAGACCGGCTGAAGACCCGCTTCGAATGGGGCCTGATCGCAGATATCCAGCCGCCCGATTTTGAGACCCGCATGGCGATCATCAAGAACAAATCCGTCTCGCTCGGCTTCGAGCTGCCGGACGATGTCTGCACCTTCATCGCCGAAAACGTCACGTCGAACGTGCGTCTGCTGGAGGGGACCGTCAAAAAGATCCGCGCGTATCACGATCTTGACAACATGGAGCTGACCGTGCCGAACGTGTCCCGCGCCATCAAGGACATGTATAACAAGGAAAAGGCCGAAAATCTGCCCACGCCCAGCCTCATCATCGGCGAGGTCTCTCGGTTCTACAACATTGAGGAAGCCGTCATCCGCGGCACGCTCAAAAACAAGAATACCGCCGAGGCGCGGCAGGTCGCCATGTATCTGGTCCGGAAGCTGACGAATCTTTCTCTTCCTGACATCGGCAAGGAATTCGGCCGCGACCATTCCACCGTCATCCACTCGCTCAAAAAGGTCGAGCAGCAGCTCGCCGCCGGGACCGGCTCTCTGCCGGACAACATCCGCGATATTACGGCGAACATCAACAGCAAGCTCTGATTTTTTTCCACAGGGGCATGTGGAATCCACAGATGGGCTCTGTGGAAAGCTGTGAAACGCATGTTTCACAATATGAGGTGTGGAAAAGCGTTTGAAACGTAAACATGGGCCTGTGGAGAAAAAAACATTGCAGGCGCTGGGTCTGCACCGGTTTTCCACATAAATTTCCCCTACTGCTACGTACTTCTAAAAAAAATCCTTTCTTTCTCTGGAAAGAAGAAACGGAGGAATCCATATGAAATTTACCTGTGAAAAAAATGCGCTGGTCAGCGCCATCTCCGTCGCCTCCCGTACCGTCGCACAGAAGAGCACCATTCCGGCGCTCGAGGGAATCTATATCCGCGCAGGTGTCAAGCTGACGCTTTCCGGTTATAATCTCGAGACGGGCATCACCATCTCCGTCGACGCGGACATCCAGGAGACCGGCGCGTGCATCATGCCGTCGAGACTCTTCTTCGATATCATCCGCAAGCTGCCGGACGATACGGTCTCCATCGCGGTCGATGAGAAATTCAAGGTCTCCATCCGCGGCGGGATCTCCTCCTTCTCCATTACGGCCATGTCCTCCGAGGATTATCCGGAGCTGCCGGAGGTCGACTCCGAAAAGGGCATCGATCTGCCGCAGAGCGAGCTCAAAGCCATGATCGGCGGCACGAGCTTCGCCGTCAGCGAAAACCAGGCCCGACCCATCCATACCGGCTGCCTGTTTGAGGTGGAAGATGATTCCATCACAGTCGTCGCCGTCGACGGCTACCGTCTCGCGCTTCGCCGCTGGAAGGCGGAGGCGCCCATCGGCCGGACGCTCAAATTCGTTGTCCCCGCCGCGGCGCTCAAGGAAGCGGAAAAGATCCTCGGTGATACCGACGAGACCTGCACCTTCTTCCTTGGCAGCAAGCATATCCTCTTTACGATCGACGAAGCAACGCTCGTCTGCCGGCTGCTCGAGGGTGAGTTCCTCGACTGGCGGCGGGTCCTGCCGCAGAACCAGCCAATCAAGCTGGCCGTCAACGTGGCAAAGATGACCGATTCCATCGAGCGTGTCGGCCTCATCATCTCTGAGAAGCTCAAAAGCCCCGTCCGCTGCCGCTTCGGCGAGAATACCGCGGACTTCCGCTCCGTTTCCACGATCGGCGAGGCGCACGACGTCTGCCAGATCGCGGGCGACGGGCAGGATATGGAGATCGGCTTCAACTGCCGGTACCTGCTCGACGCGCTGCGCGCGATCCCGGATGCGGAATGCTCGCTGGAGCTGGTCAATGGCCTGAGCCCCATCGTCATGAATCCGTGCGACGGCTCCGGCCGGTACAGCTACATGGTCCTGCCGGTCCGGCTGAAAGCGGGGGAATGAGATGAAGGTCAGAGTTACCAAAAAGCTGGCGGAGGGTCCGATCGGGATCCCCATCCATACGGAATTCATCAAGCTGCAGGATTTTCTGAAATTTTCCAACGCCATTGAATCCGGCGGCATGGCCAAGACCTTCATTCAGGAGGGCGACGTGCTGGTCAACGGAGAAGTGTGCACCATGCGCGGCAAAAAGCTGCATCCCGGCGACGAGGTGACCTTCATGGCCAACACCTGGCGCGTCACCGAAGAACAGGCATGAAGCTGCAGTCGCTCAAGCTGTATGATTTCCGGAACTATGCCGCTGCCGGCGTGCAGCTGCATCCCGGCGTCAATCTGATCGTCGGCGAAAACGCGCAGGGGAAGACGAATCTTCTCGAGGCGGTCTTCTATCTCTCGACCGGGCGGAGCTTCCGCACGGCAAGAAATCAGGAGCTGATCCGCTTTGGCGCGGAATTTGCGGATCTTGGCTGCGAGCTGTTTTCCGGCGGGCGGGAGCAATCGATCCGTGCGGTCCTGTTTTCCGGGCGAAAGCCGCGGCAGCTGTATATCGGCGGCGTGAAGCAGCGCTCGGCCGCCGCGCTCCCGGGGGTCTTGACGACGGTCTTGTTCTGCCCGGACGATCTGCTGGTCTTGAAAAGCGGCGCGGCCGGGCGGCGGAAGCTCATCGATACCGCGCTCTGCCAGCTCCGGCCCGGCTACGCGCAGGCGCTGGGCGAATACCAGAAGCTCTATGACAGCAAATCCCGGATCTTGAAGGACTATAACGACCGGCCGTCTCTTCTTGAGCCGCTGCCGGAGTTCAACTACCGCATGGCGCAGGTCGGCGCGATCCTCATCTCCTACCGCGCGCGGTATCTGCGGGAGCTTTCGGCGCAGGCCGGGCAGTTCCACGCGGAATTTTCCGGCGGAAAAGAGACGCTGCGGCTGCGATATCAGACGGTCTCGACCGTCGCGGACCCGTTTGCGGAGAAAAAAACGATCTTTCAGCAGCTGCTGGACCACCAGCAGTCGCATTACCGCGCGGAGCTGGAATCCGGCCAGTGTTTGTCCGGCCCGCACAAGGACGATTTTGAGGCGGAGCTGGACGGTCTGTCCGTCAAGGCCTTCGGCTCGCAGGGACAGACGCGGACCGCGGCCATCAGCCTGAAGCTCGCTGAGCGCGAGCTGTTCCGCCGCGATACCGGCGAAGAGCCGGTGCTGCTGCTCGACGACGTGCTCTCGGAGCTCGACGCGAGACGGCAGGATTTTGTGCTCAATCAGATCCGTTCCGGGCAGGTGCTCATCACCTGTTGCGAGCCGGACCGGCTTTCCGACATCGGCAAGCGGATCCTGATCGAAAACGGGCAGGTACGGGAGGATCCGGCATGTATCTGAACATCGGCGGTGATTTTTCCGTCCGCGGCGAGACCATCGTCGGCGTATTCGATCTGGACAATACCAGCTGCTCCAAATGGACGCGGAAATTCCTCGCGGAGGCCCAGAAGGCCGGCGCCGTCGTCGAAGCGACAGACGAGCTGCCGAAATCCTTTCTGGTCGCGGCGGAATACGGACAGACGCGCGTCTATCTGACAAAATATAACGCTGCCATCCTGCAAAGACGTCTGCAGGAGCCGCAGCGCAGCCCCATTCCTGGAAAAGGAGAAAAACTATGAGCGAAGAAATCAAGGATATCATCGAGGCCGAAAAAGAATACAATGCCAGTCAGATCCAGGTGCTGGAGGGACTTGAGGCCGTCCGCAAGCGGCCTGGCATGTACATTGGCTCGACAAGCGCTTCCGGCCTGCACCATCTGGTGTATGAGATCGTCGACAACGCGGTCGATGAGGCGCTGGCCGGATACTGCAAGCACGTTGTGATCACCATCAATGAGGGCAATACCATCACCGTCACCGACGACGGCCGCGGTATCCCCGTCGATATCCAGGCACAGACCGGCAAGCCCGCGCTGGAGGTCGTCTATACGGTTTTGCACGCGGGCGGCAAATTCGGCGGCGGGGGCTACAAGGTCTCCGGCGGTCTGCACGGCGTGGGCGCGTCGGTCGTCAACGCGCTGTCCGAGTGGCTGGAGGTCGAGGTCAGCAAGGACGGGAAGATCTATCAGATGAAGTTCTCCCGCGGCCATATTACCCAGGAAATGCGCGTCATCGGCACCACGGACCAGCACGGCACGAAGGTCACCTTCAAGCCGGACCCCGAGATGTTCGACACGCTGGAATACGACTATGAGACCCTGCATACCCGCATGCGCGAGCAGGCGTTTTTGAACGCGGGTCTTCACATCACCATCAAGGACGAGCGCATCGGATCTGCCGACAAGCCCGAAAAGGAGCGCATGGACTCCATGTGCTACGAGGGCGGCATCCGCGAATTCGTCCGCTGGTACAACCGCCACAAGACGCCCCTGCACGAGCAGGTCATCTACATGTCCGGCTCCAAGGGCGACGACACGGCCGAGGTCGCGCTGCAGTATAACGACTCCTTTGCCTCGACCATCGTCTCCTTCGCCAATGACATCCATACCCCCGAGGGCGGCATGCACGAGGAGGGCTTCAAGCGGGCGCTGACGAACGTGCTCAACGCCTACGGCGTCAAAAAGGGCTATATCAAGGGCGACGACAAGGTCTCCGGCGACGATGTGCGCGAGGGTCTGACCGCCATCGTCTCTGTCAAACTGACCGAGGCACAGTTTGAGGGCCAGACGAAGGCCAAGCTCGGCAACGCCTCCATGCGCACGCTGGTCAGCAACATCGTCACGCAGCAGCTGGCGGAATTCCTGGAAGAGAATCCCGCCGTCGGCAAGGCGATTCTGGACAAGGCCATGATGGCCAACCGCGCGCGCGAGGCTGCGCGAAAGGCAAGAGAAGCCATTCGCCGCAAGACCGGCCTAGAATCCGGCCAGATGCCCGACAAGCTGCGCGACTGCAACGACACCGACCCCACCCTCACCGAGATCTACATCGTCGAGGGCGATTCCGCCGGCGGCTCGGCCACGCAGGGCCGCGACTCCCGCTTCCAGGCCATCCTGCCGCTCTGGGGCAAGATGCTGAACGTGGAAAAGGCCCGGGCCGACAAGGTCTACGGCAACGACAAGCTCCAGCCCGTCATCACGGCGCTCGGCGCCGGCATCGGCGATGAATTCAACCTCGACAAGCTCCGGTATCACAAGGTCATCATCATGGCCGATGCCGATGTCGACGGCAGTCATATCCGGACGCTGCTTCTGACGTTCTTCTTCCGCTTCATGCGGCCGCTCATCGAGCACGGCTACGTCTATTCCGCCGTGCCGCCCCTGTACAAGCTCTCGCGCGGCAAGACGCAGCGCGTGGCCTACTCCGACCCGGAGCGCGACCGGATCTCGGCCGAGATGCGCGCGGACAACCCGAACGCGAAGATCGATATCTCCCGATACAAGGGCCTTGGCGAAATGAACCCGCACGAGCTGTGGGAGACCACCATGGATCCCACCACCCGGACGCTCCGCCGCATCACGCTGGAAGACGCCGTTCAGGCGGACCAGATCTTTACGGTTTTGATGGGCGAAGAGGTGGAACCGCGGAAAGAGTTCATTGAAGAGAACGCAAAATATGTAGTGAATCTGGATATTTGATAGATTTAGTTGCCTCCGGCGGCCCTATCTTTTCCCTTGCGCGGGAAAAGATAGGGGAGAAAAGGGCGCTTATCACTCAGAAACCGCCATCACGTATCTGCTCTGTAGCTGGACGCACTTCTGCGGCGTCCCGTTTGCCTGGCAAGGAATGACTGCCGAAGGGCACGTCATTGTTGGTGATGGCTGAATCGGGTTTCTGAGATTTGCCAGGTGCGCCTGCGGGCGCGGGATTTATAGCTGCGCTGCGAATGATGGCTGGATCGGATTTTTGAAATTTGTCAGGTGCGCCTGCGGGCGCAGGCTGTTACTCCTACTCTGAAAAGGAGACCCAAGTTCTATGGCACATAAGAAAGATTATAAGCCCGAGGACATCATGTTCCCGGAGCAGAGGATCGTGAAGTCGGAGCTCGTGCATGAGATGAAGAGCTCGTATATCGACTACGCGATGTCCGTCATTGTCGGCCGTGCGCTGCCGGATGTGCGCGACGGTCTGAAGCCCGTGCACCGGCGCATTCTCTACGCCATGTATGAGGACGGGCTGACGTCCGACAAGCCGTTCAAAAAATCGGCGACCTGCGTTGGCGACGTGCTGGGCCGGTATCATCCGCACGGCGACGCGTCGGTCTACGACGCGATGGTCCGTCTGGCGCAGGATTTCTCCATGCGCTATCCGCTCGTTGACGGCCACGGCAACTTCGGTTCCGTTGATGGCGATCCCCCCGCGGCCTACCGTTATACCGAGGCGCGCATGTCGAAGCTCTGCAACGAGATGCTGCGCGACATCGACAAGGATACGGTCGCCTGGGACCCGAACTTCGACGAATCGAGAAAAGAGCCGCGCGTGCTCCCGTCCCGCTTCCCGAACCTGCTGGTCAACGGCTCGAGCGGCATCGCCGTCGGCATGGCGACGAATATCCCGCCGCACAATCTGACGGAGGTCATCAACGCCTGCGTCTGCATCCTCGAAAACCCCGAGGCGGAGCTGGCAGACCTGATGGAGTACATCAAGGGCCCGGATTTCCCGACCAGGGGCATCATCATGGGCCGCAGCGGCATCCGCGCCGCTTACGCCACCGGCCGCGGCAAGATCACCGTCCGCGCGCGCACCGAATTTGAGGAATTCGGCCAGAACCGCGAGCGGATCATCGTGACGGAGCTGCCGTATCAGGTCAACAAGCGCCAGCTCATCGCCGCCATGGCCGAGCAGGTGCGCGACAAGCGGCTCGAGGGCATCTCCGACATCCGTGACGAGACCGACCGCAACGGTATGCGCGTCGTCATCGAGCTCAAAAAGGACGCGAACCCGCAGGTCGTTCTGAAC
>ERZ808240.1391-NODE-1391-length-30349-cov-3.146894_pt1 | contig 30349 bp, 23 predicted proteins | sample MGYA00521084_ERZ808240 | MGnify/ENA primary metagenome ERZ808240 (study PRJEB31516, sample SAMN03275571) | gut metagenome | biome: mammalia-associated habitat; material: feces | host: Papio cynocephalus | place: Kenya | collected 2012-08-06 ... | reverse complement strand
TTTCTTGAGTTCTAGGACAAGGTCTTCTATCTTGCTTGTAGAAATAGGGTCAAGTGCAGATGTTGGTTCATCCATCAAGATGACTTCTGGTTCACATGCTAATGCACGTGCAATACAGAGTCTTTGTTGTTGACCGCCAGACATGCCTAAGGCACTTGTTTTAAGCCTGTCTTTGCATTCATCCCAAATAGCAGCATTTTTCAATGATTTTTCAACGATTTCGTCTAATTGTGCTTTATTGCGAATGCCGTGTGTACGTGGACCATATGCAATGTTGTCATAAATGCTCATTGGAAATGGGTTTGGTTTTTGGAATACCATGCCAACTCTTTTTCTGAGTAAATTGACATCTACATTTTTGTCATAAATATTTGTGCCATCAAGTAGTACTTGTCCTTCGATCTTACAGTCTTCTACTAGATCATTCATACGGTTTAGGCATCTCAAGAGCGTGGATTTTCCACAACCAGATGGACCGATAAAAGCGGTTATTTCATTAGGCTCAATTTCAATATGGATGTCTTTTAAAGCATGAAAGTCACCATAGAAAAGATTGAGGTCTTTAACACTGATTTTACTCATACTATCTCCTATACTTTTGCAATTTTTTTAGCAATATATGCACTCAGTGCATTGATTCCAACAACCAATACAAGTAATACGACTGCTGTAGCATATGCTTGATCCATATATAAACCTTCAGAAGAAAGTAAATACATGTGCAAGGCAAGTGTTCTGCCAGGTCTAAACAAACTTTCAGCAACTTTTGCGACTGTACCGCTTGTATAGATCAATGCTGCAGTTTCTCCGACGATTCGCCCAATGGCCAATATAATACCAGCTAGAATTCCAGGCATTGCAGCAGGCAATACAATGCGAAATACAGTTCTTAGCTTTCCTGCACCTAATCCAAAGGAGCCTTCACGGTATAGATCTGGAACAGATTTGAGTGCTTCTTCTGTAGTACGCATGATGAGAGGGAGGATCATGATAGCTAACGTGCAAGCACCTGCGATGAGAGAATAGCCCCATCCAAGTTTATTCACAAAGAACAACATACCAAATAGTCCGTAGATGATAGATGGGATGCCTTGTAGTGTTTCTGTTGTCATACGGATGATTTCTACTAATTTGTTGCCGCGTTTAGCATATTCTACAAGAAAGATAGCTGAGAAAATGCCAATCGGGACAGCTAGTAGTAGAGATAGAACGGTCATGACGATCGTATTGATAAGTGCTGGAATGACCGAAGCGTTATCGGACGTGTATTCCAAAGCAAATAAGTCAGCGTTGAGGTGAGGAATACCATTCAATAATATGTATGCAATCAAGAATATTAACAACAAGAAAGGGATTGCTGAACATAGGTATACGAGGAATTTCAGGATAGAGGAACCAATATATTTTTGCTTTTCTAAATGATTATGCATGTTCTCCTCCTTTTTTCTTAATAGCTGCAACTAGTGCATTGATAAATAGGATAAATACAAATAGAACGACACCTGTAGCGATGAGCGCTTCTCTGTGTAAGCCTGTAGCATATCCCATTTCCATGACGATATTTGCGGTCATTGTACGAACGCCACGAAAGATAGAAGAAGGAATTTTTGTTTGGTTTCCCGCAATCATAACGACTGCCATTGTTTCGCCGATTGCTCTTCCAATGCCGAGTACGATGCCTGCTAATACACCAGAATAGGCTGCTGGGAGCATAACTTTAAAAATTGTTCTTTCTTTTGTTGCACCTTGTGCAAGTGAACCTTCATAATAACTTTGCGGAACTGCACGCAATGCAGATTCACTGACGCCAATGATGGAAGGTAAGATCATAATGCCAAGGATAATGGAAGCTGTAAGAACACAGTTTGCTTTACCGGCAATGTGAAATGTCAATTCAAAATTTCGAATAGCAGGAACGATTACGATCAATCCAAAAAAACCATATACAACAGAAGGAATTCCCGCAAGTAATTCTGTAGCTGCTTTAAGAGGCTTATAGATCTTCTTTGGACAATAATATGTCATGAATACACTTGTCAAGATGCCAATTGGAACGCCAATGAGAATAGCGCCTGCAGTTACGTAAAGACTTCCAATGATCATTGGAAAGATGCCGTAAATATCATTTCCTGGACGCCATAACGTACCAAATAAGAATTGAAACACGCCAATTGCTTTGAAAGCTGGTATACCACTACTGATCAAAAAGATACATATCAAAGCAACTGCTGCTATAGAGAAGCATGCAGCAACTGTGAATACATATTTCATGCCAGTTTCTAAGAGTTTATTTTTCTGCATGATAGCCTTTCTAAAAAGACTTCCTGTCTAGGAAGTCTAGTATGATGATTTTTACTTTACTTCATCCCAGGATGTTGTCTCACCTGTATAGATGGATTTGATTTCATCACTGCTGAGACCATCTACAGGATTTTCTTTGTTGACGATGACTGCTATACCATCTGTTGCGATGACTGTATTTACAAGACCTTCATCCAATTCTTCTTGTTTTAATTCACGGCTTGCCATACCAATGTCATAGCTTCCTTCAGCGCAACTTGTCATACCTGTTGTGGAATCGGATGTTTGTAAATCGATAGAAGCATTTGGGTTAACTTTCTGATATGCTTCGATGAGTTTTTCCATCAATGGAGATACGGAAGATGAACCACCTACGACGATATTCCCAGAAGGTTGTGTACCTTCAAATGGTTTTGTATCATCTAGTGCAATATATCCATTGTCTGATACGATTGCTTGTCCATCATCAGAGAGAATGTAAGCCATGAAGTCTTTTACAACTTCGTTATCAGATTCACCCTTTGTGGCTACATTGAATGGACGTGATAATTTGTAATCTCCTGCTTTGATTGCGTCAGCTGTAGCTTCAGCACCGTCTACTTTTACTGCCTTGACTTTGTCATTGAGTGTTCCAAGAGATACATATCCAATTGCATATGGATCTGTTTCAACAGTTGTTAATACGACAGATGTACTATTGACAACTTGTGCATCATCTGTTGTCATATCAACTTTTTTGTCACCTTGTTTTTCTTCGACACCTGTTAATTCAATGAAAGCACCTCTTGTTCCAGAACCACTTTCTCTAGAAATGACTGTGATTTCATTAGAAGAATCAAAGTCTGAATTACTGCTTGTTCCATTTGAGCTTGTTGGGGAAGAAGCTGAAGAACTACATCCCGCAAGCATTGTTAGTGCAATAGCACTAGCTAAAATATTCTTTTTTATAGACATACCTATTTCTTTCCTCCTCGGTACATGAATTAAGATAGAACATGAATGTTAAGCAAAAGATGTGCGTAGGAAAAGATTGTGTAAAATCGTATAATCATTGTGAGGAAGTGTTATGGAAAAGAAAGAGTATTTAAAAGAATTAGTAGAGGATATGCATAGTGTCGTATTAGCAACACTTGATGAAGATGGAAAACCTTCTACAAGGGTTGTTGATATGATGTTGAGCGATGGAATGACAGTGTATTTTTTGACTGCTAAGGGGAAAGAGTTGTATGGGCAATTGATGGATCAACAGTATGTGTCGATTTCTGGGATTCTGGGTAAGAAGTCTATTACGATTCGTGGAAATGTATTGAATATTGGACAAGATAAATTAGAAGAGATTTTTGCGAAAAATACGTATATGCAAAAAATATATCCAGAAGACAAAAGGGATATATTAGAAGTATTTCGTATTGAAAAGGGTAGCGGAGAATTCTTTGATATCAGTGATCCTGCCCGTATTGAACGTGACTCTTTTGTAATTGGTGAAGGGGATGTTCCTGTTGGCGGGTATTATGTTAATGATGCATGCATATTGTGTGGTACGTGTTATGCGGTTTGTCCACAGCAGTGTATCGATACGGCTAAAAATCCTGTTGTAATTGATCAAGATCATTGTTTGCGTTGTGGGGCTTGCATAGGTGTGTGTCCTGTAAATGCGATTGAAAAGAAATGAGAAAAATGTATGGAATATGGCATAAATGCTGTATTTTATACATTTTTTTATTTCGTATATGATATACTTTTGGAAAATAGTAGGAATGAGTAATGGGGGAATTGTTTATGCAGAAGGTGATTCGGCAATCTTTTTTGGTAGTTTTGTCTTTGGTGCTGTCTATTGCGTGTTTTCCAACTGTATATGCAGAAGGAAATGAAGAAACAATTGATGGAAATACATTGCGTACCGAGATGACATATGATGAGACATATGCTTCTTCTCAACCTGAGGGAACGCAATATGTTGGTACATTAGAAGATATTGGTGCAAATGTTTATAGCAAGCAGTATACGTATGAGGATCTTGGATATAGTAGTGCTGAGGAAATGGATGAAGCTTTTTCTGAAGCACGAAAAGAAGCAGAAGCTGCTTCAGATGAAGAACATGATCGTTACATGACTTGGTTAAATAATCAGCTTTCTGAAGAGGAGTTGGAACCAATTCGTGAAGAAGCAAAAAATGTTTCTGATGCAGCAGATCTTTTGCTTTTGCAGACAGAACAAACTGTAGTTACTACAGAAGAAAATGCTGAAGAAAACACGGATAATACAGTTTCTCCAGAAGACATTGCACAAGCAGAAGCTACTGTAAAGAATGCTGGATTGGATCTTAATGGACCATCGGAAGAAGATTTAAGTCTTGTGAGCATTTCTTCTTTAGCAGATGGAGATGTTTCTACATATTCTGCACAAGGTGGTTCATCTTCAGCAAGTGTTACTGTTGTTGATGATGATGCAGTAGTAGTTTATGTGTGTGATGAAAATAATGCGCCTTTAAGAAATGTTGTTGTACAATTCCAAGAAAAGGGAGCTAGTAAACTATCCGCTGTGACTGGCGATCAAGGTGTTGCGGTATTTAGTGGGATGGGCAAAACTAGTGGAAAGAGTGATCTGCATCGTGGATATATTTGCGTAAGTAAAGCTGGCTATAAGACGATTGAGCACTTTGATGATGATTTCAATGCAGGGTCAAGATTGACCTTTAAAATGAATGCCATCGAAGAAGATGTCGATAAACCGTATATTAGTGGTGCGGCAATAGATGGTGTGAATATATTGGAAACCAGCTATACAATGTACCTTTCTGGAAATCAAAAAGCACAACAGACACAATACCCAATTACGCTTTCTTTCCAAAATTGTGGACAAACATCCTATAATTATGCACTTGTTATACAGGCAGATGGTGTAGATGATGAAAATGTGAAACAGGCATTTTCCGATGAAGAAATGGAAGCTCTTCGAAACACCGTTAATTTACGCGCAATCATGGCTGACCAGGGTTCAGGTGTAGATGGCGTTGTTACATTTACAAATCATTGGACATATTTTGACTATGATAAAGATCTCATGTTGCTTTCACCAGGGTGTGCGGTGTATTTATATAGGCAAAATGCAGATTTTTCTTGGGAAAAAGTAGATGATGTAAACTTAAAAGTAGAAATGGCAACAAATGATGCTGCATGGAAAGAATTATCTTTGAGTTTGACTGGATATGGTTGGGAAGATTTTACTTTGCCAGGAAACTTAGGAAAAGTGAGATTGGATCTATTCAACTTTAATTTATATGCCACGATTGATTTGAGTGGAAAGTACATGCTTGGTTATGGACGTGATTGGTTCCGTGACCAAGATAAAGAGGAATTTGAAAGTAGTGCTTATGAGCCTAGTGGTAGTCGATGGTCTCAAATGGCAGATCGAATGGAAGAGAATATTCGTGATCAGATTGAAAAGCGCAACAAAAAAATTGATAAATTAAATGCAAATAAGTCGACGATTGCTGGAAATTGGAGTGCTTTCTTTGATCTATATGGCTGCATCATGGCACAGTGGGATTCTTCTACAGGGTATTTTTCTGGTGATATAGTCATGACTGCTGAATTTGAAGCACGTGGTTCTGTGACATTTATGTATCTCATTCCTGTTGTATCGATTCCAGCGTACATTGGATTAGAAGGTATTGGTGCAGGTAGTTTTACTGGTGATCTAGGTATTAAATTTAAGGGGTCCAATTTTTCCACTTTTTTAAGAACGGTTTCCGTTTCTAATGATACAGGAGCAACGATTGAAATTACCCTTTCTGCACTTGCATATGCAGGTGTTGGTATCCGTGGCATAACTTCTATTGAGGCAAATGTGCAGGCGGATTTCAACATGTTATTTGGGCTGGGTACCGCAAATCAACTTGGCCAACATATTCCATATCATTCAACGGGTACATTTAATTGGTATGCTTCTATTCGAGCGCAACTCTTCTTTTTGCGCTATACACATAAGATTCTTGGGCCAAAAGATGACTATGAATTGTGGGATACTTGGTTGCCAGAACAAACGACGCCAACACTTTTGTCTATGGATTCTGTACAAGAAGATACAGAAAAATATGATGTGTATCAAACAGATATGGATGCGGTATCGGAAGGCAGCATACAAACTGGTGAGAGTACATTGGAAGAGGATGCGGCACAACAAAGCCAAGAAGTTGGAGAAGATCAAAAAATTGAAGAGTCTATCTTAGGCAGTTCTACAATGCAATTGTTAGCTTCACAAGGCGGAAATAATAAAGGTACAGAATATTTATTCCGCATTGCTTCTGTCACAGATGAAGCAACAGGAATTTCTACACCTCGTTTGATGATTCAAAATGAAGGAAAATGCAGTTCTGGTGTTCAAGAAACATATGTATTGCCATCTGCAAAAAAAGGTGAAGATGCTGGAAAGGTGCCATATGACTATACATTTGCGGTATCTCCAGATGTAGATGGAAAAACAGGGAATTTCACAATTGCGGTGACAACTGGCTATTTAGATGCAACACATTCTCTTGCGGAACGTGCAAGAGATCTCAGAATACGTGTGTATCGTTTTGATAGCAATGCTGGTAGTTTTACAGAAATGAAAACACTTATGCCAATCGATGATGATACGAGTGGATATTGTGGTACGCCAACAGTCTATGCAAAGGGCGATAAATTTATTGTTGCAACACCTGCAATAAAAGATGTGAATAATACGGAAATGTTGCAAGATCAAATTGCAGATGCAGTGTATGTGTATTCCTATATGCCAACTTTGTTTGATGATAGTAATGTGTATGAATCCTATACTGATGAAGTGCCTTCTTTTACAAAACTTATGATTCATCCAGGCGATGATACATATGTATATATGTTGGATTCCAATGAACAACAGTTATACCAGATGAAGGTTACGAGAAATTACTTTTCATTTTCTAAGAATATTGCGGCATCTCCTGTAGGTACAACAACTAGCGGAAGACTCACAAATCTTGGCTATTTAAATGGATATCCAGGTGAGAAGAACTATATTATGTACACCAATGGTGATTCTTTGTATGCGGCTGCGTCTGGAAGAAACTTTTGTTATCAATTTGATAATTCTGTAGATGAATATGGTATACAGTCTAGTGATAATTCACTTTTGTATTTTTCAGATGCATCATCAGCAAGTTATCCAAAGAGTGGAGATGCGTATCATATTTTAACGATTTCTAAACAAGAAAAAGAAAATGTGTATTATTCCAATATTGCGGCTTATGAATTTAGCATCAAAAATGTGAATCTTGATGAAAAGAAAAGAATTTATACACTTACTAGTGAAGACTTTGTGTATAATCATCTGAAAACGATTCAAGATCGTAATATTACAAATTTCACTGCAGCATATCATGCTAATACGAAAAATAAGGAATTAAAAGATTTGCATTTGAACTACATGGCAGATGAAAAGATAAATATTACAAAAAAAGCAACAGATACAAGTGTTGGTACAATTGAAGAAACAAGTAATTTGTATAATCTTGAAATCAAAGGTGGAAAAGATGCTTCAGTTATTCAGTTAACACCGGAGTCTAAAACTGTGGACAAAAAGAAAAATACATTCCGTGTAAACTTTGATTTGAAAAATTCGGGAACAGAAGATATTTCAGATATTACTGTGAAATTACACAACGATACAGATAATCAAGATATGACATTTGTAAGAGCTATAAATGGTGAAATTAGTACAGATAAAACGGAAGCAACACTTGACGTGAATCATGTTTTCTGGAATTACATATCTCCAGGTGAGACAAAGAGTTGCAGTGCTGTTGTGAATATTCCTGAAAGCTGGTCTAATAAACAGGGTAGGATGACAATGTCTGTGACAAAGATTGATGGTGTTCCATTGTCTGAAATTCCAGGTCAAGAAGTAGAATCACCTATCGCGGTAATGGCATTGAATGATGCAGAAGAGAATGATGAGCATAGTTTAACAGCGGTTATAGAAGAACCTACGCTTCATATGAATGTGGAAGAGATAGAATATCTGGATGATGATGATTGTTCGCATTATGCTGAAGTCACATTTGAAAACAATAATATTCAAAATGTGAATGATGTGGAAATTCAGATTTATACAAATGATGCAAACGATAGACAAAATATTGCTAGTGAACCATTAGAAACATATGCATTAGGCACATTGAGTGCAGAAAATGAACAAGGTAATACAAACTATACGGTCTATGTACCTTTACCAGAAGATGCTAGTGATTCTGACTATAAGCATTCATTGAATTTGTATTTTGTATTGTGTCAAAAAGATGCAAGACCATTTGTAAATAGTGAAGATAAAGCAAAAGTGTATGATATAGATAATGTATCAAACATGACTTTGACGAAATCTTCAAAAGTTGTTACGTCTTCCGATAGTACTTTTAAAGGTATCGTTACTTCAGATGCAGATGGTGCATATGCAGAAGGTACGTCTATTACGATTAGTGCGGAAGCAAATCCAGGATATGTATTTGATGGTTGGTATGATTTGAATAAAGAAGATGAACAATGCGTTTCTAAGGATGCAGTATGGACTTTTACTACAGAAGAAAACATGTTGTATAACTATGAAGCAAGATTTGTAGCGGATCCAAATAATCTTGTACATAGAGTGTTCTTTGTATCGGCTGATGAAAATGGTGAAGCGCCTTTATTGGGAAGTGTAAGTGTAGAAGGTGGAGAGAGACGTTTAGATGACAATGGACGTTATGCGTATGCAATCAAAGATGGTGAAACTGTACAGTTGCATGCAGAAGCGTATGATCCAGAAACATATCGCTTTAAAGGGTGGTATTCAGAAGGTGCAAATAATATGCGTACACTGTTGAGTGAAGATCCAGATTTTGCTTATACAGCTACAACTACAGATTGGGTCGATGCAGTATTTGAACCATATCCAGAAAGTAGTGTGCGTGTATATTTGAATCCTATGGAAGGATATGGCACAACTTTGGGTTGGAAGAGAACGGAACCGGATGGAAAGCTCAAGGAATTGCCAGAAGCACAGAGAGATGGCTATACATTTGTTGGATGGTTTACAGAAATTGATGGTGGAGAACAAGTTACTGCAGATACTGTTTTGACGAGTCAGACAACACTGTATGCCCATTACACAAAAGAAGATCCTTCTTCTCCAGAAATTACACCACAGCCATCTGCTTCTGCAAAAGCGGATGTTGATCCATCTTCTAAAAAGCAGAATAAAAATACTTCTGTGGACACTTCTGATCATTCTCATGTTCCAGTGTATTTAATTCTGTTACTTGGTGGTATTGTAGGTGGAGTAACAGCTTTCTTAAAGCGTAGACATATGTAATGTGAATGCTATTTAAAAGCATGTGTGGGTTACGATGTAATCTAATATATGCTTTTTTTGGTGCTTTGTGGATGTTTACTTTTATGCATAAAAAGAGAGAATTCATGATTTAAATGAATTCTCTGCTTTTAAAACTATTTCAGCTACGATAGTGTCTTTCTTTGTGGTATAGAATTTGTGTTTGTTATAAATGTAGTATTTTCTATTTCTACACTACCTGTTACACCTTCCCCAGCGTTTGGGTGGAAGTGTGAATAGACAACATCTGCACCAAATATTGCTAATAAAGCGATAGATAAAGGTATGATGACTTTTGCTGGGCGTTTGGATACAAAAGAATCAAATAATGGTCCTACAAGATAGATTACAAGGGAGCAACCTACGCCAAATACGAGAAGTCCTTCCGCACAAATTCTTCCATCTAAGTTTAAGAAGTAGCCAGTATAGTCCCACCATTTTTGGTGATATGCCATTTCTAGATACCAAGCAGTACTGTATTCTAAGATGCCTGATAGAATGATGGCTCCACAAAAGCATGCTGGTGGATTTTTCCTTAATCGTGCTAATAACAGCAATGCTACGACACCACCAGTTCCATAAATTGGAAGCCATGGTCCAAGCAATAAGCCACGATTGACGAACTTACCAAGTGTAACGAGCATCAATACGACTTCCCAAGCCCAACCTATAAAAGAGAATAGGAAGAAGAATAATATGAGTGACCATATTGTATAACAACGGATAAATTGAATGTTAAATGGACTCTTTTTTAAAGATGGCTTGTATAGAGGATTGAGACGCACAGGGTATGTTTTCTTTTCTAGTGCATCATGGTCTGCGGAAATTCTGTATTTTGTATTTTGAATTGCTTGATAGTCATTTTTAGAAGCAATCGTACCAATCCATATGGAGAAGTTTTCCGCAAAGAATTTTTGTATGCCAGTTAATGGAATTTCTTTTCCCTGAAGGGCTTTTTCTTCCTCGGCAATATCAGCATACGCGACTTGTAGTGTTTGTGTGTCTGCTTTTTCATAGAGGTATGTATCATTTAAGAATACAATGTCATCTAAACCATTTTCTTTTGAAAGTGTGCGTAGCCATTTGAAATATTCGCAATGTATTGCGGTGATATATGGATTGATGAATAGAATGTCTAAGATACCAAATGTAAATGCACTAAGAAGATACCACCCAATGAGGGAACAATCTAAAACAAATAATTGCCACTTGTGCCCTTTCATCATCTTTCTAGAAAGTGTGATAGCTTCAGACCCTTTTAAATCGGGGTTTTCCGCCAAAATGTAAGGTACCATTGCATAGGCATAGGACTTGATGGGATAGCCAATGATTGTTAGCGCCCATAAATATTTGTAGATCGTAGATTTGAAATAGGCGAGTGCGGCTCTCATGTTTTTTCGATTGGCATAGGAATGAATCATATGTGAAAAAGGGACTTTTTCATATGTGCCTGCTTCTAAGAACATACGGCGCATTACAACTCTATTATATGAAACGATAAATATGTTGAATGCTAACCATAATAGGAATGCAATCAATAGAACGATTGCCATGGCAAGTGAGGTGGATTTGGTGATATTCATAAAGATGTTTGTAACGGTAATGAGAATGGAACCGGAAGAGATGCTGCGCACAATACGCGCAATAATGCCTTGCGTGTGGCCAAAGCGATTCGAAGAGTCTTCTTTTTCACTTGTGTATTCTTTTGTTTTATCTTGTGCAATTTTATTCGCGGTTTTTGCATCATCGGACAAGAGTGATGAGAGTACATTTTCAAATGAGGATGTTCCACCAATGATTTGTTCGGATTGTATATCCGATACTTCAGAAGAAGTGTCAGATGTGTTGCTTGTCCATCCAGAGATAGATGAAGTGAATTCACTGCCAAGTATTGCGGCTATTAGACATAGTGCTACAAGGAGTATGTAGTGTTTTTTTATGATGCTTTTTGCTTGGCTTTTTAGTTGTTTTCTATCGTACATATAGCCTCCTCGATTTATTCGCTATTATAGCAGATATATCTTATTGATAACCATCGCATTGTGAGAGTGGAATGATTTTTTCTTTGCATTTTCCACAATCTGCACATCCATTACAGATGAGTCTGGAGCCACAGGTTGCACAATGTTGACGAAAGTGTGGTTGATAGAGGTGACAGGTGGGTATTGGATTGTTGAATGTGTCTTTAAGGTTCCATTGTGTTTGCTTGCCTAGAAAAGATAAATGGGATCTATAGGCTTGTTGTGCTTGCGTCGTTTTGTTAGGAATGTGGTAAGTTTTGCCGTCTTTGATAAATGTAGTACCTGTTTCAATGAAGCAAAAAGTTACATTTGCTTGTTTACATTCATCATGGAGTTGTTTGACCCATTCATAGTGTAGTGGGCGCGCACCGTCGTAGTTTTCTCCACCGCAAATTACTTGTTCGATTTGGTTGGAGGCTAAGTATTTTTTTAATGAAATTGGTGCAATGAATGGGGCGCACATGATGCCTTTGTGTTTAGCTGGTGTGTCTAATAAGATAGGAAGTCTTTCATCAGTGCGTTCTTGATTTTCACAAGTGACGTTCAGCATGACATTTTCCCACCCATCGCCCCAATCGCTTGGCAGACAGCTTTGTATGCAATGAGCGCGTTTTGTGAGTATAAAGAAACGCACATCTGCACGTGTACGGATAATGTCCCATGCTTGTTGTCGCCATGCATCTGCTTCTTCTAGGAAAAAATCAGAGGTCATGCAAACACGTATAAGTTCTCCACTTTGTATTTTGTATTGTCCTCGTTTATTTTTGGATAATGGGTAGGCAATATTGTTTGTCTTTGTGATTTGCTTACTGTCTATGTCCCTGAAAGAGTCTAGATAATACATATAGCAGTGTTGGCAGCCTTCACTTATCTTTTTGCACCCATGCCATGGGTTCCATATGTCATGCATTGGTATCCTCCATTTCTTCTTGTATAAATGTAATGCATTGCTGGAGAGTTGGGTGAATGTATTTATTTTTGTGATAGACAAGATAGCATTTGCGTATGAGTGTTTCATTTGTGATATGAATTTGTTGGAAATTTGTATATCTTGTATAGATTGATGGAACAATAGCTATACCAAGGCCATTTTTGCAGGCTTCTAATAATACTTCTGTATTAGAACTCTGCCAAAGGGGCTGAATCGATAATTGATGAGATGCAAATATTGCATCTAAGTAGTTGCGTTGTGCACTGCCTTTTTCACGTATGAGAAGTGGATATTTGGATAATTCTTCTATTGTACATGAAGTAGGGGCGTGGAATTGTGGTGAGGCAATCATGGATAGAGGGCTGTTGCAAATGTGGATAGATATGAGATTGTCTTCATGAACATTGTTTTCGATGAGTGCTAGATCTAATTCATGGTGTTGAAGTGCTTGAAGTAGTGTTTCTTCATTGGCTACGGTGACTTGTATAGTTGTTGTAGGGTGTTCTTTTGTGAAAGTTGTAATCAAGTTCGTGAGATAGTATTTTGCAAGTGTTGTATTTGAGCCAATACGAATGGTGTGGTTTTGTGCGGTGTTTTTGAGTGCGTCAGAAATCGTGTCATACGTTTCTAGGATCGTGGATACTTTTGTGTATAGGCAATTGGCGGATTCTGTTCGTAGGAGTCGTTTGCCTGTTCTTTCGAAGAGCTGCGTAGAGTATTGTGTTTCGAGTTGTTTGATTGCGCGGGATATAGCGGGTTGAGATATGTATAGCTTCTTTGCGGCTTTTGTAATGCTTTGTTGTTCATAGACTTCTTTGAATATTCTGAGATCATTGAATGACATATTGCCTCCACATAACAAATTTGTTATCTTCTTTATACTATATTAGCAATATCATTATATAACATGCGCATGTATGATGTTTATGGAGGTTTGCTATGAAAGATAAAATACAATTGTGTGGGAAATTATTTCTGACATTTTTAAAGATTGGTGCATTTACGTTTGGTGGTGGGTATGCCATGATTCCAATGATTCAAGAAGAAATCGTACATAAAAATCATTGGATAGAAGATAGTGATATATTGGATATTACCGCAATTGCGGAGAGTACACCTGGACCGATTGCGGTGAATTCAGCAACATTTGTAGGAAATAAGATTGCTGGGTTTTGGGGATCACTTGTGGCTACGCTTGGCGTAGTGTTGCCTTCATTTTTGATCATTTATTGCATTTCTTTTATTCTGCAGCAATTTGAGAGCGTTACCGCAATTCGTTATGCGTTTGTTGGCGTACGGGCAAGTGTTTTGGCATTGATTGTGAAAGCTTGTTATTCCATGTATATGCAGTGTGAAAAAAATTGTTTTGCATATGTTTTAATATGTGTTTCTTTTGTGAGTGTTGCAGTATTTTCATGTAATGTTTTGTATGTTGTGTTGTTTGATGCAATCGTTGGTATTGCATATGAAATTGTGGGAGGAAAGCAGCATGACTGAATTGGTATCGTTATTTTTCACATTTTTGAAAATTGGTGCATTCACGTTTGGCGGAGGATATGCAATGCTGCCAATGGTTAGCCAAGAAGTATTGGTACATCATTGGATGGAACAAGAAGATATTGTGAACTTTATTGCGGTTTCTGAGGCAACACCTGGGCCATTTGCGGTGAATATTTCGACATATGTGGGTTCGATCGTAGCTGGATTGCCTGGTGCAATTAGTGCCACGCTTGGTGTAGTTTTGCCTTCGTTTTTGATAATTTTGATCGTTGCTTGCGTGTTTGAAAAATTCAAGAAGTCTGGTTTTATAAAAGGAATGATGCTTGGTTTGCATCCGGCAGTGGTAGGATTGATTGGTTCTTCTGTTGTGTCTGTTGGTACACAAGTGCTTTTTCCAAATGGTTTGCATATGGATGGGAGTACATGGTTTTCATGCTTTGTGTTTCTTTTAGCATTGTTTCTTTCTTTCAAGAAGAAAATGCATCCTGTGAAATTGATCATTTTAGGTGCTGTTTTTGGTTTGGCTTTTGGATATATGGGGATTTTGTGAAAAGGTAGCGTATAATAAATATAGAGAAATGGAGAAAAAATATGGGTTTTCGTAAAGATTTTTTATGGGGTGGCGCTACAGCTGCAAATCAGTATGAAGGTGGTGTGTTTGAAGGACATGCAGGTCTAGCAACTGCAGATGTTATGACCAATGGTTCTCATACAGTTCGTCGTCAAGTGACTTGGAAGAAACCGGATGGTACTACAGGTTCTACACCTTTGTGCTTTGGAAGTACAGAAAGGCATCTTCCAGAGGGTGCTATTCCTTGCTTGCTAGAGGATGATAAGTATTATTATCCTTCGCATATTGCTTCTGATTTTTATCATCATTATAAAGAAGATATAAAATTGTGTGCTGAAGAAGGTTTTAAGTGCTTTAGACTTTCTGTTAAATGGTCTCGTATTTTTCCAAATGGGGATGATGCAGAAGTGAATGAAGAGGGCATAGCTTTTTACAAGAGTGTGTTTGAAGAGTGTAAGAAATATGGTATTGAACCATTGGTTACATTGTCTCATTATGAAACACCATTATCCTTGGCGCAGAGATTTAACGGTTGGGATGATAGAAAACTTGTGGATATGTTTGTGAGATATGCAGAAACATGCTTTGATCGTTTTGATGGTTTGTGCAAGTATTATTTAACATTTAATGAAATCAATTGTATTGAAGCAGCGCCTTTTGTTACTGCTGGATTGATTCATGCAGATCCACAAAATATTGCAAATGCAACATTTCATCAATTCCTTGCTTCTGCAAAGACTGTAATTCAAGCACATGAAAAACATCCTGATATTCGTGTTGGTATGATGTTGGCATTTGGTCCAGTGTATGGCTTGACATGTGATCCTGTTGATCAATTATTGGCTAAGCAGCAAGAAGATCGCACATTGTTCTATTCTGATGTGCAGATGACTGGTAAGTATCCTGCATATAAGCTTGCGGAATATGAAAGAGAAGGCATTACGATTCCATCTTGTGGAGATGATATGGATATCTTAGTGAAGGGCGTTTGTGATTTCTTGAGCTTTTCTTGTTATGGAAGTCATGTGTTGACTGTACATGCTGATGACGATACAAAGAAGGGTGAAGGCAATGGTGCAATGCAGAAGACTGTAGCAAATCCATATTTGAAGGCAAATGCTTGGGGATGGGCTACAGATCCACAGTGTTTGCGTATTGCGTTGAATACTTTCTATAATCGCTATCATTGTGATTTGTTCTGTGTTGAAAATGGTATTGGTTGGAATGATACATTTGAAGATGATACAGTGCATGATGATTATCGTATTGATTACATGCGTGCAAATATTCAGTCTATGAAGGATGCGGTTGAGCTAGATGGCATTCCTCTAATGGGATATTTGTATTGGGGATGTGTTGATATGGTAAGTAATGGTGAAGGTGAAATGGCTAAGAGATATGGTCAGATCTATGTAGATGCTGATAATTATGGACAGGGTTCTATGGTTAGAAAGTGTAAGGATTCATATTACTGGTATCAGAAGTGCATCAAGAGCAATGGTGAAGATTTGAAATAGTCGTGAAAGAGAGAGCTTCGTCTCTCTTTTTCTTTGTATGAATGGAAAATGAAAGAATTTTCACAGTGAAAAGAAAATTTTCTGAAAAAAGTGAAGTATTTGTGAAATTGAGGTTGAAGGTTAAATTGAACCTCTCTATAATCATAATCATTCTTTACAAAGAAAGAAGCGAGGGAAAAAGTATGAATTTTAGAAAAGTATTAAAAGGAGGAATGGTTGCAGCAATGGCTATGTCATTAGTTGCATGCTCCTCAAATTCAAGCGCTAATGGCAATGGTTCTGCAGCTGGTGGTTCTTCCACATCTACTGATGCTTTCAAGCTCGGTGGTTCTGGTCCAATTTCCGGAGATGCTGCTGTATATGGATTGGCAGTTCAGCATGGTGCAGAACTTGCGGTAAAAGAAATTAATGCAGAAGGAAAAGTAAAGCTTGATTTTAACTTCCAGGATGATCAGGCTGATGCTGAAAAGGCTGTTACAGCATTCAATACATTGGCTGACTGGGGTATGCAGGTATCTATTGGTACAACAACATCTGGTGCAGGTCAGGCAGTATCTTCTTCTTATCAACAGGAAGATATCTTCGCTATTACACCTTCTGGATCTTCTCCAGCTATCATTTATCAGGATTCTGATAACGAAGCAAATCCTTATGGAAATGTATTCCAGATGTGCTTCTCAGATCCTAACCAAGGTGTTGCTTCTGCAGACTATATCACAGAACATAAAGTTGGTACTAAGGTAGGTATCATTTATAGAAATGATGATAACTATTCAACAGGTATCACAAATAAGTTTAAGAAGGAAGCTGAAGCTAAGGGTCTTGATGTCGTAACAGAACAAGGCTTTGCAAATGGTACTACAGACTATTCTGTATATGTTCAGAAGTGCAAGGATGCTGGTGCTGATGTTGTATTCCTCCCAATTTATTATCAGCCAGCTTCTCAGATTCTTGCTGAAGCTAAGAAACAGGGCTATGAACCAACATTCTTTGGATGCGATGGTATGGATGGTATCCTCGATATGGAAGGTTTCGATGCTTCATTAGCTGAAGGTTTGTATATGCTTACACCATTCTCTGCTGATGCAGAAGATGAAAAGACACAGAATTTCGTAAAGGCATATAAGGAAGCTTATGGTGATAAACCAATCCAGTTTGCTGCTGATGCTTATGATGCTGTATATGCAATTGCACAGGCTCTTGAAGAATCTGGTGTAAAGGCATCTGATTCTACATCTGATATTACAGCTGCTCTTGTTAAGGAATTTACATCTATGAAGTTCAATGGTTTGACAGGTAGTGATGTTACATGGAACGAAAATGGTGAAGTTTCTAAGGAACCAAAGGCTGTAATCATCACAAATGGTGCTTACGTCAGCGCTGAATAATTCGTCGACGCACGAAGGCTGTTAATTGCGTGGTCAATGACAGCCTTCTTTCTTTGTATTAAGAAAAGGAGGTTAGAGTATGGCTTTTCTGTCGTATTTAATTGGTGGATTAGGACTTGGAAGTGTATATGCGATTATCGCTTTAGGGTATTCCATGGTATATGGTATTGCAAAAATGCTGAACTTTGCACATGGTGATATCATCATGGTTGGTGCGTTTGTAGCGTATTTTGCAATTTCATCATTTGGTTTACCGGTATTTGTTGCAGTGATATTGTCAGTTGTTGTGTGCACTATTCTTGGTGTTGTTATTGAAAAACTTGCGTATAAACCTTTGAGAGAGGCTTCGTCTCTTTCTGTATTGATTACTGCTATTGGTGTGTCTTATTTCTTGCAAAATGCAGCAATGCTTTTGTGGGGAACAGATACAAAGATTTTCCCTACAGTTTTAAGTGGTTCATTGACAATTGGGGAATTGAGCATTCCATATTTGACACTTATTACAATTCTTTCTTGTGTTGTAATCATGATCGTATTGACGCTTTTTATCAATCGTACAAAGACTGGACGTGCAATGAGAGCTTGTTCAGAAGATAAGGGTGCTGCTTCTTTGATGGGTATCAATGTTAACCAGATCATTTCTATTACATTTGCGATTGGCTCTGGTTTAGCAGCTATTGCAGCAGTGTTATTGTGTGCAACGTATCCATCTGTTTATCCAACATTGGGTTCTATGCCTGGTATTAAAGCATTTACAGCTGCAGTATTAGGTGGAATTGGTTCTATTCCTGGTGCATTCCTTGGTGGTTTGTTCTTAGGTGTTATCGAAAATCTTGCACGTGCATATATTTCTACACAGTTGTCTGATGCCATCGTATTTATGGTGTTGATCGTTGTGTTATTGATCAAGCCAACTGGATTGCTTGGAAAAAAAGTGAATGTGAAAGTCTGAGGTGTGTGATATGAAAATAGTAAAGTCTCTTTTCGGACCCAAAACACGTGGGCGTACATTTTCCTTTGCACTTGTGATAGTGGCATATGTCATTATTAGTGTATTGCAGTCAGGGCATTCTATTCCTAGAATGATTACTGCTTTATTGGTTCCTGTTTGTAGTTATATCGTTGCGGCAATTGGCTTGAATATGAATGTTGGTATTTCTGGGGAATTGAATCTAGGACAGGCTGGTTTCATGTCCGTTGGTGGATTTAGCGCAGCTGTTGTGAATGTGGTTCTTTCCGGAGTGATTGGCAATGATATTCTTCGCTTGGCTGTTTGTATTGTTGTTGGTGCAATTATAGCGGGTTTTGTTGGATGGTTGATTTCTATTCCTGTATTGAAATTAGAGGGTGACTATTTAGCAATTGTTACTTTAGCATTTGGACAGATCATCATGTCATTGATCAATAATACATATATTGGTGTAGACGCCAATGGTATTCATTTTGCATTTATCAATAACACGATTCAATTAGCAGAAGGTGGAAAGATGGTTCTTTCTGGACCTATGGGCGTAACTGGAAATACTGTGATTTCTACATTTACGGTTGGCTTTGTATTGATCCTTGTAGCCTTGTTGATCGTCTACAACATTATTTATTCTAGAGAGGGACGTGCAATCCAGGCTTGTCGTGATAATAAGATTGCAGCAGAGACAGTTGGTATTCGTGTTTCTTCTACAAAGACATTGGCATTTGTGTTGTCTAGTGCTTTGGGTGGTGCAGCTGGTGCGTTGTATATGATGAATTATGCTTCTGTTGCGGCTACAAAGTTTGATTTTAATACATCTATTTTGATTCTTGTGTATGTTGTATTGGGTGGCTTAGGTAATATGACAGGTACAGTTATCGCAACAAGTGTGCTTGTGTTATTGCCTGAAATGTTAAGATTCTTGTCTTCTTATCGTATGTTAGTGTATGCGATCGTATTGATTGTTATGATGATCGTGACAAATAATGAGAAGATCAAGACATTCTTTGCGTCATTTAAGAAGCAGAAGGGAGCTGAAGCACATGAGTGAAACACGTGAAAAAGTTCTTGAAGTGAGAAATCTTGGTATTGATTTTGGTGGATTGACTGCTGTAAATAATCTTGATCTAGATATTTATAAAGGTGAAATCTATGGCTTGATTGGGCCAAATGGAGCTGGTAAGACAACGGTTTTTAATATGTTGACCAAAGTGTATCAGCCAACACGTGGCACGATCAAACTTGCTGGAAAAGATATGGCAAAGTTGAATCCAGTGCAGGCCAATATGGAAGGTATTGCTCGTACATTCCAGAATATCCGCTTGTTTTCGAATATGAGTGTTTTGGATAATGTAAAAACAGGCATGCATAATTCTATGAAATATGGTTTGTTTACATCTGTATTGCGTTTGCCTAAATACTATAAGACAGAAAAAGAAGCAACGGAAAAAGCAATGGAGCTTCTTAAGATTTTTGAATTGGATGAATTTGCTGATCTTTCTGCGGGTAACTTACCATATGGTGCACAGCGTCGTCTAGAGATTGCGCGTGCATTGGCTACAAATCCAAAATTATTATTGTTGGATGAGCCTGCAGCTGGTATGAACCCACAGGAAACGGAAGAATTGATGGCGATGATTCGTAAGATCCGTGATCATTTCAATATTTCTATTTTATTGATTGAACATGATATGAAACTTGTTATGGGTATTTGTGAAAGAATCACTGTTTTGAACTTTGGTCAGTGCTTGGCACAAGGACTTCCTGCAGAGATTCAGTCAAATCAAGAAGTTATCAAGGCTTACATTGGAGAGTGAGGAAATTAGGATGCTAAAAATTGAAAATCTTGTTGTGAAGTATGGCATGATTGAAGCAATCAAAGGAATCTCTTTCCATGTAAATGATGGGGAAATCGTTACATTGATTGGTTCCAATGGAGCTGGTAAAACAACGACCATGCATGCAATCAGTGGTTTATTGAAGCCTGCTAGCGGCACAATTACATTAGATGACAAAGATCTTGTGAAAACTCCTGCGCATAAAATCGTAACGGATGGACTTGCGCAAGTTCCGGAAGGAAGACGTGTTTTTGCGGAACAGAGCGTTAAAGATAATCTTTTACTAGGTGCGTATTTTAGAAAAGATAAAGATGAAATTACGAAAGATCTAGAGTATGTATTTTCTTTATTCCCTCGTTTAAAAGAAAGAGAAAAACAGGCTGCAGGTACTTTGTCTGGCGGTGAGCAGCAGATGTTGGCAATGGGACGTGCATTGATGTCTCGTCCAAAAATCTTACTTTTGGATGAACCTTCTATGGGTTTGTCTCCATTATTGGTCAAAGAAATCTTTAGAATCATTGAAGATATCAATAAACGTGGTACAACGATTCTTTTAGTTGAGCAGAATGCAAAGATGGCTCTTGCGATTGCTGATCGTGCATATGTTCTAGAAACTGGTAAAATAATATTAGAAGGAACTGGCGCAGAACTTGCGGCTAGTGAACAGGTAAGAAAAGCTTACCTTGGAGGATAATTTTATGTACGTAAAAGATCATATGACAAAAAATCCTGTTACAGTTACACCAGATACTTCAGTATCAAAAGTACTTGAAATCATGCAAAGAGGGCATTTTCATAGAGTGCCTGTCGTAGATGAAAATGGTGTATTAAAAGGATTGATTACAGAAGGTGTTGTTACAGAGGCGTCTGGGCAAAATACAACGTCATTGTCTATCTTTGAATTAAATTATTTGCTTTCTAGAACTTCTGTAGAAGAAATCATGATCAAAGATGTTAAGACTGTTACAGAAGATCAATTTGTTGAACAAGCAGCACAAGTTATGTTGGATGGCGGCATCAATGTATTGCCAGTTGTAGATGAAGCAAATAAAGTCATTGGCATCATTACTGAAAAAGATATTTTTAAGACATTTGTAGATTTACTTGGATTAAAGCAACAAGGTACAAAATTTGTTATCAAAATGGAGAATAAGCCAGGTTTGTTAGCAAAGGCTGCTACTTTGCTTGCTGAAAATGATGCAAATGTGGAAGCTCTTGGTGTGTACCAGAATGATGAACGTGGTGCAGAGTTCTTTGTAAAAGCTACAGGTACGATCGAAGTGGAAGCTATGACAAAGATTCTTAAAGATAATGGTTTAAATGTTGTGGTCGTAGTACAGACGACAACAGATGGAAATGTCGTTTTCTATGATCCTGAAAAGATTGCTTAAGAGAAGGAGTAATATCCTTCTTTTTTGATATAATAGTGTTGTTTTAGGAGAAATGTATGTCAGATATTATATTTATTTGCTTCGATGTTGCGTTTATTGTATTAGTACTTGCATTTGTGAAGACATCACAGAAAGTAAAGATAGAAAATGATTCTAAAAATGCATTGTTGTTTACTGTGATGTTTTTAGTTGTAGGTGTAATGAGCTATTTTCAATATGAAGGTATATTAAAGTATGTACAACCTATTGCATTGTGCTTGGGTGGAATTCTGTATTATTTTGTGAAGAGTGGTATTGCAGAAGAAGGCATCGTTATGTCTGGGATGCTGAAAACTTGGGATAAGATTGGAAAAGTGACAATGAATCTTGCGGATAATTCGATTTCCTTTCAGTGGAAAAAACGAACAATTAAATTATTTTTTAAAAAAGAGCAGATGAAGTTGGTTCGTGAAATGCTTGAAAATAATCATAAAAAGAAATAGGAATTTTTGTGAGCTTTGTTATAATTAATAAGAATTTTGGAAAGTGAAGATCGTATAAATGAGTGATATTAGTTTGAAAATATGTGATGGCATTAAAACTTCTGTAAAAGAAGTCTTTGATTTAGATGTAGAAGATGCAGTGGTCATGGTTGAAAGACCTAGAGATCCTAAGATGGGTGACTATAGTACAAACATTGCGATGCGCTTAGCAAAAGCTTTGCATAAGAAACCGGCAGATATTGCTTCTGCATTAGTAGATGCTTTAAAGAAAAATATTTCTGAAGCAAGTGATGTGAGTGTTGCTGGACCTGGGTTTATTAATTTTAAAATCAGTGAGAGTGCACTTTCTTCATGCATCAATGTAATCTTAGATGCGGGTAAGGCATATGGTAAGAGTGATTTTGGAAAGCAAGAAAAATTGCTTGTAGAATATGTTTCCGCAAATCCTACAGGTGATTTGCATTGTGGGCATGCGCGTGGTGCCGCATGGGGCGATGCATTGTGCAGAATTTTAAGCGAAGCTGGATATGATGTTACACGTGAATACTATGTCAATGATGCAGGTAACCAGATCGATATGTTGGCAGAAAGCATGTATTCTAGATATTGTGAATTGTATGGTGTGGAGTATCCATTACCGGAAAATGGATATCATGCACAAGATATCGTAGAGGTTGCTAAAAAAATCAAAGAAAAAGATGGTGATAAGTGGCTGAATAAAGAGCATTCTGAATGGGTTGAATACTTCAAGGATGAAGGTATTGAAATGAAGTTGGATGCTATCAGAAAAGACTTGGATTTATTCAGAGTACATTTTGATTCTTGGATGCATGAGCGTTTCTTCTATCAGAATGATAGTGCACGTATTAATCAGTGTATTGAGACTTTGAAAGAAAAGGGTCTTACATATGAAAAAGATGATGCTTTATGGTTCCAGTCTACAAAGTTTGGGGACGATAAGGATCGTGTATTGAAGAAAAATACAGGTTTATTGACTTATTTAACACCAGATATTGCAAACCATGTATATAAGTTTGAAAGAGGATATGATACTTTGATCAACTTATGGGGTGCTGATCATCACTCTTACGTTAAGAGAATGAAGTGTGCTTTAGAGGCATTGGGGTATGATCCAAATAAAATGATCGTAGATTTGATCCAGATGGTTCGTATGGTTTCTAATGGTGAAGAAGTGAAGATGAGCAAGAGAACAGGCAACGCTATTACAATTCGTGAGTTGTGTGAAGATGTAGGTGTGGATGCTGCAAGATGGTTCTTTGTTTCTAAGGAATTGAATACACAAATGGATTTTGATATGGATTTAGCGAAACAGAAGAATAATGATAATCCAGTGTATTATGTTCAATATGCATATACAAGAATGTTTAATATTGTTCATAAAGAAGGAACACCTGAATTCAAGAAACAAGAGTCTTATACACTTTTAACAGATCCTAAAGAAATTGCACTTCTTAAGCAAATCAGTGAATTCCCTAAGAAAGTTGAAGAGGCTGCTAAACACAGAGCTGTAAATAGAATTTGCCAATATTGTCATGATTTTGCTAAAGCATTCCATAGCTACTATAATTCATGTAGAGTTGCTGATCCAGAAAACCCTGCATTAACAAATGAAAGACTTGGATTAGTAAGTGCATGTATGGTAACAATGGAGAATGCATTAGATTTGATTGGGGTTTCTGCTCCAGAAAAAATGTAAGAAAAAGGCACATTTGTGTCTTTTTTTTTGTGTGGAAGTGCTATCCTTGTACGAAAAGAGGAAATACATATGAAAAAAGCAGTGATAGGTATATTGACGCATCCAGAAACCGATGATTTGGTACATCCAACAAATTATATTGGAGATAGGTATATTGTTTCTATAGAGAAAGCTGGTGGATTGCCAGTATTGATTCCTATCGTAGATGATGTGGATTGTATCCAACAATATATTGCGTTGTGTGATGGTATTCTTGTGCCTGGTGGAATAGATGTGAATCCGTTGTGTTATAACGAAAATCCTTCTATGCGAATTGGCGTGACAGATCTGGCATTTGATACATGGGAATTACATGTTATAAAGCAGGCAGAAGAAAAAAGATTACCAATTTTAGGAATTTGCAGAGGCATTCAAATCTTGAATGTGTATCGTGGCGGAACGTTGTGGCAAGATTTGCGTGATCAAAGTTCTACGACCTTTCAACATGTACAAAAGGAAATCAAAAGAGATAGTGTGTCGCATAAAGTGCTGATAGATACGCATAGTCATTTACATTCATTATTTGGGTCAGATTTAATGGTGAATAGTTTTCATCATCAGGCAGTTAAGGAACTTGGTAAAGGCCTTTTGGTGAGTGCAAAGGCAACAGATGGGACAGTGGAAGCCATTGAGGCAGTGGATTATCCGTATATGCTTGGGGTACAGTGGCATCCAGAGGCATTTGTTTTTAAGGATGATAGTATGATGCCTTTGTTTAGAGATTTTGTTGATGCATGTAGATAGTTTGCAATTTTATTTCCTAGGAAATGAGAAAGTGAAATTCGAGTGAAGTATGAGTATTCTGAATACTAAGCAAATTTGGTAATTTGTTTGTGTTTGGAATACTTTTTTCATTGATTGAATAGATTAAAAAAGTATAATTTAACATATGGAAAAATATAGAAGTCACAAGAAAAAGTCACACTCAAGATATAGTGTAAAAAAAGGAAAACGCTTGAGACAGCGTACAAATCAATATGCTTTGAAGACAAAGCCAACTGAAAGTATCACAACAGTGGAAAATAACAGTGTAGTTGAAGAAAAAAAAGTTGTGAAACAAGCAGCAAATCGCTTTAACTTTCTGCAAAAAGAAAGAGAAGCAAAACTTTTGCGAAAAAAGAAGATAGAAAAAGCTTCTAAAAAGTTAGAAAAAGCAAAGACAAAGTATGCAATCGTGAAGAGTGACTATACAGATACCTCTGCAGATATCAAAACGAAGATCACGGAGTTAAAGCAAGAAGCAAAGAATCAAAAGAAAGTATTGAAAGAAGCAAAGAAAAACCTGAAGGCTTCTAAGAAAGAAATGAAAGAATCTTCTAAGAAGCATCTGGGTATATTTTCTAGTATTTTAGCAGTGTTGTTCTTTGGTTTTGGTGTATTGTTGTTTGCGGTAGTGCAGTGGTTGTTCCGCACTTGGCCAAATCTTAGAATGGATGAGTTGATGTATGAAGCAACAGCTCCATTAGAGGGTACTGGTTCAAACATGATCGATGCTTTCGTACAACAGGCAGTTGTGCCTATGGCTATCGCAATGGTTGCAGCTGTACTTGTAATCGTTTTGTTGACAAAGGCTGGCAAATTGTTTAGGCGGATTGGTAAGTCGATTCTTGTGATTGCAAGTTGCATTTGCATTGGTATTGCGTCTACGACGTTTTGGAATCGCTTGGATGTGAGTACATATGTTGAGAATCAAACCACTTCTTCAGATTTTATAAAAAATGAATATGTAGATCCTTCAACAACAGAATTGACATTTCCTGAACAAAAAAGAAATTTGATCTACATTTATTGTGAATCCATGGAAATGAGTTTTGCGGATAAAGCAAATGGTGGCGCTAGAGATGAAAATGTCATTCCTAGATTAACCGCATTGGCCGAAGAAAATGAAGACTTTAATGGAGGAGATACAAGTACGTTAAATGGTGCTATCTCTATGCCATACACAACATGGACAATGGGTGGATTATTTGCGGCTACTTCAGGTCTTCCTTTACAGACAGATGTTGGTCGTAACACAATGGATACACAAACAACATTTTTCCCAGGTATTACGACGCTTGGTGATATTTTGGAAGAAGAAGGCTATAATCAAATGTTTTCTTGTGGTTCACCAGTGAGCTTTGGTGGTAGAGAGTTGTATTTTTCAGAACATGGAAATTATACGTTCCATGATTATACATATGCTTTAGCTAATGGTTTGATTCCTTCTAATTATTATGTTTGGTGGGGATTTGAAGATAAGAAATTAATTGAGATGGCAAAAAATGATATTACACAGCTTGCTTCTCAAGATAAACCATTCAATTATACGATGTTAACTGTTGATACACATTTTGAAGATGGGTATTTGGATGAAACCGCAACAAATGAATTCAATGATCATTATTCTAATGTATTCTTCAACTCGGACAAACAAGTTACGGAATTTGTAGAGTGGTGTAAGACACAACCATGGTATGATAATACAACAATCATCATATCAGGAGATCATCCAACAATGGATTCAGACTATATGAATGATATTGACCCGGATTATCAAAGACGCGTGTATACGTGTTATATCAATTCTGCAACTTCTGTTACCGAAGAAAAGAAGCGTACGTTTACTACGTTTGATAATTTTCCTACGACATTGGCAGCTTTGGGTGTGCAAATTCAAGGTGATAGACTTGGTTTAGGAACAAATTTATTTTCTACAAAAGAAACATTAACAGAAAAATATGGTGTCGATACAGAAAAGGGTGAATTGAACAAGAAGAGTACATTCATGTCTGAATTGAGTGGAAATGATGTGTCGAGTGATGAGTTCCAAGAGTATTTGAATTCTGAAGGTATTCGTTCTTCTACTGTATATTTAGATGCTTATGATGCTTCCGCTAAGACAGCAACATTAGCAATCGATGATATTTTCTATATTGGTGGCTTGATAGATTATGTTTCTGTTGATGTAACACATCCGGATGGAACACAACAACATGTTAAGGCAGTGCAGGATGAAAATAGTGGTAAGTATTTAGCTACAATAGATGTGTCTAGTGGTGGTATAGAGAATCAAAATATTTCTGTTGATGCGCATGTGAGAATTGATGATTCAGATGCTTTGAAGACACAGAATATTTATACATATTCTGGTAATCTTGGTGTGATTGCGTGCGATGAAAACTTATTATATGAGACATTGCATAGTGCAGCGGCATTGGATCAGAATCGTTATGCAATATTCGTGACAACACAAGGAAATGCATTTGCTGAATTGATGGATTCAGAAAAGAATGAATTGATTCGTTTAGGTATGCCAGAATCTTTCTTTGCGGAAGAGGATAATACAAGATATGCGGTGTTCTCAAAGGGAACAACTGTTTTGAAACAAGGTGTTGGCTATATTCGTGATAATGGCACATTAGCGAATGGCACAGCATATTCTATTTCTAGTGCTGATGCTTCAGGTAGTTATTCAACAATTACAGTAGGAAATAGTTGGAGCAACTTGACGAACTACAAAGATGGTCTACATGTTGTGATATATGATATGCAGGCAGCGAATGTTGTTGGTACGTGTAACTTCAATACTGCAGAAAGACCTTGGCATGCGAACTTGTATGCAAACTACGATGCGGATGCAAATACGATTACATTCCATGCAGATGGTGCAGAGAATGCTGCAGGTGGGCAATTGGATGTGGAAGTTGTTATTTGGAACAAAGATGATATCAAGAATAAGATGGAAGTTGGTATGTCTTCCAGCAACAATTCCGAGTGGAGCGTAACAATAGATCGGGATGATATGAATCTAGATGATTTGTATGCTGTTTGTTATTTGAGAAGTAGAAAATCAAATTGGCATAGAGTTGATGAAGGTGTTGTGGATGCTTTGGTCGAAGAAGGTAAGACGATTACGCCAATTGTAAGTGAAGATAATACACAAACAGTGAACGAAGAAGATGGAGTACCACCAGTACAGGAGGAACAGTGATGGAAAATAGAAAACGTATTTTAATGATCTATAACCAGAAAGCTGGTATTTCTGGTAGTATGAATGATTTATTCAAGTGCATTGAATATTTAAGTGTTCATGGATATCAAGTGACTATTTTCCCAGTTGTTCCAAAGAAGCATTTGACTTGTGAATCTATTATTGCTGAAACAAAAGGTGCATATGATCAATACTTTATTTGTGGGGGAGATGGTACATTAAACCATGCGGTAACAGGTATCATGGAAAATGATATGCATCTTCCAATGAGTTATGCGCCTGTTGGTTCTACGAATGATTTTTCAAAAAGTCTGTATGGAAATCATTCACATTCTTTTGTTGATATTTGTCGTTTTATTACACATGGAAAATTGTTTTCATACGATATAGGACAATTCAATAATAGTTATTTTAACTATGTTGCGGGATTTGGTGTTTTTCCTTCAGTTTCTTATACAACTCCACAAGATGTAAAAAATAGACTTGGATATGTAGCATATATCTTAAATTTTTTAACAACGATTCCAGGTGGATTGTCGTATTGTAAGCATTGCAAGATTACACATGACGGTGTTGTTGATGAAGGAGATTTCATGTTCGGTTTAATTACCAATAGTATCTCTGTTGCTGGGACACAACCTGGCGTAATTAAAAAGAGTTCTCTCAATGATGGTGTTTTTGAAGCTTTGTTGATCAAAGCAAATCCTAGTCCTATTGATGTTGCAGACATGATTTCTGCATTCAATGGTGGAAAAGAGCATTGCAAGGGCGTATTAACATTCCAAATGAAAGAGGCAACTTTCGAATTTGATGGAGAAGTTCCTTGGACGCTCGATGGTGAAGATGGGGGAAATGTACAAAAAGCAAATATATCTGTTATTCCAGAAAGAATAGCAGTATATGTTCCAGAATAATTAAGTCATCTACGGATGGCTTTTTATTTGGGCATATGTATACAAATTTTGAGATAGAAAGATACAATATAAGAAAAAGGAGAGAGTGAATATGAAGGTATTTTATCCGAGTTGTAATTATGCCATAGCAAGCCGAGAAAATGCGAAGAAGTTGCGGGCAATCATGAAGGAAAAGATGGATGTAGCTGGTTGTTGTTTATATGATAAAAGAGATCCTAAAGATGTTGTAGGCGTTTATATGTGCCAACATTGTAGAGAAACAATAGAAACCAAGATGCCTACTCTTTCATTGTGGGAATATTTATTAGAAATAGAGTATCCTTTTCCACAATACAATCATACAAAAATGGTATTGCAAGACTGTTGGAGAGATCGTAATCACCCAGAAATTCATGATGCAGTGCGTGAAATACTCCATAGAATGCAAATTGATGTCGTAGAAATGAAATATAATCGGCAAAATGCTAGGTTTTGTGGAACGCTACACTATGAAACAGATAATGCAGAATTGCATCAAAGGATATCTCAATATCCAAATACTAAAATATCAGATTTACCTGAAGAATTACAGTGTGCACTTATGCAAGATAATTTTAGAGATGTAGATCCTGATTTAACAATTATCGTGGATTGTAATAGATGTAAAAAGGGTGTGGAGCTTGCCGGAAGAAAAGCAGAACATTTAATGGATTTGATTTTAACAAATAACGCACAAGAAGATTAAACATCTTGTGCGTTAGAATTCTTGTGCTTAAGTTTCTTTTGCGAGGAATATTGTAAAGGGATTGGAAACATATTTTTACAAATATACAGGAATAGAAACATCACACAAACTGGAATGAGACAGGAAGTGACAAGCATAATGGCAGTTGCTTCTGTAAAGTTTTTGAGTACAGTTTCACAATATTCTATTGCATTGCTTGCAGTATTTGAAATCGTATCGGTAATTGTGTCCCAAAGGTTTTTATCAGTGTCTTCATCAATATTGGTTTTATCATTTGTGTGATCAACAGCTTCTTGTATAGTTGTTTCATAAGTTGTTTCGATGCCATTAGAAATCCATACACTCGTAGGAATAATGGCATACATGCATATACCCACAAGCATCCATTTTAGGATGCTTTTTTGGTAGGAGAATGAATCTTTCCAAGTGGAAAGAATGTATGCCATGCATAATAGTGGAATGAGAAAACGGAAAATAAGCATTCCCAGCAATGTCACTAGATATTTTTCAAAGAAAATTGCGCCAGATACGATAATTAACTTGTCAGTGATATTTGCAATGCTTTGTGCAATGGGTGTCGTAGCATCTCCTGGTACTGCAGCAATTGCGGTAGATGCGACTGCTATAGCTGCGGTAAGAGCTAATACGGTCTTTTGTTTGTCGTCTAGATAGTTGATTGCGTATTTGTT